>ERZ887942.947-NODE-947-length-21798-cov-13.379524_pt1 | contig 21798 bp, 18 predicted proteins | sample MGYA00521099_ERZ887942 | MGnify/ENA primary metagenome ERZ887942 (study PRJEB32303, sample SAMEA104408605) | aquatic metagenome | biome: Brackish water; feature: Pelagic; material: water | place: Baltic Sea | collected 2014-06-07T06:48:00 | depth 16,251 m ...
AAAACTCTACACACATCAACGGCACAGTCAGTGTCCAATCAACATAGCGGAAGAAGGTAGGTGACTCTCCTAGTTCAGCCCAATAGTCGCGCATGTAGTAGTAGTGTATTGCAGCGATGAATGTTATCAAACCACTGATCAACAACGAGGTCTTCCACTTGCCTTCTACGAGACTCATAGAGAAGAAGAAAAACACAGAGGCGGCCATCATGGCCATAGTGCCTACGAAAAAGGTAAATCCGACGTAGTCGTCGACGGGCATTGCTTTGATCGTGGCGAGTAAGTAGTTCAACATCTGATTAAAAAATTTTGTTAAAGTGTCAAAAGAACACGACAATAATACAATACCACTTTAGAATTGTTCTAGATGTTGGTGATTTTTTTTTCACGAAGATGTGATGAGTTCAAGCGATTGTGAAAAACCAGTGGTTCCTTCGTTTCGAAGACCCGCTTATTCAATGAAATCGGCCGTGACAGATTCCAACAGTCGAAAGAGCGGAAGCGTAGGCAAACCCATTACGGTGTAATACGATCCATGGATTCGTTCGACACCGGCAAACCCCATGAGGTCCTGTACACCATAACTGCCTGCTTTGTCAAAAGGCTTATAGGCTGTGATGTAGTGGTCAATGAGCGCATCGGATAAGTCGACAAACGTAACTTCACAGGTGTCCACCTCCACACGAATGCCTTGGGCCAATGTCGTCACGGCAATGCCGGAAGCAACGGTATGTGTGTTGCCACTGAGTGCCCGAAGCATCTCTTTCGCTTCTGCGACGTTTTGGGGTTTTTCGAAAATACGATTCCCCAAAAGCACCACGGTATCTCCGGTGATGAGGACATCGTTTTCTTTCAATTCAGGCAGATAGGCTTCTGCTTTTTTTCGCGTGACGTATGCAGCCACATCGGGACCTTGAATGTGCTCAGGATACGATTCGTCCACTTCTCGAATGACAATCACAGGTTCCAACTCAAGGCCTTTGACCAATTCTTGACGGCGAGGGGATTGACTGGCAAGAATGATGCGTTTGCCGTGGAGATTCTTTAGTAGCATGGTGCAAAAATACCGGCTAGCAAGCCAAGACTTCCCGGTTGAGCCATGCTAACTTCGCATCTTCAATAGATTTTCCATGCAGCACCAGCGCATTCTGATTCTCGACTTTGGTTCTCAATACACCCAGCTCATCGCACGGCGTGTGCGGGAGCTCAATGTTTATTCGGAGATCATCCCATGGCATGCTTATGACGGGTTAGCTCCTGACATCAGTGGCGTGATCCTCAGTGGTTCGCCTTTCAGCGTGAGGGACGAAAAAGCCCCCAGACCGGATTTGTCCAGTATGTTGGGAAAAGTTCCAGTTCTCGGAGTCTGTTATGGCGCACAATACTTGGCGCAGACCCATGGAGGGGTGGTCGAAGCGTCTGATTCACGCGAATATGGCCGGGCCAACTTGAAGTCGCTCAATGCTGAGAATCCCTTGTTGACGGGGATGAACCCGGAATCGCAGGTTTGGATGAGTCATGGCGACACCATTCTGTCCACAGGCGATCAGTTCGAAACCATTTGCAGCACCCATGATGTTGAATATGCCGGGTTCTGGGACTCCCAGCGCTCCGTTTGGGGCATCCAGTTTCATCCAGAGGTTTGGCATAGTCAAGAAGGCCCCATTCTTCTGGGCAATTTCATTCAAGGCATTTGTGGGTGCACAGGGGATTGGTCCCCGGCGAGTTTCGCCGATGAGACCATTCAGGAATTGCGCGAGAAAATAGGATCAGATAAGGTGATTTTAGGGCTGAGCGGTGGCGTGGATTCCACCGTTGCTGCTGAATTGCTTCATCGGGCCATCGGTGATCAGCTGCATTGCATTTTCGTCGACAACGGCCTGCTTCGCAAAAATGAATTTGAACAAGTGCTTCGGGATTACGAGCACATGGGGTTGAATGTAAAGGGAATCCAAGCGGGAGATCGCTTTCTCGATGCGCTCAAAGGAGAGTCGGATCCCGAAACGAAACGCAAGGCCATCGGTCGCGTCTTCGTGGAGGTATTTGATGATGCTTCGAAGGAAGTGGAAGGTGCTGCGTGGTTGGGACAAGGGACCATTTATCCGGATGTCATCGAAAGTGTGAGTGCCACGGGTGGGCCATCGGCGACCATCAAAAGCCACCACAATGTGGGAGGGCTGCCTGATTTCATGAAACTTCAAGTCGTCGAGCCTCTCCGGCAAATATTCAAAGATGAAGTCCGCAGAGTGGGAAAGGAACTGGGCATCAAGCCGGAGATCTTAGGTCGCCACCCGTTCCCGGGGCCGGGATTGGCGATTCGCATCCTTGGCGATATCACAGAGGAAAAAGTGCGCATTTTGCAGGAAGTGGATCACATTTGGATTCAGGGCATGCGGGATGCGGGACTGTATGACGAGGTCTGGCAGGCAGGAGCCATTTTGCTCCCTGTTCAAAGTGTTGGAGTCATGGGCGATGAACGGACGTATGAGCAAGCCGTCGCGTTGAGGGCTGTGTCCTCCACCGATGGCATGACAGCAGACTGGTGTCACCTACCGTATGATTTTCTTGCGAAAATTTCCAATGAGATCATCAACAAGGTTCGAGGGGTCAACCGCGTTGTGTATGATATCAGTTCGAAACCACCGGCAACCATTGAATGGGAGTGATATGATTTGCATTCCTGCGAAAATTCCACGAGAATTGTGTGCGTTAGATGACGAATTGAAAGCCATTGACCACAGTGATGCCGCCATGTGCATCTGGACTTTTCAGTCGCGGATGGAGCGCAATCGATTCGTTGAAGAAAAGCAAGGAATGAACAAAGGAGAGCGAACAGGTCATTTTCAACATCACTACCATGTTGCTCGCGGCATGCAAGCCCCATCGGAATGAGATCAAAATCCCCCGCGAATCGTTTGGACGGTATGCTGTCCTTGTTCATGGATCTGGTCAATGATAAGATGCGTGCCGTAGCATGGATCCTATGGGCTTTAGGAGGATTGAGTCATGTCTCACTCATGGCTGCTCAAGAGCAGTATACTGTGCTTCCTGGGGACACTTTTGCCAGAATAGCCAGGTCCCAGGGAATGACATTGACGGCGCTGCTTGAGGCCAATCCCGATCACAGCGAAGCGCTGCAACCGGGAGATCGAATTCAAGTGCCAGAATTGGTGGCGTTTCCGGATTTGTCCGCGTCCACCGCTTGGGAGCCGATGGACTCCTTGCTCAATCACGAAATACAATCGGGAGATACGTGGTATGCTTTGTCCAAGCGATACAATGTGAGCTTGGATGCGCTGCAGGAGGCCAATCCAAGCCGAGAAACTTCCTTGCAGCTCGGTACTTTTATTCGAATTCCAGGCATTCGGGCTGTCAATCAATCGTCGGAATGGGAACGACAACGTTCCGAGCTGCTCGGTAAGGCGCGCTTGAAAGTGGATGGCTTGAAGAAAGGGGAGCGAGCCGATTCCATAAGGGCATCATCGACCAGTTTGGATCGCCTGAGTGGCAAGTCGAGTGAAGCAAAACTGGAGCCTGCGGTCATCGATACTGACACATTGCATGTGCTTGCTATGCTGCCTTTTCTGCTGCCAGTCGATACCGTTTTAGGCGGAGATTTTGACCCCAAAACGAAGCGTTTGAGACAAGTTGCACTCGAATTTACGCATGGATTTGAATGGGGATCTCAGCTGCTCCAAGAAGCGGGATTTCATGTTCAACTGCGTCTTGTCGATACGGAAGCAGATACGCTTGGAGCCGTGGGCTGGGGAATGCATGATTTGGATTGGGCGGATGTCGTCATGGGGCCTCTCCGCAGAAGTGTCATTGACACGGTGGCGGAATTGCTTGCATCAACAGGGAAACCTCAATGGATCTTGAACGAATCCTTGCACCATTGGAAAAGACACACGCATACGTTGTTGGTTGGAGCGCATCGGGAGGCGGGCATGCGCGATTTGGGGAGATTGGCTGCGCTAAATCATCCCTTGGATTCCGTCATAGTCCTCGAAACAAAGGGGAAAGACGCAGCGTTGGAGCGGGCTTTTTTAGAAGGGTTTCGGGAGGAGCGAGGAGGGTCCGATGGTTTGATCCTATGGCCAGCGACCTCCCGATTCGCAGAAGGTTTGACCACCTTAATGGATACGTCGAAGTTGAATGTTGTAGCCATTCCGGCCGGCGCGTCAGCGCGTTCCATGATGGCGTATGTCCAAACTGAATTGCAATTGGCGGACTCCTTTCCTGTGAAGTTGTATGCCAATCCCCAATCCCTATCGTATGAATTCATGGAATGGGATTTTGTGGATCGTGTGAATTGGACCTTGCCATCCGATAATTGGATGCAGCGAGACGATTCTTTGTTTCAAAACAGACTCTCGTGGTTTTTAGAAGAATTTGAGACTGAGCCTTCTGATTATGCTCTCAAGGGTTGCGATGCCTTGATTGAAACAGCCCGTTGGATGATGCACGCCGCTGCCGATGATCCGAGTTCAATCCGGACCCGTTTTGAATGGCAGATGGATGCCGAATTGGGCAAATTGCGCAATGTGGCGTGGAAAATCATTGAGTTTTCAAAAGGTGATTGGAAGGATGTTGACCTCCCACCCCCAAATGCTTCAGAAATTCGATGAACAGGCAGGATATCTTAGTTCAGTTTCAAGCGCTGCAAGACCGAATTTGCGAAGGGCTCCAAGCATTTGACCCACAGATGGTCTGGCAGGAAGATCAATGGAATCGGCCGGGTGGTGGCGGTGGAAGGTCACGAGCAGGCAAAGAGGGGGCAATATGGCAAAAAGGAGGTGTCAACTTCAGTGATGTCCATGGCGTCTTGAATGAGGCGCTGAGGGTTCAGCTCAAAACGAAGGCAAGTTCTTTTCAAGCCACGGGCGTTTCCTTGGTGCTCCATCCGCTAAATCCACACGTCCCCATTGTGCACATGAACGTGCGACACTTCCGATTGGACAATGGCCAGGAGTGGTTTGGTGGAGGGATGGATTTGACACCGCATTATGTTGAAAGAGAGGAGGCATCCCTATTTCATCGGTCGTTAAAAACGATCTGCGATCAATTTGACTCCAGTTGGTATGCGGCGTTCAAGAACTTGGCAGACGATTATTTTTATCTACCGCATCGAGAAGAAACGCGAGGTGTTGGCGGTGTTTTTTTCGATGAATTAGGGGCTTCTCCCGGAGCCAATTTGGACCAGGCATTTGCCTTTGTTCAGGCTATTGGCAACGGTTTTCTTCCAACGTATTTGCCTTTAGTCGAGCGCAAAAAAGACTGGGCTGTTCAACAGAGACACTTGGATTGGCAAAACATGCGCCGGGGCCGTTACGTCGAATTCAACCTGGTTCATGACCGAGGGACGCGCTTTGGTTTGGTCTCCAATGGCCGCACAGAAAGTATCTTGATGAGCATGCCTCCACATGCCGATTGGGCCTATAATCATTGCCCGCTTGACGCATCAGATGAAGCCGATACGCAAGCTCAGCTCAAAAAAGGAATGGACTGGCTTGGCGAATCCTAGATCCGGTTGTCAATTAAATTAACTCCAGGGAATTCAGCTGAATTGAACTTGAATAAGCCTTTTTCAAGTGACGCATTGGGCTGAAAGGTTACCACATCGTACGTAACATCGGTCCCTTCACGTCCTTTCACGACAGCTCTGACCAAACGTAAATCGGACTCGTTGATGAACAATTGGATGGTATGGAATGGCTTTTCTTGTTCTCCTGCAGGATACAAGTTGACATGAGTGACCAACTCTCCATTGATTTTCGTTTCCCCCTTCCACTCATTTTTAAAATCGTCCTCCCAAATGGTGAACAGTTTAGAAGGGTCCATGCCATCTTCAGCCATGGTTTCAGCATCTTCGATGTAGCAGTCATTGACTGCCAGTTCATACGTCCAAATGGTGATGCCATCGGAGAAAATGCGATAATCCCCCAAGTCCAGATGAAATTGGTCTCCGTCAATTTGAATTGATCCCTGCTGAACCGACTCAAAATCGGATGCCCGATCGATTAGTTTGGAACTGTATGTCGCTTGAATTGATCCATAACCCTTCGCTTCATCACTGAGACGACTGAGCAAGGCGTCGGCATCTTGCGCCCAAGTCAACCCCGTGGATGTCCAAGCGAATGCGGCTAGGAGAGTACACTTTAAAATAGCGGTCCATTTCATAGTACGAAGATGCTTCATGTGTTTCCCTTCTGCAACATCTGTTCCAAACTTGCTTCATCGGGTACCAGAACTTTGCGCGCTTTGGATCCTTCGAAGGGGCCGATGATGCCTGCCGTTTCCAATTGATCAATGATGCGTCCTGCTCGATTGTATCCCAGCTTGAGCTTGCGTTGAAGCAAGGATGTGGATCCTTGTTGATGCAATACAATCATGCGCGCGGCATCTTCAAACATCGAGTCGCGTTCGTCATCCGCTAAATGGCCCGATTCTGACGTTCCACCTTCCGGGGTATACTCCGGAAGTAAAAAAGCTTCAGGATATCCTTGCTGGGTTCCAACAAACTCACAGATGGCTTCGACTTCAGGCGTGTCTACAAATCCGCACTGAATGCGAATGAGGTCGTTTCCTGTGCTCATCAGCATGTCACCTCGGCCAATTAGTTGGTCTGCACCTCCGGCATCCAAGATGGTTCTGGAGTCAATTTTAGAGGTTACTCGGAACGCGATACGTGCTGGGAAGTTGGCTTTGATGGTTCCCGTAATGATGTTGACCGATGGTCGTTGGGTCGCGATGATCAAATGAATTCCAATTGCACGAGCCAATTGTGCCAAACGGGCGATGGGTGTTTCGACTTCTTTGCCGGCGGTCATAATCAAATCGGCAAACTCGTCCACCACCAGAACGATGTAAGGCAGGTATTTGTGGCCTTCCTCAGGGTTGAGCTTTCGCCGGATAAACTTGGCGTTGTATTCGGCGAGATTTCGACATTGCGCGTCCTTCAGGAGGTCGTAGCGTTGATCCATCTCCGCGCACAAAGAATTCAGTGTGGCCACAACCTTCGACGTGTCCGTAATGATGGCCTCTTCGCTGTCGGGTAATTTGGCGAGATAATGGCGTTCGATGTGATTGAATAGGGTCAATTCAACCTTTTTGGGGTCGACCAGGACGAACTTCAGCTGTGAAGGATGTTTGCGATAAAGCAAACTAACGAGCATGGCGTTCAATCCGACAGATTTACCTTGTCCTGTAGCACCTGCCATGAGCAAGTGCGGCATTTTGGCCAGGTCAAAGACATAAGTCTCATTGGAAATGGTCTTGCCCATGGCGATGGGCAGAGCGGCTTTGGATTGTTGGAACTTTTCCGAAGCAATGAGCGACCGCATGGAGACGATGTCCGGATTGGAGTTCGGCACTTCAATGCCAATGGTTCCTCGACCCGGGATCGGAGCAATGATTCGGATGCCCAGAGCAGCGAGGCTCAAAGCGATGTCATCCTCAAGGCTCTTGATCTTCGAAATGCGAATGCCGGGGGCCGGAACAATTTCATACAAGGTCACTGTCGGGCCAACCTCTGCTTTAATGCTTGAAACTTCGATGCTGAAATTCCGCAGCGTGTTGATGATGCGCGTCTTGTTTTCTTCGAGTTCGGCCTCACTTACCTTGACGGTCCCGTCCCCATGTTGGACCAGTAAATCAATGTTGGGCAATTCAAAGCGACTGAGATCCAATTTGGGGTCATACTCACCAAATGCTTGGACCTTCTTGTCAATTTCATCTTCTGATAGCTGCTGCTCGTCATCCGCGAGGTGCACTTCGAATGACACTTGAGGATCGTCATCAGGACTTTTCGAGGGGGGCGGAACCTCATCTAATGGAGCGGGGACCTCAAGTGTTTTTTCAACAGGCTCCTCGACCAAGCCTTGGCGCTCTTCCTTTTCTATGTCATCAAGCAGCGCGTCCAAAGCGCTCTCAGAGGCTTCGTCCATCCAGGGCTCTTCGGACTCTTGAGTCTTTGAATCGGCCTGCTCCTGAGCTGTTGCCTGCACTGAGTCGCCTAAAACGCTGTCTGAAACGGGCTCGTTCGTCGTTTGAACCACGTCATCCGACTCCATCTTATCTTCCTGATAAGCGAACCAAGAGCGAATGCTTTTCCAGTTAGGTACATGCCATTCCAAAAAATGCAACGGTGCGTAAAGCGCTATCAAACTAACAGCCAATCCCATCAAAACGAGTGCCGATCCCCATCGGCCAAGGACAAGCAGTCCCAACTCTGTGAGGCAATAGCCCGATGCGCCAATCCAATGGTCCCATGTGCTAGAACCCAGTTTGCCAGTGAGTTGGGCCATGAATCCAATGGTCCATGGCAGTACGGCCATGACCACAATGGACAACCTGAAGTATCTTCCAAAGCGGGGTATTTCTCGTTTGGAGAGCCACGGCCATGCAAGCAAGGTCAACCAAAAGGGAATGGCCAAAGCGCCCATGCCCAAGCCTTGTCGTCCAAGCCAAAAAGACAGATAGGCCCCTGCGCCACCGAGCCAATTGAGATAAGGTTCACGTAGAGAGTTGTCCACTTCGTTCAGTCCCTCCAAAACCAAATGGTAATCTTGTGCTCCGGTGAACAGGCCCGAGATCAAGGCCCCAAATATGAACAAAGCCAGCGTCAAAGTCGCGATGCCTGCAACACTTTGAGTTCGAGGGTCAGCCCAACCGCGGCGCATGGACTCCACGACTTGGCGATAGCGGCCAGGTTGGCGGGTGACCTCCGGCGCTTTCGTTGTGCTGCTTTTCGCAGACTTCGCGGCTTTGGGCCGATTGCGTGCAACTCGGGGTTCAGAGGTAGGAGTGGAATTCTTTTTGGCCATGTGGAGTGCATAAATCTAACGAGGGAATTCATGCATTAAACCCGATGTTTGCATTGCTTTTCCACTAGCACGTGTTGGATTTGCTTGAAGGCCTTGTTAGCTCGTGCGGAATCGTTATATTTGCACCCCAATTTCTCGAAAGATGGCCAAGAAAGGCAACCGCGTACAAGTCATTCTCGAATGCACAGAACATAAAAATTCTGGCATGCCTGGAACGTCTCGATATATCACGACAAAGAATCGGAAGAATACTCCCGATCGTATTGAAATTAAGAAGTTTAACCCGGTGTTGCGCAAGTACACCCTCCACAAGGAGATTAAATAAGCTGAGTCATGGCAAAGAAGACCGTAGCATCGCTGCAGACCGGCGGAGGAAAGCAGCACACCAAAGTGATCAAAATGGTACGTAGCCCTAAATCAGGTGCGTATACGTTTAAGGAAGAGGTCGTACACAACGACGGCATCAAGGCTTGGTTCGACAAAAACTGATGTTCCATTCATCGCTGTCGATCAACTTTTTGTTGATGGTACAGCGACTGTAAAAAAGGGTCGAACTCCATAGGAGTGGGCCCTTTTTTATTGTTTGATTACTGGAATGAATTGAACGATTTCATCATTTTCAATGGGCTTTTTCAAAAGATTATTTTCAAGTAAGCAAAAGGAATCGTTGGATTCCGGTTTGGAGAAATCACGCACGAGCGTATTTCAAAAGCTGGCACGCGTTTTTACCGGAAAACGAAAAGTTGATGAAGCTCTATTGGAGGAGCTTGAGGAGGCGCTAATTTCGGCGGATGTTGGTGTGGACACCACCATGAAGGTGTTGGATCGTATGCGCAAACGAGCTCGATTCGAAGCCTTCATTGAAGTACAGGAATTGTATCAAATGCTTCGCGATGAAATTGCGGGGTTGTTTGCTGAAAGTGGATTGGCATCAGAGTCAGCGAGTTATCGCCTTCCCGACGTGTCCCCTGAGCACCCAACGGTGATCATGGTTGTCGGAGTCAATGGCGTGGGCAAGACCACGACCATTGGGAAGCTGGCACACAAATTCAAAGGGGAAGGGCACAAAGTCATGCTGGGCGCGGCGGATACATTTCGAGCGGCCGCCATCGAGCAATTGGAGGTTTGGGCGCAGCGCACAGGTGTCGCCATCATTTCACAGCACATGGGGGCGGACCCGGCTGCTGTTGCTTTTGACACGTTGCAGGCAGCGGTGGCGCGCAAGTCGGATGTAGTCATCATTGATACGGCAGGTCGGTTGCACAACAAGCGCGGTTTGATGGAAGAGCTCACAAAGATTCGGCGGGTCATGGACAAGGTTGTGCCGGGGGCACCGCATGAGGTCTTGCTGGTATTGGATGGATCGACAGGCCAAAATGCCGTAGAACAGGCGAAGCAATTTGCCCAGGCTACGGATGTTTCCGGTTTGGTACTGACGAAATTGGATGGAACAGCCAAAGGTGGAATCGTGATAGCGATTTCCGACCAACTGCACATTCCCGTGCGATTCATAGGAGTCGGCGAAAAAATGGAGGACCTTCAGGACTTCCATGTTTTGGAATTCATTGACAGCCTGCTTCCTGAAAACTTCAGCGATGGCATGGCTTCTGTAAAGGAAAGCTGAAGGGATCATGAGAACACGCACTACTTCACCCCGCAAAGTCAATGTGGTCACATTGGGATGCGCGAAGAATATATTCGACTCGGAAATTTTGATGACCCAACTGCGGGCCAATTCTTACGAAGTTGAGCACGAATCAAGCAAAGGAGATGCCGGTATTGTCATTATCAACACCTGTGGATTCATTGAAAGTGCGAAGCAAGAGAGCATTGACACCATCATTCGCTTTTCTGAGGCGAAGCAGGAAGGGTTGGTCGACCGCGTCTACGTCACCGGTTGTTTATCCGAGCGTTACAAAGAGGAGTTGTCTGACGGTATCCCTGAGGTGGATGCTTGGTTTGGAACACGTGATTTGCCTCGATTGCTGAAAACACTCAAGGCAGATTACAAGAAGGAGTTAGTGGGTGAACGATTGCTCACGACTCCAGCGCATTACGCGTACATGAAAATTGCAGAGGGCTGCGATCGTCCCTGTGCGTTTTGCGCAATTCCACTGATGCGGGGCAAACACGTGTCCACTCCGATGGAGGACATCGTGTTGCAAGCCAAAGGACTCGCTGCCAATGGGGTGAGGGAGCTCATTCTAATTGCTCAGGACCTCACATACTATGGATTGGATTTGTACAAAGAGCGTAAGCTCGCTGAGCTGGTTCGGCGATTGAGTGATGTGGAGGGGATTGATTGGATTCGCTTGCATTATGCTTTTCCTACCGGGTTCCCATTGGATGTCTTGGATGTCATGGCGGAGCGTTCCAACGTCTGCAATTATCTGGATATGCCTTTGCAGCATGCGTCAGATGAGATGCTCAAGGCCATGCGCCGAGGTACCACTCAAGAGAAAATGGATCGTCTGATTGGTGAAATTCGAAATCGGGTTCCAGAAATTGCCATCCGAACAACACTCATTTGTGGCTTCCCAGGAGAGACGGAAGCCCACCATGAAGATTTGATGCGTTGGACCGAACGTCACCAGTTTGAGCGATTGGGTTGTTTTACGTATTCACATGAAGAAAATACGCATGCATTCGGGATGAATGATGACGTTTCTGAGGACGTAAAGCGGAAACGCGTGGAAGCCATCATGGAGCAGCAAGCGGGGATTTCGCATCAGTTAAACCAGAAGTACATCGGTACGGTTCAGCGCGTACTCATTGACCGGGCTGAAGATGGATTGTGGGTTGGTCGCACTGAATTTGATTCGCCTGACGTGGACAACGAAGTACGGATTCAAGTGCCAGAGGATGTTCATTTGCGCTTGGGTGATTTTGCTTCTGCACGCATCGAATCGGCCACAGAATTTGATTTGCATGGGCAATTGGTCTAACGTCGATTACCCCGTCATGGAGCGGTTTTTTACCGTTCAAGGGGAAGGCGCGCATTCGGGTACGGCCGCGTGGTTCATTCGATTGGGCGGTTGCGATGTCGGTTGCGCATGGTGCGATGTCAAAGACAGTTGGGACGTGAATGCCCACCCCCGCATTTCGTGTGAAACATTGGTCCAAGAAGCTCGGGATTCCGGAGCTCCGATCTGCGTGGTTACTGGGGGAGAGCCCGCAATGCATCAGCTGGAGTCTTTGACTTCTGCATTGCACGAAGCGGGCATCAGGACACACATTGAAACGTCAGGAGCGCATGCCTTAACAGGAAGTTGGGATTGGGTAACCCTCTCTCCCAAACGATTCAAAGCAGCACGAAAAGATGTGTTTCCCTTGGCCGATGAATTGAAGGTGGTGGTTGTCAATCGGCAGGATCTCCCTTGGGGTGAAGAGCATGCGGCTTCGGTTCGTCCAGACACCGTGCTTTTTCTTCAACCGGAATGGGACCGAAGAGAGCGCGTCTTGCCTTACATCATGGATCATTTACAAGTGAATCCGCGTTGGCGTATCTCGTTGCAGATGCATAAGTATGTTGGCTTGCCTTGAGGGACCTGATCAATGAATGAACCGCAATCCGAGTGCATTCGATTGCGGCTGGCTGCGGCAGCATAAAATCAGTCCGTCACGTTGCTCTTGCTCAGACAAACCTGAGTCTCCTTCCGTCTGAACTTCTCCTTGGGTAACATGGGCCAGACAGGACATGCACACGCCACCGCGACAACTATTGGGAACGGATAATCCAGCAGATAAGGCAGCGTCTAAAATACTTTGGCCTTCTCCGCGCATTTGAAATTGTTCCATTCCATGATCACGCTCCAACGTGATGGTGCAGTCAGGACGGTCTGTTGTTGGGTGGGAAGGCAAATCGGGCAAGGCGTCGCTCAAGGCTGAGGAAGTGAAACGTTCCGTATGGCGTCGATTCTGAGGAATCTGTTCTTCATTGAGTCCCGCGTGAATGGTCCGCATCAAAGCCGGGGGCGCAGAGATGATGTAGCGGGTCTTTTCGTTGTCACCGAATGCCTTCAGCCATTGCTTGATCCGCTGAATGGTGACGTGTCCGAATTGCCCGGGTGATTCAAAGACTTCTTCTTCTGAATAAATGGGGATGAAATTGATCCGGTCTCTCCAGGCGTAAAGCGCGTCAGCGCAAAGTGCGTGTTTTCGTGTTCGATTGCTATAGATTAAGGAAATCCGGTGCCCCAGCTCAGGATGCAGCATCACATGCTGGATTAAACTAAAAATGGGCGTAATGCCAATGCCGCCAGCGAAGCAAACAAAATGTTGGGATTCATGATTCCACTCAGGTTGCCATAAGAGACTTTTCGGAGTGCGGGCTTGCATGACCCTGCCGACCCGCGCTTCTTGATTGAAAAAACGACTGCCTTTTCCACCGGAGATAGAGCGAACAAGAATCTCCAACGGGAGCGAACCCACTGGATTTAATAACGTGTAACTCCTTTGAAGTGAGGGTGTGATCGAAAACGTAATGAAAGCACCGGGCTCATGATGCCATTGTTTCGCATCGCTGGGTTCAGGTGATAAGCGAACACGCACGGCATCGGGGCCTTCGTATTGGACGGACTGAACCGTGATTGAACCGTTCGATTGAATGCGCTCCATACTTTAAAGACCGGTTGTCCAATCAAATTGTTCGCTCACAGCGAAAAAAGACACCGGCGCAATGAAAATGGAGTTCCGAGCTGAAAATCTCATTCACTCGAAATGCTGGAAATCAAAGTGCTCAAGGTAAATCGATCCACCGGCTCATACCCGTCAGGTAGATCGAAGTGTTTTCGTGCCCATTGCTTTTTTGACTTTTCGATGATGGATTGGGCCACCAACTCATAAGTCGCCTGTCCGTCTTGCACGGTGCATTGCAGCGGAATCCACGCCGTGGGCCAGCCACAGGGTGCTTGGCCCAATGTTTCAGATTCGACGGCCCATCCCGTCGAACGGCGTGTGATGATTCCCGTCATGCCCGCCACTTCTCGAGTCCCGCCGCGACCGGAAAGAATTAAAGGGCGCGCTTGTGGACAGGGCTCGAGCAGTTCCACGGCATGGCCCAAGAAATGAAACAAGACATGACTTTCCTCCTCATTCATGAGCCAGATTCGCTCGAAATCCGTCCCTGTTTCGAGAATGCGAAACTGTTGCCCGTTCGTTTCCAATACCACTTGCAGTGGCAGATAGTCCAGCCCAAGGGGCTGGAAGTTGCTCTCAGTTTGAACATTGTACACCACCGTACCACTCCATTGTGCGCGGAGTGAACCGGTGAAGAGCAAGCAAGCAAGGAGCAAGTGTGTCAGAGGATGGAACATGGCATTGATTTCAAAAAGACAACGTCAATTCCAGGGCTTCTCGTACTTTCTGAGCGTCCACTAAGACATGGCGCTCCAATCCTTCGTTCAACGGAATGGCCGGTGTTTCCATACTTCCTACGACATGCACGGGTGCATCGAGGGAAGCGAATAGCTCGGAGCCAATGCGTCCTGCCAACGCCTGGGCAAATCCATTCAAAACAGGTTCTTCGGTGATGATGAGAGCACGGTGGGTGTGTTCAATGCGTTGGCGAATCAGTTCGAAATCCACGGGATGAATGGAACGCAGGTCCAAAATTTCAGTGGATCCCTCCAGTCCTTCGGACGCTTCTTCGGCCCAATAGACGCCTCGACCATAGGCTATGATGGTGCATTGTGGTGATTCCGAAGGTTGGTCCACAGTTCGTGCCATCCGGCCTTTTCCAATGGGAACACGGTAATCGCGGTCTGGTTCGGTGCATTTGGCAGCCTCCGTTCCGGGGATTTTAGACCAGTAGAGGCCTTTGTGCTCAAGGACTACGACCGGGTTGGGGTCGTAAAAGGCGGCTTTGAGCAAGCCTTTGAGATCCGCGCCGTTGGACGGATAAACCACCTTGATGCCAATGATGTTGGCCAAAACCGATTCAATGCTGGAACTGTGATACGGTCCGCCGGATCCATAGGCACCGATGGGTACACGGATTACACTGCTGACGGGCCATTTCCCATTGGATAAAAAATAGCTACGGCTCAGCTCGGTGAACAACTGGTTCAAGCCCGGCCAGAGATAATCGGCGAATTGAACTTCGACAATGGGCTTCAATCCTGTGGCCGACATTCCCACCGTAGATCCAATGATGAACGCCTCTTGAATGGGCGTGTTGAACACCCGTTCATCTCCGAATTTCTGAGCCAACGTGGCCGCTTCTCGGAACACACCGCCCAGACGGCCGCCGACGTCTTGGCCGTACAAAAGTGCTTCAGGATGGTCCTGGAGAATTTCTTGCATGGCATGCAAGGCGCAATCGACCATCAACGATTCTTCGGCCCCTTGAGGTGCCCGAGTGCCTTCCTCCTGCACAATCGCTGTCGGTGCCAGCACATGCGCCATCAAATCTTCGCCGCGTGGCTCCTCAGCGGATTGGGCGTTTTCGAATTGAGACAAGACGTCAGCAGCGACCTCCTCTTGAATGCGCTGCAATTCTTTTTTCTGAATACCCAAGGCTTCCAGTCGGTTGATCAGAAGGGGAAGGGGGTCACGTTCAGCATGTTCGCTCAGGTCATGGCGGTACCATTCTTTGCGCACTCCGCTCGTGTGGTGTCCCAACAAAGGCACATCGGCGTGAACTAAAACAGGGCCTCTCGTTTGCCGCGCATGAGCGAAGGCGGACTCCATGGTAACCATGCAAGCTTCGGTGTCGGAGCCATTGACTCGAAAAGACTGAATGTTGGGGAAAGCCTTGACCAATGTGGATACATCGCTGGAACGGATTTCAGATGCATGGGCAGAAATGTCCCATTCGTTGTCTTGCACCATCCACACCATGGGCAACTCCCGCAAGTCTGTCATGTGCAACGCTTCACTCACTTCACCTTCGGTCATGGCTGCATCACCGATGGAACAAAGGACCACGGGAGGTTCACCCGGACGATCATGCGGAAGGCCCATGCGTTCTCGGTATTGCAATCCCAAGGCAACGCCTGTGGTTGGGATGGCTTGCATGCCGGTGGCGCTGCTTTGGTGTGGAATGCGCGGCAGGCCTTCTCGATTGAGAGAAGGGTGGCTATAATACGTACGGCCTCCACTAAAGGGATCGTCTCGCTTGGCGAACAGTTGAAGCATGAGCTCTTCGGGCTTCAATCCCATGCTGAGCAGCAAACAGTCATCTCGGTAATACGCACTGAGATAGTCTTGTTCCTGCAGAAGCCGTCCGGCGGCAAATTGAATGGCCTCGTGTCCTCGAGAACACGCGTGCACGTATTTCGAGGTGAGCCGGGCGTTGGCTTCGAACAAATCGCTCATGGCCCGAGCAGTGCTCATGGTCTTGTACGCTTGAAGCAAGGCGTCTACCGAGATGGTTGGAGTCTTGGAAGGGTTCACTTTCGGCATGTGGGGCAAAGATAGAGCAGTCCGGATGGGCTACCTTCGCTTTCATGCGTTTCACATTTTGGAAATGGGAAGGAGCGGGCAATGAATTCATGCTTTGCGATGCTCGAGATTGGGCGGGTCTGCCAACTTCGGAGCACATTCAACGTTGGTGCAGCCGAGAGGACGGAGTGGGGGCGGACGGCGTTATTTTTTTCAAGCCGCTGACCTTGCCGAATGATCACGGCCAGTTCGAAGGTTGGGAGATGGATTATCTGAACTCCGATGGTTCACGATCGTTTTGCGGAAATGGAAGTCGTGCCCTGTTTGCCTTTTTGCGTGCCGAAGGATGGATGGGCAATGCCGGTTGGTTCGAAGCGTGTGATGGTGTGCATGCCGTCCGGTGGGATGCAGGAAGTGGGTTGCCTTCGGTTGAGATGCAACCTGTCGAACGCCCAATTCAGGTAGATTCGCTGGCCCCTCATGGTGTTGAAGCCTGGACCGCTGAAACGGGATCTCCACATCACCTAGAGTGGATTGATGCGGCAACGCCATTGGCGTCATTTCCTGTTGTCGACGTGGGTAGAGCGATTCGGCATCATGCCCATTATGCTCCTCATGGAATCAATGTGAATTTTATTGAGCGGCATGTGGAGGACACTCCCAACGTACTTCACATGCGCACGTATGAACGCGGAGTCGAATTTGAAACGCGGGGCTGCGGAACTGGAGCCGTAGCCGCTGCCCTTGCCGACCATGCCAAGTGCGGTGGAGATCATCACCGCACAGTGTGCATGCCTGGCGGAACCTTGCAGGTGCAATTCAATCCTCCTACGAGTGATTCCCGTCTGTATGATTCCGTCTGGCTCACGGGGCCCGCTCGGCTCTGGTTCAAAGGAATTTGGGAAGCTGATGGCACCTGGACGCGCCTCCTGCTCTTGTTGCTCTGGTTTGGTTTTTCAGGGAGCTCCCGTGCGCAGGACTCGCAGCCGTCTTTCCCTTGGTCCGACGAGGTTCAGGTGTCAATTTTGACGGGCTCTCCAGGACAGGATGCCTACTCCGCTTGGGGGCACACGGCCATTAGAATATTCGACCCGGGGCATGCACCTCCTGTTGATGTGGTCTACAATTATGGAACGTTTGAATTCTCAGAAGGATTTTACGGACGGTTCTTAAAAGGCAAATTGGATTATCGATTGTCGCTATCTCAATTCGCCTCATTCCAGCAGGAATACTTCCGCGATGAACGCGCTTTGGTTGAACAACGCTTGCTTTTGTCTGCCCCGGATGCCCGGGCGATTGCTGCTTTCCTCGAATGGAATCATTTGCCCGAAAACCGGGTGTATGCCTACCAATTCTTTTCAGACAATTGTGCATTCCGGGTGCTGTCCTTGCTGTCTGAGGTTTTAGGTGATCGGTTGGAATTGGGGTGTGAAAACGACCCAATGCTGGGGTCGACCTATCGTGAAGCTATTCTGCCCTATATCCACGAAGATTCCTGGTTGGAAGCCGGCATTGACTTGGTTCTCGGTCCCCGTGCAGATCGCGTCATGCCTCCTTGTGGTTCGAGTTTTTTGCCCGACGGCCTCATGGCACAATTGACCTTATTGCAATTGGATGGAGCACCGATTGCCGGGGATGTTACGGAGCTAGTGCCGCCCCAGCGACCGTGGTTTCGTGCGGCCCATTTGCCGATTATTGGACACCCCTTGTTGTGGGTTTTCATGCTGGTAATGTGGTCGCTTGGTTGGTCAATTCGTCGAGCCATTCAGTTTAAAAGAGGGCAAGAGATTCCACGTTGGGAACGAATAGTCGGCAAAACCGTTCAACTTCTTGCGGCTGTTTTGGGCATGCTGTTGTTGTTGATGTGGGTCGCGACAGATCATCGCGATACCTGGGCGAATTGGAATCTAATTTGGGCTTCTCCACTCTTGCCAATTCTCTGGTGGTCCCGCATAAATCGACCTCGAGTGCACCAGTGGATTCATCGATTCTTGGTGATCGGCATTCCTGCCTTCCTCATCGTGTCCATCTTTGCTGCGCAATTCGTATCTTTAATATGCACTTGTGCGGCGTGGGCATTGTGGTTGAGTTTGGACCCCTGGATGGGATGGTCGAAGTTTCTCCAAAGACCCATGGCGTCCCGGTCAACAAATCAATGATGAATCGGAATTTCGATGGGATAAGAGGTGTGAGGTACGGTGCCCTGTTCGGAGGCATTGTGGCCTTGATCTTGACCTCCGGTTGCAATCGCGCTCCCATCGAATGGGAAGTGGACTTGGCCCTTCCGTTGATTGACGATGTCATTGAATGGACGGATGTTTTTTCAGATACGTCTGTATTCTCATCGGATGGAACGACGGCGACATTGGAGTATTATGGTGCCTTGTCGAGTTGGGACATAGAATCATTGACCCAGCTTCCCGACACGTTGGTGACGGAAGACCTGTCGCCTGATTTTGTGGGAGGGCCTTTTCAAGTGCCACCCGGTGCTGTCTTATTGGATACAGAGGAGGACATTGTTTTTCAAGGAATCGACCAAGCTTTTCGCTTCATCCGTCTTGAATCCGGTACCATTTCGTATTCTGTTGAGAGCTCTACAAACGGATATGTGGAATTGCATTATGGTTTTCCGAGTGTGACCATCGATGGACAGGCCGTGAACTTGGATGTGCTGCTCCCTCCAGCCGTATCAGGTGAAATTCAATCAGAGACGGGTACCATTGATTTGTCAGGAGCTGAAATAGACTTGACTGGAGTGAGCGGAACGGAAATCAACCGCATTGCGAGCCATCTAACGATTGGTACTCCAGCTTCCATCCCTGACACGGCTCAAATCTTTGGCGATGATAGCATCAGAGTCAGTATGAATTTTGAAGACATGCTGGTACGCCAAGTGGCGGGCTACTTCGGTCAAGAGGTGGTGGAGTTGAATGTAGAACAAACTGTTTTTGACCCAGAGATTTTTCTAGGAGGCTTCATCGATGTGGAGCCTACGCGAGCTCGCCTCGAATTCAGAAATACCATCGGAGCGGACTTGCGCTTGACATTGGACGCGCTCAATGTGGATGGGATTGCCCTGGATCACCCCGAATTTGGGATTCCCCAGTTGATTTCGCGTGCTAACTGGCAAGGAGACGATGTAGAGCCGGCTCTATGGGAATTGGACTTGCTTGAGACGGGGCCTTCTTTCTTTGAAATGTTGGGCTATTTGCCGCAGCTTGTGACAGCTTTGGGGTCGGCAACATTGAATCCGTTGGGTGACGTTTCTGGGGGCAACGATTTCTTTGATGCCCAGATGCCGCCAGAATTGGTGTTGGATCTTGAGTGGCCGCTCAACACCCAAATAGAAAATTTACGATTGCATCTGATGCGCGAACTAGAGCCCATTTCGCTGCCCGATTTTACCGGGGACCTCGTGCTCGAAGTGACCAACGGATTTCCAATTGATTGGGGGCTGGATTGTGTTTGGACTTTTGATAATGCATCATTGGATCCCTTGCTTTTTGCCGGGGAGTGGAATTCAAACTGGCAAGGATTGGATTCGGATGAGCCCGTTGAACTTCGGATTCCCATTTCATCGGACATGCTAATGTCTGGAGGTGAATTGGCGATCACGGGCTACATGCAGACAGATGGACCGGTTGTTTTTACAGGGAATGAGCGGATGCGCATTCAAATGCGAGTAGAAGGGAAGCATCAAGTTGTCATCGAATGAAACACGGGGTCACCTTTCTGTTTTTGTTGCTTTTCAGCCGAATTATTCCATTTCCGATGCAAGCATTATCGGCTCAAGATGAACCGGTTTTAGCTGCGGATTCATTGGGCAATTTGCCGTTTTTAAACAACTTTTCGGCGACAGCCTGGGGACAACATCGTTCCAATACATTGGACCATGAGTTGGGTGGAATCCTGATGCGCGGTGGTGCAATTGGCCGTGAATTGATTGAATCTGCGTTGGCTTCTCAGAGTGGAGATATGGGCGCATTTGGTTTTTCAGCAGGAGGTGTGGTCAAATGGAGTTCAAATCGTCTTTGGAAGGAATCGGAGGCGCGCATATGTGGATCCTTTCAAGGCCGATCACTTTTGGATGCACGCTGGACACCAGAGCTATTTGAGTTGGCATTTATGGGCAATCAAGGTCATTTGGGACGTTGGGATGTCTTGGATGGCTCGCAGTTGAGAACAACGATTTGGGGCACCGCTGCAGTAGGATTAGAAGGACGAAATAACAATCGAATCGAGGTGGGGTTGGCCTATAGACACCTGCAACTCAGTGGACAAATTCACACCGGATATTTTCGTGTCAATGAGGACATCGATTCTTTGTATGCCTCTATGAGGGCCGACGCCTCCATCGATACGCGTTCAGGCTGGGGATTGGCACTGAATGGCGAATGGCACTTCATCAGAGAAGAAGCTCCCTTTGCATTCCATGTGCAAATTCAAAATTGGGGGTGGGTCGTCGTGCCTGGGGGGGGCGCGCGGTATGCGGTGGACACCTTGCTTGAAACTTCGGGCTTTGCGTTGGAAGGTCCAGGACTGAGTCTTGAGTCATTGGAGTCGGCTGGTTTCGGAGAAGATTTTTTGCAAATCGATACAGCCGGTGTGTCGCTGCAACGATTGCCAGGACGTTGTGATGTGGCCATTGAATATCCTTTGGGCCCGCGTTCAGGGTGCGACGTCACCCTGCAAATGGGGGAGTGGATGCCATTGCCTCGGGTGATGTTGGGCTACCGTCGTGCTTTTGGAAAGCAATGGCAAGCGGGAATTCAGGGGGTAGTGGGTGGATGGGGTAGGTTGCGACCGGCAGCCTGGGTTCGCTGGAGGGTGCCCAATGAACGCGCGTTGACTTTGTATCTTGAAGATCCTTGGGGCTGGGGAAGTTCATCGGCTTTCGGTCGGGGCTTAACCTTGCGATTCGAAGGCTTATGATTCCCGCGTTGACCGTGTTGTCGATTGCGCTGTTCTAACGAACTTCGCAGCATGACTCCATCGACGGAAAACAAGGCGCCTTGGACGGCGCAATCGCCTGAAATTCACGGTTGGAATGCCGCGAACCGCCTTCAAATTATAGCGGGTCCGTGTGCCATTGAAAGCAGGGCGCTGGCGATGCAAGTGGCTGAAACGGTCGGTGAAATTTGCGACCGTTTGGATTTGCCCTTCATTTTCAAAGGTTCATACCGTAAAGCCAACCGCTCCCGATTGGACAGCTTCACAGGCATTGGTGATGACGAAGCGTTGTCAATTTTGTCAGAAGTGGGAGCAACAATGGGTGTGCGCACCACGACGGACATCCACGCGGCGGATGAAGCAGCGAAGGCAGCAGCTCACGTTGATGTTCTTCAGATCCCCGCATTCCTTTGCCGGCAGACTGATTTGCTTGTAGCCGCGGCCGAAACGGGAAAGGTGGTCAACATCAAAAAGGGCCAGTTCCTGTCGCCAGAGTCCATGAAATTCGCCGTTCAGAAAGTACAGGAATCTGGTAACGGACGGGTGTGGCTCACTGAACGCGGTACGATGATGGGCTACCAAGATTTGGTCGTGGACATGCGCAGTTTCCCTGCGATGCGGAAGTACGGACCGGTCATCG
>ERZ887942.951-NODE-951-length-21749-cov-7.399281_pt1 | contig 21749 bp, 19 predicted proteins | sample MGYA00521099_ERZ887942 | MGnify/ENA primary metagenome ERZ887942 (study PRJEB32303, sample SAMEA104408605) | aquatic metagenome | biome: Brackish water; feature: Pelagic; material: water | place: Baltic Sea | collected 2014-06-07T06:48:00 | depth 16,251 m ...
CAGCGTGTCTCAACACTTTATAAGCCGTTGAATAAATTAGAGGATAAAATCGATTCGAAAATTCAGCCAGAGCATCGCCATCTTTCACGGCAATCCGCTGCATTAGTTGGAAATCGAGTTCGCGCTGTTCAGGAGATATCTTTGTTCTGGCCATATTTTGTTCAGGTTGTGTACAGATTATGTCGATAAAATGTCAAAGGTCAACAAGGATTTGACAAAATTCGTCCCTTTTCGACTCCTTGACGTATTCTGTTCAATATTTGTCTCATTTTTTATGTCTGATCTCCCCGAAAGTTACGAAATTAGCGCGGTCTCCCGGTTAACAGGAATCTCGCCCCACGTCCTCCGTGTTTGGGAGCGCCGGTATAACGTCGTTGAACCGGAGCGGACCGATTCAAAGCGCCGCCGGTATTCTAAAGAAAACATCCGCCGACTCACTTTGATTAAAATGCTGGTAGACAACGGCAATTCGATCAGCTCGATCGCCGGCCTGGAAACCAGTCAACTGGAGCAACGCGTCGAGGAGATTAATTCAGTTGTTTCTGAGACTCGAAATGAACGATTGCCCCAAAAGCATCGAAAAATTGCAGTGGTTGGCACTCTGGTTCGGGATGCCGTTCGGAGAGCTGTCGATAGTGAATCGGCATTGTCGATCGTGGGCGAATTCCTTAAAGCGGGTGAGGTTGCGGAGACGATCCGGCGAGGTGCTGTCGACCTTTTAGTGATCGAAAAGCCAACCGTCTTTGCTGAAACCGTGGCGGAGGTTAAAGAAGCAATCGAGACCTCTGGATGTTTGAAAGCAGTGGTGGTGTATCAATACGGGGCCTTCGAAGCAATTGAGGCACTTACGATTCCTGAAGTTACCACTGTCAGGTTCCCCGCAACTTCATCGGAGCTGTTGCCGATTTTCCTCGAGAATTTGGAGAAGTCGCCAGCATCAATTCCCCCTGCCGATATTCCTGTTCCAAAAGGCGAAATTCCAGCACGGCATTTTAGCGACATCGAACTGGCGAAAATCAGTCGGCAATCTTCCGTCGTCCAATGCGAGTGCCCTCACCATTTATCCGCGTTGCTTTCAAATTTGGGAGCATTCGAGAAATACAGTTCCGAATGCGAAAGCCGGAACGACGAAGATGCAGAGCTGCACAATTTTCTTTACCGGACGACCGCTCAATGTCGCGCTGAAATGGAGGTGGCGTTGAGTAAAGTCCTCCGCCACGAAGGGATTGATCCCACCACTTTGTAATCGTTCGGAAGCCGGGACCGCCGACGTCCCCTTCGGCTTGGGGCTCTGTCAGCGTTTTGAAATACGTCGCTCCTTGGTCGGTATCAAAAAACGGCCGCGCAGGAAATCGCATTTCAAGGATTCGAGCTTGAAATAAAATCATCGCTTGGCTGAATTTGAATTCTGTTCTTTGGTGCGCGCAGCTACTCATGATCCAAAGAAAAACGAAAATTATCGCGACCGTCGGTCCGGCAACGGATTCCGAAGAAATGCTCGGCAAACTTCTCACTGCCGGAGCGAATGTGTTCCGGTTGAATATGAGTCATGCGACTCACGACTGGACGCGCGATGTGGTTGGGCGAATTCGGAAGCAAAAAGCGGCGTTAGGTAAAAGCGCCGCGACGCTGGTCGATTTGCAGGGGCCATCTATTCGAACGGGTGATCTGGACGAGAAGTTGGAACTGGCAAAAGGCGGTGTGTGCGAATTCCGAAATGCTGACTTGGAGCCTTCGGAAAAATTATCAACCACGACAAATTACGATGGGCTTTCTGACGATGTGAAAGTTGGGGATGTGATGCTGGTCGATAATGGAGAAATTCATTTTAAGGTGACGCGCAGTGAGCCGGGCCGTCTGATTTGTGACACGTTGACTAAAGGAACGATGGGGTCGCGGCGCCACATCAATCTACCCGGAGTCCGTGTGAATTTGCCTGCGCTTACGAAGAAAGACATTTGCGATATTGATCTCGCCGCAGAGCTCAATGTCGATTTTGTCGCGATCAGTTTTGTCCGCGATGCAGAACACATTCGCAATCTGAGAGCCCAACTGGAGGAACGGGATTCCCGCGCGAAAATTGTAGCGAAAATTGAGGACCAAGAGGCGATGCGAAATCTGGAGGAAATCATTACGGAAACGGATGCGGTCATGGTTGCCCGAGGTGATTTAGGAATCGAAGTTCATATCGAAGAGCTTCCCGTCGTTCAGCGAACCATCGTTCGCGAGTGCGCCCGGATTGGCCGGAAGGTGATTGTGGCGACGCACATGCTGGAGTCGATGATCGAAAATCCAACACCAACGCGGGCGGAAGTAACGGACGTGGCGAATGCGGTTTATGAGCAAGCGGATGCGGTGATGGTGAGTGGTGAGACCAGCGTTGGAAAATACCCAATCAAATGCATCGAGGTTCTCGATCGGATAACCAAGCGGATCGAGCAAGAGCCCGGAGCTGGATTTCACAAAAACATTGAGCTGAAAACCGAGAAGCAGCAGACGGTAAAATCCGCCGTCGTCCTCGCAAATTCGTTGCCGGATTCAAAGCTCCTCATTTTTACGGCGCGCGGCGTGCTGGCGAATTACACCGCGCACCAACGTCCTGAGAACGCGCACATTTACGCATTCTCACCGGACGAAAAAGTCGTCCAGGCGCTGAATTTGAATCGCTCGGTCGCTCCTCACGTGATGGAGTTCGAGGAGACACCCGAGGCGACGATTCGTAAAGCCATCGAGTTTCTCATGGATCGCGGCGAGGTCGAAAAAGGCGACCCCATCGTGATCCTGAGCGATGTCTTGTCCGGCGACTTCGACACCGAAGCCATTTTGCTGCGGAAGGCTTAAACTCCGACCACTTGCCGCCACATCTTGGACATCAGGGCGTGGCCTTCAGCTGTCGGGTGAACGCCGTCTCGTGCCCATTTTTCAGGTTTGGTTCCTTCAGCAATCGCATCGTCGAACATTTTCTGAAACGGAACCCAGAGCGTTCCCGCCGCATCCGCGACTTCTTTTGCATACGCTCTACGGACGTCAAAATCGGGGAACCACTCGCCTTTTAGCACGGCTCCACACTTTAGCGCAAAAGGTTCACAAACAACAATTGTTGTGTCAGGGAGAGCCTTTTTCGTTCGCTTGAGAAGGGTGGCGAAACCATCGCGATAGACTTCCGCGGTTCCGTCGTATTTCCCGTTCAGCTTGTGCCAGATATCGTTCACACCAACCAGAATGCTCAAGATGTTCGGTTTCAGATCGATGCAATCACGATCCCAACGCTTATCAAGATCAGGCACTTTATGCCCGGAAATACCGCGGTTGTGAACCTGAAGATTGAGAGCTGCATGATCTGCCAGCAATCCGGCTCCGATAACAGCTGGATAGCCGCGCCCGAGGCTCTTCGGCTCGTTAGCGACCTGATTCTTCTTGTCGCGACCTGCGTCGGTAATGGAATCCCCCTGGAATAGAATCACGCTCCCGGATTTCAACGTCGGCTTCTCGGCAGCGTCGGCTGAGGTTGCGAAGAATCCGGCAGCCGCAGCTGAAGTTCCGGTAACCATAAATTGGCGTCGATTAATCATGCTGCTGTTTTTAGGGAGATTTTTCCGTTTTGACAAGCGAATGCCACAGCCGAAAAATTTCGATGGCTTCGATCGATGCCTTAAATTCAGCTTCGGTAAACTCACCCGTAGTTTCCGTCCCATCGTTGAGCTTGTGCGAAAATTGAAAGCCCTCCAGCGCAGGTGTGGCAACGAGTAGGACGTCACAAAAGTCTTCTGGAAGCGCAAAGTAAACGCGGGTGTTGCTGGCGTCGCGGACTTTCATGGTGTCGCCGTTCAATTCGAACGGCAGATCCAATTCGAGAACTTTTCCGCGAATCCGCGCGCTCACCGGACGATTTGAAGGCGGTGTTTCATATCGTTGCTGAAGAAACAGGCGTGGCTTTTCCGTTTCGCGATCAACCGCAAACAGAATCAGATTTTGACCCGTCCGGTCGTGCGCTTTGTCGGCGATCGCCGGCCAGTAGCAATTCAAACGATCGTCGATTGGATGCCGGATTTCGGTCAGAGAGTTCTTTATTCGCAGCGCAGTCAACACCTCGCGGTTTTCAAAAATTAAATCCGCAGCCAGCAATTCCCGAGCGGTTGCAGCATCGGTTGGATCGTTTTGGAAAATGGCTTTCTTGCGGTCAAACGTCTTCAGCGCCGCGTCGAATTTTTCACCGGTCGCTTTGATTTCCCACGTCACGATTTCAGAAAGCGGCTTCGGAATTTCGGGAATGGGTTGAGGTATCGGCGGGGTTTCTTTTTCTGCCTCTTGTTTCACCAAAAGTGCCGGATCAATTCCTTTGAACGTCGCCCACCAGGTTGTGTCCGATGTCAGGTCCCGGAATTTCTCGAACGTCGCGCTGACCTGACTAAGCGCGCTGATTTCGTTGTCGTTTAGAGGAATCTCCCGATAATTTTTATCCGCATCTTCGATGAGAAATTTCATTTTTTCTGAGTCCTTTAAAAACGTCCCTAAGGCCTCATTGTGTTTGGTCAGAGAAAGGTCGAGCTGAGCGCCCCCGCGAAAAAACTCGATGTCTTCAGCGGTGTATTCGATCCGAATCGGTGGCGCGCCGACACCCATAATCATCAGCGCCAGACCATCTTTCCCGATCCCGCCCTTGAGGTTGGCCTTGAGCCGAATCCACGCCCCTTTTAAATCGTTCCCAACATAGGCAATGGTTCGGTCTTCTTCTTCCTTCGCCGGAATTTTTTTCGCATAATAAAAATAAGCGTCCATCCGAGTATTAAAATCAGAGCGGTATTGCGCCTTCAGCTGCTCTTTTAGAATCAGCGCGCGATCAATTCGTGAGAGCGAAGATTCTTCCACCTTGTGAACAGTTCCGTTCTTCATCCGCAATCGCACCAGCCCTTGCTCCGACTCTTTTCCAAAAACCAGCAGTTCCGCGCGCAGTTTTTTGCCGTCAGTATTGGTCCATTCCCGACTAGGAAGCAACGCCTGCGCCTGAGCGTTTTTTACGAACAACAATACTCCTGAAAGCAGGCAGAATAGGCAAATCAAATGACGTGGGCGGTGCGACGTGGAACTGCGACGATACACCATCGGCACCTTAAAAAATAGGAAGATGCGTTCACGATCTTATATTCATCATCAATTTATCATACAGGCGTATGCCGGTCTTTTTCTGCTATTGGTTCGTATCAATTAGCCGACGCCACAAGATCATAAGCCTTTCGAAGTGCTTCGCGGATGTTGCCGTCAGTCTCCTCAAAGAGATCCGTGATTTTATGATCGGAGATCGAAAAATCAGGCGCTAAACGCTGGATGAAATCACTCAGCATCATCGGAGTGGTCTTGGTTTCCAATAAAACGGATGTCCCGCGCTTACGTTTGTGCGATGTCGTCAGCAATCCGGCAAACCCGTGCGCCACGCGGGTGAATTCAAGCCGATCGAGATAGGACATTTGTTCTTCGCCATCTAGAAAAATGATGATCGAACCATGATTCGGACAGTTGGTGAGAAAGATTTTTTCCTGCTGCGTCAGCGACTTTTTCTCGTCATTTAAAAAAAGTCGGCAAATTAGAAAGTCACCTTCGGATTTTAGTTTGGATTCGAAATCATCGAGAAACGTCGATTTCCCTGAGCCGTGTGGTCCGACAATTGTGGCCCGAAAATCGAGTTCGCCAAATCGCGCTATAATAGCTTCCCAGGAAGTGTTGAGCCATGTTGGTTCGAACGAGATCAGGGATTCAACACGAGTCACTTCGAATGGATTTTCGCGTGCGGAACAACTCATTTTCGAATTGAAATCAGGGCAACTTCGGAATAAATGGCCCGCTGGATTTCGGCTTCACGGGCTCTTCCGGTTTGTTGGCGTTGTTCACTACCGCCATGACCAATCCGATGATTACGACGAGTGAAAGGAGAATCAAAATGATCACCCCTGTCGGGTTTGATTTCGGCGCTGGAATCGGTGGCGTTGCTCGCCGAGTCGTTGAAATCACCAGTTTTTTTCGAGCCGCTTTTTTCGCTGGTGTTGCGGATTTTTTCGCAGGAGCCGGAGTCTGCGCAATTTCTCGAAACGCATCTTTCAACTCCTGGATGATTTGGAATCGATTCGCGGGATCGGTTGCCATTGCTTTTGCGATCAGAGCATCGAAACGAATATCAAATCCGAGCGCAGAGGTGAGGGGAGATTCGGAACTGGGCAGCTTTTTCGTCAGCGTCTCGTAGGTTAAAACGCCCATCGAAAAAATATCGGCGCGCTGATCAATTTCAACGGTGGGATCAAAAACCTCGGGTGCCATGTAATCCGGTGTCCCCAGTTCGATGCCGCTATCAACTGAAGCGTGATCGACTTTTGCCAGACCAAAATCAGCGACTTTAACCATGCCTGTTTTATCGATCAGAATGTTTTCCGGTTTGATATCGCGGTGAACAATCCCGTTCGCATGGGCATAGGCGAGGGCATCACAGATCTGGCCAAGGTAGCTCATCTTGTGAGCGACAGAAGTTTCAGCGGTATGAATGATGTGATGCAAATCCGTGCCCTCCACGAATTCCATGCAAAAGAAAAGCAGCTCGCCGTCGGTTGTTTCGCCGTAGTCGAAAACACTCACGATGTTGTTGTGAGTAAGCTTCGCCATCGCTTTGGCTTCGCCTTCGAATCGCGCCGCAAAATTCAGGTCGGCCCCGAATGTTTTCGGTAACACTTTGATCGCAACATCACGATCCAGCTTGAGCTGAACACCACGATAGACCGCACCCATACCTCCTTGCCCGACGAGTTCTGTCACCGAATAATCGGTGAGCAGCGCATCGAGTGCTTCGGGAGACGGTGGGGAAAAGTGAGATTCAGCAGTGGTTGTAGAGTCGTCCACAAGAGGTAGATACGATTATTCGGAGCGAGAGCCAATAAAAAATCCCTTACTTGGCTAATTCCTTGAGCAACGCGCGATTCAGCTTAATTCCCGCCTCAAAGTTGGTCACCGTAAAACTCTCGTTCGGGGCGTGAATTTGGCAGTCGGGTAACGCCAGCCCGAGCAAAAGCGTATCGACATCGAGGATGTCCTTGAACGCCTGAATGATCGGAATACTACCGCCTTCACGAATCAGGCGAGCGGCGTCATTGAAGGTTTCTTTCAGCGCAGTTTGAGCGGCTTTTCCGTATTTTGAATTCGGATCCATCACGTAAGCAGGACCGTCATGCCCAAGCTCAACCTCGATGGTGCAAGAGTCCGGGCAAAGCGAATTTAAATAGTCCGAAGCCAGTTTCAAGATGTCGGCCGGGTCTTGATCGGCCACCAAACGGAAACTCAGTTTTGCCATCGCCTCACGTGGAATGACGGTCTTCGAGCCTTCGCCCTGATAACCGCCGCCGATGCCGTTGACCTCTGCCGTAGGCCTTCCCCAACGCTGTTCAAGCGCCGTGTAACCGGCTTCGCCCCACCGACCTTTGACCCCGGTTTCGTCGATTGTCGCCTGTTCGCCGTCGGGCAACTTCGCCCACATTTCGCGTTCCCAATCTTCAAGGGGAACCACTTTGTCGTAAAAACCGGGGATCAAAATCTTTCCGTTTTCGTCATGCAATTTCGAAACGATTTGAGCCGCAATCAGCGCCGGGTTCGGCACCGCACCGCCGTAAACGCCGGAGTGCAGATCAAGCGTCGGTCCGCGAACGATAAACTCAAGGCAGGCGATTCCGCGCAAACCGTAGGTCATGGTCGGAATGCCGGGCCCAATCATGCCTGTGTCAGAAACCGCGCAGATATCGCATTTCAGCTCGTCTTTATGCTCGCGCAAAAACGGAGCCAAATTCGGGCTGCCAATCTCCTCTTCGCCTTCCAGCAGGAAAATCACGTTCACCGGCAATTCGCCTTCTTCCTTGAGCGTTTCCTCAACTCCGAGAATGTGAGCAAAGTTCTGACCTTTGTTATCCGTCGCGCCACGGCAGAAAATTTTATCACCCACCAGCGTTGGCTCAAATGGCGGTGTGTCCCATTCTTCAACCGGGTCAACCGGCTGAACATCGTAGTGACCGTAAATCAAAACAGTCAGGAGACCATCCTTCGATTCACTTTTCGCAACAATAACCGGATGACCCGGCGTCTCGTGCTTTTCTACGGAAAGCCCCATCGATGTGAATTTCGCCACCAGTGAATCCGCGCAGGCGTTCACATCGCTTTTGTGATTGGAATCCGTCGAAATGCTGGGAAATCGAAGGTAGTCGAAAAATTCGTCGAGTTGCTTTTGAGACATTTCGGAAAGTAGGAGAATTCGAGCCGGATTCAATCGTGGAAATGTGTCATTGAACCGAATTCGCTACAGACGATCGGGGAGGACAAAGGCCCAATTTGGTTCTTTTGGAAGAATTTTTTCCAGCTTGGTGAATATATCAATTTGAGTGAGGTCTGATCCTGCTTCAAAAAGAATGAAGGCCATTGAGTGTCCCAATAACGTTGCGGCTTTGCTGAATGATTGAATTCTTTTGCGGCTCTGGGATTCGGTTAGAATCTCATCATTTAGCGAGAAAGCGTGATCGTTTGTCAGTCTAAGCACGAACATATCGACATTTATTGGGAATCGTTCGTAATCCCGAAATCTGACCGTCAGTAATTTCTCTCCATGCCGAAATTCGACTTCAACTTCATCCTGATTCTCCAATAAATTTCGAATCTCGTTCTCAGTTTCACTCCATTTGCGCTTCCGCTTTTCAGGCGCTCCAAGATCAATTACGATATCGGTGTTAGACGCATTCCTGAATTTGAACGACGGAAGAACCACGATGAAAAAGTATCCGAGAATCACGAGAGTCGAGATTATTTTTCTTCGTTTGGACATCGCTCGTGTTCTCTTTTACAATTTCACTGCATCCGCTTCCGAAACCACTTCGAGCCAACCATGCTACAATTCAACGGGGGAGGGATCGTTCGCGTGACTTCTTTTGGAATGCGGTTTTTCACAAAAAGCTCATTGCTCGCAGCCCATATTAAATCGCCAGCTCCAAGCTTTTCAGCGCCTTCGAGAAGGCCTTCGGCTTTGTCACCCGAAAGAAAATTTCCCTGGGCCGAAATCGATGTTGGCGCTTCGGTTCGATCTTTTCCTTTTCCCATCTCGCCATCGAATTTGAAACAAGGGCCTTCGTTCGCGGCGAGTAAATTTGCCTCAATCGAAATCGAACGCGCCGTTTGATAGCCGTTCAGCTTTGGGTTTTTCGTGCCGGACATCAACGTGATCGCACCTCCCGAACGTCTCGTCGTGCCGATGATCGCGTTTCCGCGAATGACGTGATTTTTCCCATAAATCCGAATGCCACCGGTTTCTTTTTTATTCTTCCCGGCGATCAGATTCTTCTCAACGAGCGATCCGTCACCGTGCCGCAACGTGATCGTTCCCGCGCATTTTATCAGCGTATTCCCGCGGATCGTGACCTTGCCGGCCTTGATCGAAAGCGCCTCCATTTCCCCGTCGCAAGACTCGAATAAATTGCCCTCGATGACCGTTCCAGAATCCGATTCCGATTCATCACTCGTTCCGATTCGAATTGTCTCGAAGCCATTTCCGCTGGCGCCTTTCGGCCTCCCCAAAAAAAGGTTCCCCGCGATGACATGACTTTCAGCGCCTCCTTTTTGGCGCCACACTATCAAGGTCACGCTCCTGGATGTTTTGTTCATAAACGAACTCGCATCGACACGATGATTGGTGCCTTTCAGCGAAACCCACTTGTCCTCTTTTTTCGAATCTTTCGGGTTGTAGGATTCGATCACGACTTCCGTGAGCCGACAGTGTTTCCCATCAACTTCGATCACGTATTTCTCAGGTGAAGCACCTTCTTTGAAATGAAAACCCGAGACGATTGCGAAATCGGTCCGCAAACGCAGAGCTGATTGTCCCGAGAAAATAACGCCTCCGGGAGTTTCGGCGCGAATGATAATGGGTGCTTCCGCCGTTCCGGCTCCGCTAAGCGATAAGTTGTGATTCGGGTAAATGCCGTCGCGCACGACAATGACGTCACCTGGTTTTGCCTCCGCAATCGCAGCCGGAAGTTCCGTTGCCGGAATTTGTCCGTCGGCCGTGCCGACGATAAATGCAACGCCACCCGCCAGAAATGTACTTTTCAAAAAATCTCTCATCGTTACCATCCTAATCATCATGAACATGCCACGCCTCATCATCTCAATCATAGTTTTAGCCGTTTTTTTCGCGGTTTACGATATTTTAGTCCACCAAATAATGCTCGGGAAATTGTATGTAGCGACCGGAGATTCATGGCGCACCGAAGATGAAATGATGTCGCGGATATGGATTCTGTATGTGTGTTATATCCCGATTTCGATTGGCTTCACCACGGTTTGGGCTCTCGCGTTTCCCGTTAAAGGCGTGAAATGCGGGGCGATCTACGGGTTTTTGATTGGCCTCATTTCTGTTGGTAGTTTGATAGGCATCAGCGCTTTTACTCCGATCCCAGATCAAGTCATTCTTCCGTGGATTGTGAGCGGCCTAGTCGGTTCAGCATTAGCTGGAGTGGTCGTTGCCGCCGTTTACAAACCGAAAGCTTATATGGCTGACGAACAAAATCTGTCCCATCGAGCTCGGCGCACCCGCTGGAACGGATGGGGAACCGCGATGGTCATTTCGGCAGCGATTGCTTTAATCGCACCGTTGTTTGGGCTTTTAGGAACCGTTTTTGGAATGGTGGGAGCTTTCGGCGAGCTTCAAGAGGGCGGTATGGGAGATCCCGAAGCGTTAGCTGGTGATGTCAGCACCGCCTTGGTTACCACTGCAGGTGGAATCGTTGTATCGGTTGTCGGAATTATTCTTGCGATCATTTTCCTCGTCCCGTTTTTGTTGAAGTTAGACAAAGACAAAAAAGCGGCATTTTCTGAAAGTTCATGATCAAAGAAGCTGACGCCGACGGCCCAAAGCGCTGGAATCAATGGGGAACCTTGATGATGATTTCCGCCGTCGCCATTGTGCTGTCTCCGATTTTTGGTGCAGGCATCAAATTGGTGAAACACTTCAAAAGTATCAGTGAAACTGGTGGTGGATCCTCTCCTGAGGTAGCAGGAGGAATCAGCAAGGCTCTAGAATTCACCGGCATCAGTTTCATCCTCACCTCAATCAGTGCCGGCGTGGCCCTCATCTGTTTACTGCTGTTTCTTCGACAGAAAAAATTGGACGAAAAAGCTTATCACGACGCAAAGAACGCGGAATAGCCGGAAGTGTTTGCGACTTTTGTGCTTTTTTGCGGCTATAAAATCAGCCAGCTGATTTGAGGTTGATTCACGAACCAATAGGGTTGATTCATCGAACATACCCTGTTGCTTCGTAAAAACTGAATTTGCCCATTACATGATCCCAAACGTCCTCGCTGAACGCTACGCCACCGCCTCCATCCGCGACATCTGGTCTCCGGAAGGAAAAGTCCGCCTTGAACGCGAACTTTGGGTCGCTGTCATGAAAGGTCAGCGTGATCTTGGGCTCGATATCCCAGCTGAGGCAATTGAAGCCTACGAAGCGGTGATCGATCAAATTGATGTCGATTCCATCAATGCGCGCGAGCGAGTCACGAAGCACGACGTGAAAGCCCGGATCGAAGAATTTTGCGATCTCGCCGGTCACGAACACATTCACAAGGGCATGACCAGCCGCGACTTGACTGAAAACGTCGAGCAACTGCAGGTCTTTCGTTCGCTGGCCGAAATCCGATTCAAAACAGCCGCCGTGCTCGCGAAATTGGCGAAACGTGCCGATGAATTTCGCGATCTTGTAATCACCGCGCGGACTCATAACGTGGCCGCCCAGATCACGACTTATGGAAAGCGTCTCGCGACCTTTGGCGAAGAAATTCAGATTGCATTTGATGCACTCGAACACCTCATCGCGACTTATCCCGTTCGTGGTTTGAAAGGCGCGGTTGACACTCAGCTCGATCAGCTCAGTCTTTTTGATGGCGACTCCGAGAAAGTTCTCGAGCTCGAAAGCCGCGTTGCCGGTCACCTCGGGATTGCCCGGAAATTCACCAACGTCGGTCAGGTTTACCCGCGCAGCCTCGACTTGCAGGTTGTTGCCGCGCTGAATGGCATTGCTTCCGGCCCATCCAGTTTTGCAAAAACGTTGCGTCTCATGGCCGGTCACGAATTGGCCAGCGAAGGGTTTGCCAAAGGCCAGGTCGGTTCGTCCGCGATGCCGCACAAAATGAATTCACGAAGCTGCGAGCGGATCAACGGATTCAAAACCATCCTCGGTGGTTACCTCACAATGGCATCGTCGCTTGCCGGTGATCAGTGGAACGAAGGCGACGTTTCCTGTTCCGTGGTTCGCCGCGTGATGCTTCCCGATGCTTTTTTCGCGGTCGACGGCTTGCTCGAAACGCTGGTGACGATTTTGAATCAGATGGATGCGTATCCCGCCGTCATCGAACTTGAGAACCGCCACTACCTCCCATTTTTACTGAGCACCACGATCATGATGACTGCCGTGAAACGTGGAGTCGGTCGCGAGACAGCGCACGAAGTCATCAAGGAACATGCCGTCGCCGCCGCAGGAGCCTACCGCACCGGCGAAACCGAGCGCAACGATTTGATCGAACGCCTCGCCAACGACGGCCGTCTTGGAATGACCAAAGACGAACTCGAAGCCGCCCTCACCGAAGGCAAAGCCAATGCTGGAGCCGCCGATGCCCAGGTGTCCGCATTTCTCGCCCGCGTCGCTGAAAACGTTGCCGGCGTTGAAGGCGCTGCGGAGTATGAGCCGGGTTCTATTTTGTAAACGCCTGAAATTTTAAGGTGGGATAGCCACGCGATTTCGTCGTGTAGCCATCTCTCTTTTTATTTTTTCGCGGCATCTATCCTCTTTAGCAAACGAGCAATGCTGTGAATACCGTTGATCGTCGTCGCGTCATTCAGGTCGGGTTCATCAATAAACCGCACGATCGGTTCGTGGAAAAGATCGGCGGCTTTCATCGCGCTCACCAACTGGTTCATGTAGTCGGTAAAGAGAGTCACGAACCTTGGTTCCAGCTTTGTCAGGTCGGCATTGGCGAAAATCTTCTGCCCCTTCCAAGTCTCGTCAGCGGGCATTTTGTGTCCGTCATGACTGATCCATAGACTGGGTAAAAAATACGGTCGACGGCCGAAGGATTCGTTTATGAACGTGAGGTGTTCGATAAACTTCTCGGCATCGACCTCTACCTTTTCCCCTGAGACACGCACTCCGATGGAGACCGCGGGAGCGCATCTCGTACGGTGTTCGAAGTAGCTTTGGTAGTAGCGGCGAATGGCAGTGTCGATGTCGCCAGTTTCTGCACGGCGCACCAGACTTGCCCGGAAACCGGAATGGACATCGACCGATGGTTTCTGCGGCAGGGCAAAATCACGGACCCGGATTTCCACCGGGACGCTGCACATTTCGTCATCTCGAGAACGAAGGACCAACGTATTTTGGTAAACCCCCGGCTCCTGACCAATCGGCGCATGGACCGTGAACCAAAATGTCTGGTGGGCTCCCGCAGCGATGTCGCACGGCAGCTTTTCGGTCAGTGGATCAGGATTCAGGCCGGGAGTTCCAAAAGGCCCGTGTACTTCGTTAATCGGGATCATTTCCACCTTGCGACATCGTAAGGTGATATCGGCTTCAGGAAATTTAGGCCAGGTCCATCCTGCCTGGAGAATTTCATTTTCAGGAGTCACTGCAATTTGAAACGAGCCGTATTCCCCCTGAGCGAGATCCACCTGAACCGGCCCCTCCGCATCTTTCGCGGGAAGCTTGCTGTCCGGGAATATCTTTCGATTCTCATCTTCTTGCCAAATCGTTGCGCCATCGATCTGAGTCAATATTCTGGCAGTGTCAGGCACTTCACGCTTCGGCAGGGCTTTTATCTCGAGGGCATCGAGCCAGGCGGTCGCATTCGGATCTTTGCTCACCAATTTAATTAAGAGGCTCGCCGGTCCCATTCCCTCATTCGCGAGGAAACTTCCGGAATCAAAATGCACCCAGCCGTTTTCATCTGCACCCTCAACATACTCACCGTCCACGAAACTACTTTTGGTCGAGGCAGGAACCGCTGGCTTGGTGTGATAGAGCAGCACCCGCTTGCTACCTTCCTTATCCAAATCGCGAACGTAGGCAACGATCGTCGAGGGACCACCAACGCTCCGATACTTAAACGACAATTGATAAACTCGGTTCCCTTCAACCGGCACCTGAGTGTTCCATCCACCGTTCAGCCCGCTGAGTTTCAGGCTTTGGGAGCCATCAAAAGCAAACTCATTATCGAGCGCTCCCTGTGATTCCTTCCATGAAGAAAATTTCCATCCAGCCGGCAGATCCGCCTCCTTTTGTTCCGCACTGAAATTAGGAACGACGTTGGCAATTCCCTCCTCAGCCATCATCGGGACAGACAGCGAAGCGAGAGGAAGGAGAGCTGTTTGAAAAAAATATCGCACCATCATTACCAACATACCGAAGCATGTTTTCGTGAGAACACGCCACCATGAACGAGTCAATCCTGAAAGATGTCGACTCCGGGTCTGGGAGAGGTTGGAGGACCGAATCAATCCCTACTCCAGCTGCAGCTTCGCGAGGGATCCATAAAGGCCACCCGCTCTGGCAAGAAGCTCATCGTGGGTGCCTCGCTCCAAAATCGCACCGCCTGAGATCACGAGAATCTGATCACAGCGACGAATCGTGCTGAGACGGTGCGCGATGATGATACTCGTGCGGTTTTCCATCAGCTTGTCGAGCGCGCCCTGAACAAGACGCTCGCTCTCGGCATCAAGACTGCTGGTTGCTTCATCGAGAATCAGAATCGCCGGGTCGGCAAGAATCGCCCGGGCGATAGCGATCCGCTGACGTTGGCCGCCGGAAAGCTGGGCGCCACGATCTCCCACGAGCGTTTCGTAACCCTCGGTGAGCCCTTCGATAAACTCATGGGCATTGGCCTGCATGGCCGCCTCGAAGATTTCTTCGTCAGTCGCTTCGGGTTTACCGTATCGGATGTTTTCTTGAATACTGCCTCCAAAGAGAAGCACTTCCTGGGGAACCAGCGCAAGATTCCGTCGCAGGTTCGTTAGTGACATCTCACGGATCGGTTTGCCATCGATCAGGATTTCGCCGGACGTCGGATCATAGAAACGGAACAGCAGCGAGACCGTCGTCGACTTGCCTGAACCACTCGGACCGACCAGCGCAATTCGTTGCCCCGCTTCCGCTTTCAAATCAAAGTCATGCAGCACCACCGTGTCGGGACGTCCCGCATAGGAAAAATTGACACCTCGCATCTCGATCTCTCCGGCAAAGCGTGTCATGTCTTCTTTGCCTTCATCTTCCGGCTCAATGTCATCCTTCAGGATTTCGCGGACGCGTTCCGTTGCGCCGAGCGAACGCTGCAACTGCGCGATCAACTCAGGGAACTGGAGGAACGACGACGCAATCATTCCGGTGAGTCCGGCGAATTGAGTCAACTCCTCGTTGCCGATATCTCCGTTGTTCAGCATTCGCATTGCAAACCACGTCACCAGGATCAGCGCCACGCTGAACGCGAAGATGATGAAGGCGATGAACGACGCTCGCGGGATCGCCGCTTTAATCACCGTGGTAAGATACTCACCGAGGTTTTTGTTATAGCGGGAAAGCTCGTAGGCTTCATTGCGAAAGGCTTTCACGCTGATGATGCTCTGGAGGCTTTCATCGACGACAACCTGCGAGGCTGCCAGATTATCCTGAGCGCGACGCGTCAACTTCCGGATGCGCGACCCGAAGACCGCGATGAGAACGATCACCACTGGAATCGTGGCGATCATAAAGAGCGACAGTTTCACCGACATCTGCAAGATCAGCACCAGACAAAGCAGCAGCATGACCGAGTGCCGGATCAGCATCGGGATCGTGCTGACCAGCGTTTCCCGCATCGCCTCGACATCATTGGCCAGGCGGGAACCTAATTCCCCGACGCGTCGCTCGTTCAGCGTTGCCATGGGGAAACGAATGATCCGGCTGAACGTATCCAGGCGGAGCGTTGCGAGTGCCCGTTCCGATGCCTTTGCGAAAAGAAGAATCCTCCAGAACGCGATGAACGCCTGCACCGAAACAATCGCGACAAGAAACCACGCCTTATCCGTTAATTCGGTCATCCACTCCGCTCCAGTGGCCCCGCCGATCCCTTTTCCGACCAGACCCGTCAGCTCTTTGATGAAAAGAATCGTCAACCCTCCCGTGAGTGCCAGCGCAAAGAGCGCTGGGATGAAGACCTTGTAATGCGGGCGCAAATAAGTCAGGAAAAAGCCGGCGTCTTTCCACGCGGCCCGGTCCCATAGTTTCTTGCTGGTTTGTTCTTTCGTCGAATCCATTGCGTAAAGTTAAAGCCGAGACTTAACAGGGTTCCGTCACCTTCGGCAAATGCGGAAACATGAAAGGTTGCTCGACTATCTCACCACCGCAGTTCCGTCCTCCTCAATCCCAGAAGGGCCGACGCCCCGATAAAATCCTTGTAAAAGAAATTTCCGATCAGTAGTTTAGAATAAAAATTCGGGTAAATTGGAATCATGTCCCCATCTGAATCAGGCAGGACTCACCCTCGCGAAAAGGAGGTTTTTTTAAAAGCGTTGGAAATCCGCGACAGGGTGGCTCGTGACAAGTTCATTGCCAGTGTTTCCGGGAACGATGAGGTTTTGAGGAAACGTGTTGAGAGACTCTTTGAGAAAGGTTCTGAAGAGGATGAGTTTCTTTCAAATCCGGAACTGCGCGGAATGATTGGCGTGATCGAGCCGAGGTTTCTTGATTCAGAGAAACCGGCGTTTGATGCGACGACGATGGCTGCTCAAGCATGGGAACCCAATTGCGTGGAGCCAAAAAAATCATGGAGCATTCCGCCAACATCAGTGGGAAGATATCAAATTCATAAATTGATCGGGGAAGGCTCATTCGGTTCGGTTTACAAAGGGTTTGATCCAAATTTGAATCGCTAGGTTGCGTTGAAGATGGTGCATCCGAGTCGGATCGCTTTGCTGGAAAGTTTGGAGGACTGGTTTGATGAGGCAAAGGTGTTAGCGTCGCTTCGTCACGATGGGATTGTTCGGGTTTATGATGCAGATAAGACAGAGGACGGGGAGGTTTACATCGTTTCGGAATACATCGAAGGGAAGACGTAACAATCCCATCGTGACGGAAGAACAAGTGTGTAGGAGGCTGTGTGGATTTTGTTAGAAGTCACGGAGACGGCTCATGCAGCGCATTTAAGCGGCCGGGTTCACCGGGATATCAAGCCGGGAAACATCATGATTCGGCCAGACGACCAGACGTGTTTGATCGATTTCGGAATCGCGCTCTCGAAGCAACAACCGGGGAATTCACTGGCCAGCGGCGTGGCGGGAACTCCGGCTTATATGAGCCCGGAACAAACGCGAAGTGAGGGGCATTTGGTGGATCGCCGATCAGATATTTTCAGTTTGGGCGTGGTTTTTTATGAGTTGCTGGCGGGAAAACGGCCGTTTTTGGGAAGAGATTTTCATACTGTTTTTGAGCAAATCCAGTCGGGTGTAATTCCGAAGCTGCCCGCAACAAATCCGCCAATTACGAAGGAGGTTCAGCGCATTTGTAAGAAGTGTCTCGCGTTGCGGGCATCTGAGCGCTATCAGGACGCTCGGGAGCTCCACGATGACCTTCGGTGTTTTTTGCATCCAGAGGAGGAAGTGGAAATGGAACCGGCCGAACTGGCTGTGTTTGTTCCTAAAGGGTTGCGATCGTTTGAGGAATCGGATTCGGATTTCTTTTTTCAACTGTTGCTTGGTCCTTTCGATCGGCACGGATTGCCGGATAGCGTTCGTTTTTGGAAAACGCGGATCGAAGCGCAATCAACGGGCGACGGTGCGTTTCGGATTGGGTCGTCAAACGTCCGAACAACCGGGAGATCGGTCCTCAATCCTGGTTTTTGACCGATCATGCCACCGGAAAAAATGTAATTATCAAGCACATCTACAAATTCGAAGAGGGGTTGGCTCCGCTGTTGCAGAAAATAGTCGATCTCTGTGGATTTCAGCCCGATCTCCGGTTGCCAGAGAAAAAAATCAATCAAACCAACCGCAAACCGTGGCAGGAATACTTCGTAGGAAAACCTGAGTTAATCCGAATTGTCACGGAGCGATGTCAAACCGACCAAATGTTTGGTTACGATCTCAGTCCTCAGCTATAAAGCTATGGTTTTCAAAGCCAGGAAAGGTGCCGGATTGGAAACGATTATAAAGATTTTGAAATGGGCCAAGTCATCAGAATACCCCTTTGAAATCTCGTTTTCGTTGAGCTGAAACACATCGCTGATGATTCTTGCTGGTCCAATTTTTGAAGCCAATGACCATCACGTTCGAGAAAATTAGATGATTGTGAGATAGGCAATATTTTCAACAGTGTGAGGAAGAGATCCCCGCCAAATCTCAAACGTTTATCCAATCTGCTACCCTCGTTTCAAAACACCGCGATTGCATCCCCGCCGCGTTTCCTCCACCTTAATGAAGGCCGACTGCTTGGAGGCGGCCGTTAAACGACAATCACATGAGTAGCTTCTTTGAAGATTTGGGACGCAAGCTGGGACGCGCAGCGGTGCCGACGTATCGCAAGAGCAAATGGATTTGGGAGGGACTGACGGGAACGGAGGAGAAGGCGCTTGCATCGGAACGCGAACTGGGTGAAACACTCGCGGCGGAGCTCCGCCTCGCGACGGATATTCTCGACGACCCGGAATTGCTGGCCTGGGTTCGGGGAATCTGCCAGCGCTTGGAAGGCTCGGTCGACCAACCGGGGTTTACCTATCACTGCGAACTGATGCAGGGCGATCATCCGAGTACGATCGGTCTACCGGGAGGTTACCTGTTCGTCAGCCGATCTCTCATCGAGTTTTGTGAACACAACTTCGATGAAGTGGCCTTCGTCATCGCGCACGAAACGGCGCATGTGGTCCGCCGTCATACCTGGGACCGGATGATTCAGCAATCGGCGCTGCGGGCGGCGTCGTTTGCGGCGGGAAGCGCAGGAATCCTCTCGGGCTGGGTGCGACAGCAGGGCTTGCCGATGCTGCGGAGCGCTCACTCAAAGGATTTTGAATTTACGGCGGACAAGGATGGGCTGGGCTTGGTTCGCGCGGCGGGATACGATCCCAACGGAGCGATTTCCTTTCTAAAGAGGATTGAGCAACAGGGAGAAGATCCGGAGGTGCTCGGCGAATACCTGGCGTCCCATCCCGCTCCGGCAGAGCGGATCGCGAAATTGAAAGGCGGAGACTAGAGTGGAGCGTCTAGATCCGTAGATTTTCAGATCATTTTTTAAAAATATCCGGACTAGGCCAACGGTCTTCATACCCGCGCGCCAGGATCGGGTTCGTGACATGATGGCCGAGGTCTGGCGCTGGATTCGTGAAACGGGAGATCGGTCGCTGAATGAGACGCATTATTTTTCAATGCGAATGGGTGTAGTCGGACCAAATTCTGCGGAGAATTAATCAAACATGAGTCAGCGTTTCAAAGTCGTTATCACCGGTTTGATCTTTGACCCGCTCGACGATGACGGTAGCGTGCTGGAGAGTTACTCTGCAGGCTTGAAGCCTGTGGTGACCTTCCACCCAAAATAGCCATCGGGATGATAACGGAAGGCTCCGGAGTCGTTCGATCCGGCGCGGGAAGTGTGGTTAAAGTCATCGGTGGTTTGGTGGTTTGGATCAGCTGCTCCGATACACGTGGAGTTCGCGCTGGGATACCGTTCGGTTGTCTCTCTAACGTTACCACTGCGAGTGATCATCGAATCCTCCGGGATTCGCAAAGCTCCACCAAATGCGTTGTTTGCAATCAGCAGGGTGCCACCGAATTTTTCCGGGGCGATGACTCGGAGGCTTGATTTGGAGAGGATGGTGTTGTGGACGATCGTAAGGTTTCCAACAACGGCGCTCTGGTGATTGCGGCAGTGGATGCCGTCGCCCTTGGTGTCGAAGATGAGGTTGTTGCGGATGGTGGCATCAGCGGCGGCTTGAATACCGTGGTCGCCAGTGTTCCAAATCACGTTTCGCTCGATGATGTTGGGTGCCTTGCTATCGGTGTCGTAAACGATGATGCCGGGGTAGTTGGTGTCGTGGATGACGTTGTCGCGAATGATATTTCCGTAGCTGCCGTCCTTGAGTTCGATCCCGTCGCCCTGGCTGACGGTGCCGCCTTTGAGATCATGGATGTAGTTGTTCTCGATGATGGAATTAAAGAGGTAGCCGTTGTTCGAACCGTCGGGTTTGTTGTTGGAGCCGAGATAAAAGGCTTCGCCATGGCCGCCGGTGTGGTGGATGTGGTTGCGTCGAAAAGTGAGCGCCTCGTAGATTTCCCCTGGATAGTTCGCAGTTATTGCCACACCGCCGATGTGATGGATGTGGAGGTTTTCCAAGGTAATGAATTTAGCGAGGTGGTTGCCTTGTTTCCCAATCCGAATGGCAGCATCCCCGCCGGTAATCTCGATGTCTTTGAAAACCAAATATTGGCAGCCGGCAAGATTGAAGCTGTTTTGGCGAGCATCGGGGCGTTTAAAGATGACTCTCGCGCCAGTTGCTGCCCGGATCGTAATAGGCTTTGTGGCACTGCCACGTTGGGTGATTTGAAGGCGGCGCGGATCTGAGTAGGTGCCGGATGCCAGAACGATTTCATCGCCGGGAGAGAGTGATGGGCCGCTGAGAACTTCGAACCAATTTTTGTCGAGCGGCGAGATCTCGATGGTTTTTGTGTCAACCGTGGCGATGAGGGCGAGAAGAAGAACGAGGAATTTCATTGAGCGGAGATCAATTGATGCAGGGGGAAGAAATGGGGGCTCGTCTTCATGGCGAATCCTCACGCACCTCTGGAGTAAGCATCTCATCACCCGTCAAAAAAACCAAACCAAACTGGTCGCCGTTTTCCGAGTTCAAAAACAGGCTCCCTCAGGCTCAGCTTTTTCACAACTCTGTTCGAATTTGAAGACAAGCTGGAATCATCAAATTTAACGTGCAGTCTGTTAAAATTCACCTGATTCTAGCGGCATGAAAAAAAGTAGGGTGGTTCAAAAGTGGCGGGAAGGAAAGCTGGCGCGGACGTCGGTGATGGGGCTGGTGAATCCGGCTTTTATTGCGCAGTCTTCGCGCTCGGGTTTTGATGCGGTGTGGATCGATAACGAGCATCGCGGGATGTCGAACCGCGAACTGCAATCGCTGATGGCGTTTTGCCGCGTCTACGATGTGGATTGCATCGTGCGGCCGCCGACAATAGAGAAGACGCCGCTGTATCGATATCTCGAAGACGGGGCGACAGGGCTGTTGATTCCCCATGTCGGAACGGCAGAGAAAGCGCGCGAGCTGGTGAATGCGGTGAAGTTTCCGCCCCTCGGAGATCGTGGTCTAGACGGCTCCGGTTTTGATGGCGACTTTCAAGCGTATGATCCAGATAAATTTGTGAAGTGGGCGAATGAGGAAACGTATTTGATCGTGCTGATCGAAACTCCTGAAGGCGTCGACAACCTCGATGAAATCGCTGCGGTCGAAGGTGTTGATGCGCTATTTCTCGGGCCGGGCGATCTCGGATTGCGGTATCGTCAGGCGGGTGATGACGGCACCTTGCTCGAAGCGGCGTATGGAAAGATGGCCGCCGCCGCGGAAAAGCACGGCAAGCAGTGGGCTGCCCCGGCGATTGTTAAGGAAGACATCGCGCGCCGGCATGACCAAGGCTGCCGACTGATTGTTCACGGGAATGAATTT
>ERZ887942.954-NODE-954-length-21691-cov-12.294740_pt1 | contig 21691 bp, 18 predicted proteins | sample MGYA00521099_ERZ887942 | MGnify/ENA primary metagenome ERZ887942 (study PRJEB32303, sample SAMEA104408605) | aquatic metagenome | biome: Brackish water; feature: Pelagic; material: water | place: Baltic Sea | collected 2014-06-07T06:48:00 | depth 16,251 m ...
CGATGGCGTTCGTAGGTGGCGTGACCAAGGGCATGCCCATAAACAGGGGCAGCCCTTCCTTTGCCTGTTGATAGCATGCTGCATCGACTCCAACAGAGTTGAAGTCAAACACAGTGGGGTCGTGAGCTTTGTCGGGGAACATCCGATGTATCCAGCCACTAGCCTATATTCGAGCAGATCTGCTCACACCCACCGACTCCAGCCTATGAAACAGCACCCACTCTAGTCGCCAAGCGTTTTCAGCTGTTTCTGAATCGATTTCAGTGTATTCATCAGATCCTGATTGTTGGGCTCTTTGCCTTTGGGTCTGCCTACGGTGCCGTCAGTTGAGGCCACCATAATCGACAGTAGATTCGTCACGACGGAGTGGTCGTAGGAACGCTCGCGCAGCTTCAGCGTGCGCGCTGAAAATTCCAGTGTGCCAAAGAACACATCTCGCAATTGCCCAATGGGCGTGTCCTTGGGGAGTTCCCCCCGGTCCACGCCGCGCTGCATGATGCGATCAAACACCCGAACGTACTCACGCACCTGGTCGAGGTCCTGCTCCTGCTGTGGCCGAGCGCGATAGGTCAGTGAGACCACCTCAAATTGTTCCAGTATTGAGCTGAGGTGGTAGCGACCAAGCTTTTCCAGTTGCTCTATCGTTGTCGCACCGGGCTCAATCGCCGCCTCGGCGCCCAGTGTCAGTTGGGTCCAGAAACGGCCCACCACCCCCGCTAAAAGGTCCTGCTTATTCTTGTAGTAAAGGTACACCGTGCCTTCGGCAACCGACGCCGCGCGCGCGATGTCCGATACCTTGGCACCATCGAATCCAGCCTGAGCAAAAATGCGCTCGGCCGCGTCGAGGATGCTCGACTCTTTGGCTTCAATGCGCGCTCGTGAGGTGTGGCGGGGTGTTGCCGGCATTGCACAGTGCCCGTATAATGAGTAGGGCTCATTTTAAATGAGTTAAAATCATTTTGGTAGCGGTGTGAACAGCATCCCATGCGATAGAGGGCGGGCAGCATGATTCGAATAGGCGGGGCAACGGGCTATTGGGGCGAGGCGGACCTTGCACTCCCGCAGTTCCTGGCCGAGGGCGACCTCGATTTCATTGTCTTTGACTATCTTGCCGAGATCACGATGTCGATCATGGCCCGCGCCAAAGCCGCGGATCCTGAAAAAGGCTATGCCACCGATTTTGTGACCGGCATTGTCGCGCCTCATCTGCAGACCATCGCAGATTCAGGCGTGAAGCTGATCAGTAACGCGGGTGGGGTGAATCCCGAGGCCTGTGGTCGCGCCATCAGGCAGCTGATCGAGGACGCAGGATTACCGCTCAAGGTGGCAGTCATCACCGGCGACGATCTCATGCCCAAGTTGGATCAGGTGTTGGCGTCTGAGCCCATGGAGATGTTCACCGGCGAGCCAACACCGCCCCGCGAGGCGATAGCGAGCGCTAACGCTTATCTCGGTGCGTTCCCAATTGCCGAAGCGTTGAATCAAGGTGCTGATATTGTCGTGACTGGCCGCTGTGTCGACAGTGCTGTGACACTGGGTGCGTGTATCCACCGCTTCGACTGGCAGCGTGACGACTTGGATTTGCTGGCCGCAGGCTCACTGGCCGGACACTTGATCGAGTGTGGACCGCAGGCTACTGGCGGCAATTACACCGATTGGCATGAGGTCGCCGATACCCTCCACGAGGTCGGCTACCCCATTGCAGAGATTGCTGAAGATGGTGCGGTCGTTATGACCAAACCCAAGGGTACTGGCGGCTGCGTGACCACGGGTAGCGTTGGAGAGCAGTTACTCTATGAGATCGGTGATCCAGCGGCCTATTACCTGCCTGATGTGATCTGCGATTTTACTCAGGTCTCTCTCGATCAGATTGATACCGAGCGCGTGAGTGTTACTGGCGCCCGTGGGCGGGGCGTGCCCGCTCAATACAAGACCTCGATGACTTGGGCCGACGGTTGGCGGGCCGGCATGATCGGTTTTTATGTGGGTGTGCGAGCGGCTGAGAAGGCCCGCATTTTCGCTGATGAGGCGATTCAGCGTGCGCGTCGTAAGCTCTCGGCGATGGGTGCCTCAGATTATGTCGATGTCTGCGTTGAAGTGGTGGGGGATGAGAGCTGCTGGGGTGATGCCGCCCGCTACGTAAGAAGCCGTGAGGTTGCGGTGAAAGTCGCCTGCCGACACGTTGATCGACGCGCGACAGACCTTTTGATGAGAGAGCTCACCGGTGTCGGATTAGGCGCCCCGGCGGGATTCTGTGTCTTTGCAGGTACCCGACCCAAATCTTCGCCCGTCATCCGTTTATTCTCGATACTCGCCGATCGTGACCTTGCCGATATTCAGATTCACATCGAAGACGATTCTCGATCTTTTGCAGATTCGGCAGATGGGGCGGTGGACCTAGTCGACGCCATCGCTGGAGATGATACTTCAAATCTTCAGGAGGCAACGGTAGCGAGCGCTGGCAACGACAATACTGAGCTGGTCGAAGTGCCGCTGGAGCGCCTCGCTTGGGCACGTTCAGGGGACAAAGGCGACAAAGCCAATATCGGCGTGATGGCCCGCAAGCGCGAGTATTTTCCGTGGATTTCGGCGGCGTTGACCGCGTCCTATGTGGCGAGCCGCTTTGCGCACTTTATGGCGAGTCCCGAGATGGATCGCTATGAATTACCGGGGCTCCCGGCACTCAATTTTGTGTTGCATCATGCGCTAGGTGGAGGGGGCGTCGCCAGCCTGCGCAATGATCCCCAGGCAAAGGGCTACGCACAAATTTTATTGGACACGCCGGTCACCTTGCCGGCCTCACTGTTGGAGGACTGAGATGGTCGCGGTGACTTCCCAGATAGACGCAAATTCCGAGGCCTTCGCGGCTAACCGGGCCAGTATGATGACCTTTATCGAGCGACTGCGTGCGCTGGAGGCGCGGGCGGCTGAAGCATCAGCCAAGCGCCGGGCGACGTTCGAGAAGCGTGGACAGTTATTACCGGCCGATCGTCTGCACCGGCTGTTGGATCCGGGGATGCCTTTTCTCCGGTTACATACGCTGGCCAACTTCGCGGTCGACAATTCGGATCGGGAGGCCAGTATCCCTGGCGCCTCGGTGATGGTGGGTATTGGTTTTGTAGGCGGCGTGCGGTGCATGGTCTGGGTTGACGACTCGGGTATTGCCGCAGGTTCCGCGACAACCAAGACAGGCGAGGTTCACCTTTCCCTGCAAGCGATTTGTAAGCGCCAGAAGTTGCCTTTGATTCACTGCGTCGAGAGTGCGGGCGCGAATCTCCTGCAGTACCAGACCGAGCTGTGGTCTGTGTTTGGCGGTGTTTTCCGGAATCTCGCGCAGATGTCGGCGATGGGTTTACCGACGATGGTCGTGCTGCATGGTGGCTCGACCGCGGGTGGCGCCTACATGCCGGGGATGTCCGATTATGTTATCGGTGTGAAAGAAAATGGCATGGCAGCGCTAGGCGGTGCGGCACTCGTAAAAGCCGCCACCGGTGAGGTCGCCAATGACCGCGAGCTCGGTGGCACCGAGATGCACGCCAGCGTCTCCGGCGTCGTCGAGTACTTGGTAGAGGATGATGCACACGGGTTACTGAAAGCGCGCGAGGTGTTTGAGCGGCTGGACTGGAATCGACGCGCCACGCCCATACCCCGTCGTGCTTATCAGCCACCGAAATATCCTGCTGAGCAGTTGGCGGGCGCCGTGCCGACCGATCCTAAAGTGCCCTATGACTGTCGCGAGGTGCTCGCGAGGGTGGTAGACGGTTCTGAAATCGAGGAATTCAAGCCGCGCTACGGTGCCTCCACGCTCTGCGCCCACGTCAGTATCACCGGCATTGCCTGCGCAGTGATTGGCAACAATGGCCCGATCGATCCGAATGGTGCGACCAAGGTCGCGCAGTTTGTTCAGCTATGCGATCAGTCCGATTTGTCGATTATTTTTCTCCAGAACACGACGGGCTACATGGTGGGGACCGAGTACGAGCAGGCCGGCATGATTAAGCACGGCTCAAAAATGGTTCAGGCGGTCAGTACCGCGCGGGTACCAAAAATCACGCTGTACATTGGCGCCAGTTTTGGCGCGGGTAATTACGGGATGTGCGGCTGGGCTTACGAGCCTGATTTTCTATTCGCCTGGCCCAGTGCGCGCACGGGTGTGATGGCAGGGCAGAGCGCGGCCAAGACCATGAGCGAGGTGGCGCGAGCAGGCGCCGCGCGCAAGGGTATTGAGATCCCTGAGGAGCAGCTGGCCGAGCAAGAAGCCGCGATCATCGCGCACTTCGATGCGCAAGAAGACGCCTTCTATACCTCTGGCCGCGTGTTGGATCACGGCGTGATCGACCCGCGCGATACCCGCAAGGTGCTCGCGTTTTGCCTCGAGACGGTGCTGGAAGGACGTGGGCGTGCGCTCACCCCTAACAGCTTCGGCGTGGCGAGGATGTGACCATGACGACATTGCCCCATACCGATTCTGTCGAATGCGAGCTTCATCAGGGATGGTTGACCGTCTGGTTCAATCAACCCGAGCGCCGCAATCCATTAACCGACGAGGTCGTTGCTGATCTGCAGCGCATCTGCGATGCGCTGCAGGACGACCGCTCTGTCAGAGGTCTGACGCTCCGCGGTCGCGGTGGCTTCTTTTGTGCTGGCGGTGACCTCAAAGGGTTTAAAACCATGGCGACCGCGTCCAATGACAAAGTCATCGCCATGAGTGAGACCATCGGGCGTCTGCTCCACACCCTTGACCGTTTGCCTTTGGTCACCGTTGCGGTGATTGAGGGTGCGGCGATGGCAGGGGGGCTCGGCGTGGCGTGCTGCTGCGATGTCACGATTGGCACCGCGGATACGAAATTCGCTTTCTCTGAGACGCGCATCGGCATTTCGCCGGCGCAAATTGCCCGTTATGTCATGCAAAAGTGTGGGCATTCCACGGGTCGACGACTCATGCTAAGTGCCGCGCGTTTCGCGGGGCAAGCAGCAGCAGATTTTGGCATTCTGGATGTTGTGGTGTCTGATGCCGGTGAACTTGAGGCGGCTGAGGCAAGCATCCGTTCTGATGTTTTGGCCTGTGCTCCGGGCGCCGTAGCGGCGACCAAAACGCTGATTAGGACACTGCCCACGTTACCCGATGAGACAAAAATGCGCTTTGCCGCAGAGAACTTCACTGAGTGTCTTCAGGGGGAAGAGGGTGTTGAAGGCGTGGCGTCTTTCCTTGAAAAGCGCAAGCCAAATTGGCATCAGGAGGGCCAGTAATGAAAACGATCCAGACAGTGCTGGTGGCCAACCGCGGGGAGATTGCGGTGAGGGTGATGCGCACCGCCAAGGCCATGGGCCTCAAAACCGTTGCGGTCTATTCCGACGCCGATGCCAATGCTCTGCATGTGCGCACCGCCGATCTGGCGGTGCCCCTCGGCGGCAACACCGCCGCTGAGTCCTACTTGAACGGCGAGGCTATCCTCGAAGCAGCGCGAGCGACAGGTGCCGATGCGATTCACCCGGGCTATGGCTTTTTATCCGAGAACACCGGTTTTGCAGCGGCCTGTGCGGAGGCCGGCATCATCTTTATTGGCCCGCCTGCTTCGGCCGTGGAGATCATGGGTGATAAGGCGCTCGCGAAGCGTGCGATGCTGGAGGCCGAGGTGCCCTGTATCCCGGGGTATCAAGGCGAGGACCAGTCTGACGACACGCTCTGCCGCGAGGCGAACGCAATGGCTATGCCGGTGATGATCAAGGCTGCGGCAGGTGGCGGTGGTCGTGGTATGCGGCGGGTAGCAGACCCCGATCAGCTGCTGCAATCCATCGAGCTGGCGCGTTCTGAGGCTGAGGGTGCCTTTGGCAACGGTGATCTGATTCTCGAGCGAGCGATCGAGGGCGCCCGGCACGTCGAAGTGCAGGTCTTTGCTGATACTCATGGCAATGTGATTCATCTGGGTGAGCGCGATTGTTCACTGCAGCGGCGGCACCAGAAAGTGGTTGAGGAATCTCCGTGCCCCATCATGACACCCGAGTTGCGCGAGGCGATGGGAAAAGCGGCGGTGGAGGCGGCGCGCGCGGTACATTACGTGGGCGCGGGCACGGTGGAATTTTTACTCGATGCCAGCGGCGAATTTTACTTTCTGGAGATGAACACTCGCCTGCAGGTCGAGCATCCGGTCACAGAGTGCGTCACTGGGTTTGACCTCGTGCAATGGCAGATCCGCGTGGCACAAGGGGAGCCATTGCCCGCTTCTCAAGATGACATCGACCTGTTCGGTCACGCCATTGAGGTCAGGCTCTGTGCTGAAGATCCGGCGGCGGCGTTTTTACCCAGTGCCGGCCCGGTGTCGCTGTTCAGCGTGCCGCGAGAGGAGGGCGTCCGGGTGGATTCAGGGATCGAGACCGGCGACGCCATATCGCCTTTTTATGACTCGATGGTCGCCAAAGTGATCGCCTGGGGCGAAACCCGCGAGACCGCGCGACTGAAACTGCGCTCAGCCCTGCAGGCCACCGCGCTGGCGGGCGTGACCCATAACCGCGCGTTTTTATTGGCGCTGCTGGATCAGCCGATCTTTATCGAGGGCGAAGCGACCACCGACTATATCGATCAGCACTACCCGGAGGGTTTTACGCCCGCGCAACCGACCACTGGCACCTTGGCGGCGGGCATCGTGCTCCAGCAGATTCTCGCGGCGGAGCAGCATTTCGCGAGCGCGCTGTCGGTTAATGAAGAGCTGCGGGGCTGGGTGTCGACCGGGCCGGTGACGAGACGTCATACCTACGATGTGGGGGACGCGACTTTCACCGCAGACATCACTTCGAGTGGTGCAGAGCAGTTCACGGTGACGCTGATGGAGGCGACCCACAGCGTCGCATTGCAAACGCTCAATGCGGACCGCGTCGCTGTCTTGATCGACGGCCAGCGCGCAGTGCTGGGCTATCACCAAAGTGACGCTGCGGTACTGATGCTGGCGACAGACCAGTCCGAGGTGACCTTGATCAACACCGATCTGATTCCCCCGGAGTCAGCGGAGGATGCACAGGGCGGTAAGGTACAGGCCCCGATGCACGGTCAACTGGTGTCACTCTTGGTCGAGGCTGACCAATCGGTAGAAAAAGACCAGCGGTTGGCGGTATTTGAGGCGATGAAAATGCAGCACGAAATTCTCGCGCCCGTGTCCGGGGTGGTGCAGCAATTGAATGGGCAGGTCGGGCAGCAGATGGCAGCGGGAGATGTCATCATGGTGATTGAAGAGGAAGAAAGCGAGTAGACTTGGCTCCGCCACAGGCACGTTTGAATCTCACAAAACCGATTTCAGGAGTGATCATGCAGCAGGCGAGTGATTTTTTAGCTGAATCAGAGGCATTGGAACAGCTCATCGCGCCGCTACAGGCGAGTGATTTTTCTCATCCCACAGGGTTCAAGTCCTGGACTTTTGAGACCATCATGCGCCACCTGCATTTTTGGAATCATATGGCGAACCTCGCGCTCACGGCGCCCGATGCGTTTCAGGCAGAACTCAAGCCCGCTGTAGACGCCATGATGGCGGGTAAAACCCTGCCAGACATAGAGCTCGTAAAATTTCCCGAGGGGGGTCTCGAGGTGATGTCTCTCTGGCAAACCGGATTTCGCGAGGTGGCGGCGGCCTACCAACAGGCCGACCCCTCGGATCGCGTGGCCTGGGTCGGTCCCAGCATGAGTGCCCGCTCATCAATTACCGCACGGCAGATGGAAACCTGGGCACATGGTCAGGCGATCGCTGACGAACTCGGTATTGAGCGGAGCGAGGACGACCGCATCCGCAATATCGTAGTGCTGGGCGTCAATACATTCGGCTGGTCTTTCACCGTGCGTGGCATGGAAGTGCCGGAGCAGCAGCCCGCGTTGCGTTTAACCTCGCCGTCTGGTGAGTCATGGGAGTATGGGAATCCCGATAGTGATCAGGTCATCAGCGGCATGGCGCATGAGTTTGCTCAGGTGGTCACCCAAACCCGCAACATTGCCGATACGCAACTTGAGTGTGAAGGTGAAGTTGCCCAGTTCTGGATGCGCAATGCCCAATGCTTCGCCGGGGCTCCGGCAGAGCCACCTGCGCCGGGCGTGCGGCGCACCAAAGTGCCAAGCTGATCGCAACGGAGCCGGCTGTCACTGGCTCGAGTCGATGCGATTCATCATACGTCGGAGTCCCAGCCAGAATAGCTCCGCGTCTGAGTAACCGGTAATGCGATCCAGCTCCTCGCAGTCTTTGATCTGCAGAAAAGTTGGCGTGCCGATGACCTCTGCGGCGGCACAATCGACCAGCTGATGCCGGTGTGCTTGCCAGTCGTCGACCAAAACGCGCTCCAACGGCAGCGCGATCGATTCATCGGTTTTGTTATAGATGGGGGCGACCTCATGATCGAACTGCCGGCAGGCACCACATTCCGGGCTGTAAATGTAGATCAGCACGGGTGCGTTGCCGCGGGTCTCCAGGCCAGAAGAGGCGTGCAGAGTCATCGTGGTCGCGCTGGCAAGCAGTGCAGCTAAGCCGAGCAGGAGGGCACTGGCGTTCATCAGAGCTTGATGTAACCCCATCTTTCGCGCGCCTGCAGTTTTCCCAGTGCGGCGACACCCGATGGCACGGTTTCCACACCAAAGGCCAGATCGTCCTCTGTTAAGTTGTAGTAGTTGAGCGTGGCTTCGCAGGCAAAAATGCGGATGCCCGACGCCATCAACTGCTCCATTTGTGCACTGTACTGACCGCCATTGGCGTCCTCAGCACCCTCGATGGCCGGTTTGACGCCCTCCGCAATCAGGATGACATGTGTCGTCATATCTGGATTGAAAGCATGGTGACGTGCTACCTGGGCCAGCATGCGATTCATTTTGATTTCGGAGTCCAGATGAAACACCACCCCCGGTGTCTCGGCCTCAGCGCTGCGGGTCGATGGCGACAGCATCAAAAAAGCGAGCAAGGTCAGCATGAGCAATCGTGGCATTGGGATCTCCTCGTAGAGTGGGGCCGTCACTGCAGGCCGCCTTGTTTTGGTGGCGCTTCTTTTGATAATACTTCTGTTGATGGTGCCTTTGTTGATGGTGCCTTTGTTGATGGTGCCTTTGTTGATGGTGCCTTTGTTGATGTTGTCTTAGCATCGCGCGTTGTGGACCAAAGCCGCGCGCGTGCGACACCGCAGGTGCGCTACACTTTGGCGACGCAGTTGGTACCAAGCGCACCTTAAGGCGTGGCAAACCGCGTGGCAAAAACACAGTGCGACGCTTGCTACCCTGATAAGGGCAGTTTAACATTAAGTTATAACCATATATAAAAAAATAATAACGAACAAGAAAGCGCCGCGCGCACTGAGCAGCGCGGGTGAATACAGGAAAACTAGGGGGGAGGAGAAGGATGGCATCAGACGCCGAGCAGGGTCAGCTAGCGCCCGCGCCCGAGTCCTTCTTACCCAAAGAACTGGTTGAGGATATCTCTCGGGAAGGCATCAACCCGGGTCGTCGCTCTCTGATGCAGGGCGCTTTCGCGGCCGCCGCCGCGTCCATGATGGCGCCGACGCTGTTGGCGGATGACGACCCGGACATTGTGAACCTGCCCAGCTGGACGCGCAGTTTGGGCAAGCCGGTTGTGGCCAACCCCTACGGACAGCCCTCCCCATACGAGGCCAACATCGTACGACGTCAGAGCCCGGGGCTCACCCGCACCGATCAGTCCAGCGTGTCGTTCACGCCCTTACAGAATTTGTTTGGCATGATCACCCCGAGCGGTCTGCACTTCGAGCGCCATCATCAAGGTTGGGTCGACATCGATCCGCGACGACACAGATTGATGATCAACGGCCTGGTAGAGACGCCGCTGGTATTCACCATGGAAGAACTGCTTCGCATGCCCAGCGTGTCGCGCATCCACTTCCTCGAGTGTGGCGCTAACACGGGACTCGAGTGGGGTAACGTGGCGGTGCCAACCGTGCAATACAGCCACGGAATGTTGTCAGCCTCCGAATTCACCGGTGTCCCGGTTTCCTTATTGCTGGAGCGCGCGGGTTTTGATCGTAAACGCGCCACCGTCCTGCTGGCCGAAGGTGCTGACGGCTCCAGCATGACGCGCACCATCAATTTGGAGAACGCATTAGACGACGCGCTGGTGGCGTATGGTCAAAACGGCGAGATGTTGCGCCCTGAAAACGGATATCCGCTGCGCCTTGTGGTGCCTGGTGTGCAGGGCGTGTCATGGGTCAAGTGGCTGCGTCGACTCGAAGTGGGTGATGCGCCCTGGGCCACTAAAGACGAAGTTGCGCACTATGTTGATTTAATGCCCGATGGTACCCACCGACAGTACACCTCTATTCAGGAGGCGAAGTCGGTGATCACGGCGCCCTCGGGTGGGCAAAAGTTATTGACGCAGGGCTACTACGACATTACCGGCTTAGCCTGGAGTGGCCGCGGCACGGTGGAGCGGGTCGAGGTATCTGTCGACGGGGGACGCAATTGGCGGATCGCTCGGCTCGAGGGCCCGCTCTTGCCCAAGGCCCTGACCCGTTTTCACTGTGACTGGGTCTGGCAGGGCAACGAGGCGATGCTGCAGTCCCGAGTGACGGACAGCAGCGGCTATATTCAGCCCAGCCGCGCACAGCTGGTCGCGGTACGCGGCACGCGATCCGTCTACCACAATAATGCCATACAGACCTGGCGGGTCGGCAGTGACGGTGAGGTGCATAATGTCCAGCTGGGCTAGAGCCGCAGTTCTTTTGCTCCCCATGTTATTCGTGCCATCGTCGACGATGGCGATGCCCGAGGGAGTCGCCGCTTTGGGTAGACCAGCGACTGACAATGAGGTGGTTGCCTGGGATATCGACGTGCGTCCCGATTTCGCTGGATTGCCGCCCGGCAGCGGTGATGTCTGGGCGGGAGAGGAGGTCTGGTTGGCGCAGTGCGCCTCTTGCCATGGTGATTTCGGCGATTCCAATGAGATTTTTGCACCGCTGGTGCTGGGTAATATTACTGACGAGGACATCGCTACCGGCCGGGTGGCCTCACTCACCGACCCCGCTGTGACCCGGACCACCTTGATGAAGGTGCCGACCTTGTCGACTCTCTGGGACTATATCTATCGCGCTATGCCATGGAACGCGCCCAAGTCTCTGACGCCCGATGAGGTCTACGCGGTAGTCGCTTATATCTTAAATCTGGGCTACGTGGTCGACGAAGACTTTACGCTTTCAGACACCAACATGGCGGAGACTCAGGCACGGATGCCCAACCGAAATGGTATGAGTCAAGACCATGGTTTATGGTCGGTATCGGGTCTGCCGGATGTTAGCGGCTCGTCCTGCACGGCTGACTGCGACGTGGCAATGAGTGTCACGTCATCCTTACCTGCTTACGCAATGAATGCTCATGGGAATCTCGCCAAGCAGGTGCGGGACTGGGGACCTTTCCCCGGGCTATGGACCGAGGTGGGGCCTGAGCCGATTGCAACGGCCAGTGCGGTTGCCAAGGTGCCGATGGCGCCCGATGCCGCGCTCACAGAAGGTGGCTGCGCCGGTTGTCATCAAATAGCTGGTCAGCTCATCGGGCCGGGTTTTGATGCCATCCGAGCGAGGTACGCCGGAGAGGAGCACGCTGCCTATTTACGTGACAAGATAGTGAATGGTGGCGCCGGGGTTTGGGGGGCTATGCCTATGCCGCCCATGCCCGCAGTGGGTGACGACGCGCTGCGACAGATTGTGGCCTGGTTAACCTCAGGTGAAGCATCAGAAAGGAGTGATTGAGACGATGATAAGGATCGATTCAAAAGGGATCTCGCGCCGAGCTTGGCTGCGCTGGAGTGTGATGTTGAGCACTGCAGCGGCACTGCCTGGGCGTGTTTGGGCAGCTGTGACCCGTCCGGAGGCGGCGTTTGGTGCGACCGCGCTCGATGAGGCGTTGGCGGCACTGGGTGACACGCCGCAGGAACATGAGGGCATACAGTTTATGACGCCCGACATTGCCGAAAACGGAGCCGTGGTGCCGATTCGCGTCGAGGTTGACGCTGGGGCCTTACCGAATATCACCAAAGTCTCGGTATTGGTGGAAATGAACCCCAACCCGCTGGCCGCTTCGTTTGATATCCCACCGGGTACCGATGTCTATATCGAAACCCGCGTCAAAGTGGCTCAAACCGGCAATCTTTATGCTGTGGTTGAGTCTGATGGACAATTATTCATGGCATCGAGAGAGACGAAAGTCACTCTGGGTGGCTGTGGCGGTTAAGGAGAACACCATGGCAGGTCGAATAAAAATTCGTGCACAGAAGAAAGGCGAACTGATCGAGGTCAAAGCGTTGATGCGTCACCCCATGGAAACGGGGATGCGTAAAGATCAGGCAGGAGAGCCTATTCCGGCACACTTCATCACAGAAGTTGCGGTACTGCATGGCGATCAAGCTGTTATGCAGGCGCATTGGGGCGCCGCTGTTTCAGCCAACCCATTTTTAGGCGTGCGCTTTCAAGGTGGTGAAGCAGGAGACGTTGTGCGGGTGGTGTGGACCGACAATCAGGGAGGTACGGGCGAGGGTGAGACGACAATCCGATGACGCTATAACCTGGCAGCTCCTTGTCACGATCATTACGCGATGGTGTTTAGTACTGCTGGTCGTGCCCGCATGGGCTGATGAGGGTATTTTTGATCAATACCGGGATCTGATGGGTGACGATAATCCCGCTATTTTCGTGATCGATGAGGGGGAGGAGTTCTGGTACCAATCTCAGGGAGCTCGCGGTGCGACCCTGGAAGCCTGTGATCTTGGTCTTGGCGCTGGCGTCACCCGAGGTGCCTATGCCCAGCTTCCCCGCTACTTCGCCGATACCGATCGCGTGATGGATATTGAGACGCGATTGATGTATTGCATGGAGACGCTGCAAGGTCGCGACCGTGCGGTGATTGCCACAAAGCCCTATTCTGTAAGAGGCGATTTTGGCACCGAGTTGGAGGCATTGGTGACCTGGCTCGCGGCCGAATCAGAAGGTGCCACCATCGCTCCTGAGCAGGTTCATCCCAAAGAACGAGCGATGTATGCCTTGGGCGAAGAGATCTTCTTTTATCGAGCGGGGCCTCATGATTTCTCTTGTGCGACCTGTCACGAGCAATCTAATAAGCGAATACGACTGCAACAGTTACCGAATCTCACCGATCATACCGAGGCTACGGATGCTTATGGCAGTTGGCCCGCGTATCGTATGTCAGAAGGATTGGTCAGAACGATGGGTTGGCGGCTTCAAGATTGCTTTCGGCAGCAGCGTTGGCCCGAGCTGACATTTGGGTCTGAGGTTGGTGTTGCGCTACAAACCTATATGGCGGTCAATGCAGCAGGCGGGATCATGACGGCACCAGGATTAAAGCGATGAAGACGACGCTGTGCACGATGGCATTAGTGATGTGGATCGGGATCGCACCCGGAGTGGTGTCAGAAGAGCTAGCGTCCGTGATACAGGCTTCTTTCTCCGACAAAGGTCAGGCGACGCTGCTGAGATTGGAGCAAGACCCATTGCAGCAGCATTGCAGTCAGCCGCGTGGTCAGCCAGCTGACAAACCAACCGCGATGACATTGCGCCAACAGCGATTGGATGCCGTGGTGTTTCCAACGGATGGGGACTTTTTGGGTGATTGGCGGCGCGGCGCGGCGGTGGCTGCCAGTGGACGCGGTCTCCAGTTTAATGATGACCCCAGTATCGCCAACGGGGGTAATTGTTACGCCTGCCATCAGCTGGCACCGAGTGAGGTGGCATATGGAACGCTGGGACCTTCATTGACCGACTACGGTTTGCGGGGTCAGTCCGATGCCATGCTGCGCTACACCTGGACTAAGTTGTGGGATACTCATGCCTTTAATCTGTGTTCACATATGCCGCGATTTGGCGCGCAAAAGATCTTGGATGAGCAACAGCTCAAGGATGTCATGGCGTTTCTGTTAGATCCGAACTCATCCGTGAATCAACCCGCCGAATGACGGAGTAGCTCCTATTAAACGGCGCGAGTTTAATCAGATGTTGGCGCTCGCCGCCGCATCGGGACTTCCATTACCTTCGTTAACGCGGGCCTCCGGGGGGCGCTCGGACGCTTACTCCATTCCTAGAGTGGGTAATGTTCACCTAATGCATATCACCGACGTGCACGCCCAGTTGTTGCCTGTGCACTACCGCGAGCCCGCAGTGAATATTGGTGTTCATGGCGCTCGGAATCGACCGCCACACTTGGTGGGCGAAGCGTTACTGGAGCACTTTGCGATCTCGCCCGGATCGCGCGCCGCGCATGCGCTAAGCCATCTCGATTACGTCGCCGCTGCAGAGCAGTACGGTCGCGTTGGTGGCTTTGCCCATCTTGCCACGCTGATTAAAACATTACGTGCAGACCGGCCCGGTGCCCTGTTGCTCGATGGCGGTGATCTTTGGCAGGGATCGGCCACCGCACTGTGGACAAAGGGTCAGGATATGGTCGATGCCAGTCAATTGCTGGGTGTCGATATCATGACGGGCCACTGGGAGTTCACATTAGGTGCTGAGCGCGTGATGGATATTCTCGATAACGAGCTAAAGAACCAGATCGAGTTCATTGCCCACAATGTGAAGGACATGGACTTTGGCGACCCGGTCTTTGCGAGCCACTCGTTGCGAGAGATGAATGGTGTGCCGGTCGCCATTATCGGTCAGGCTTTTCCCTATACGCCCATCGCTAACCCCGCCCACTTTACGCCCGGATGGACCTTTGGTATCCAAGAACGTGAGTTGCAAGAAAAGGTGAATGAGGTCAAAGCTGCTGGTGCTCAAGTGGTGGTGTTGCTCTCTCACAACGGTGCGGATACTGATCTCAAGCTAGCGTCACGCCTTACCGGTATCGATGCCATCTTGGGTGGACATACGCATGATGCGATGCCACGTGCGCTTGAGATTGCTAATCCCGGGGGCGTCACTTTAGTGACCAATGCAGGTTCGAACGGCAAGTTTGTCGGTGTACTCGACTTCACGGTGCGCGGTGGACGCATACGAGATTGGTCCTACGAGCTGTTGCCAGTATTTGCGGAGTTACTGCCCTCCGATCCAGATATGGAGGCACTGATCACCAACGTCAGAGCGCCTTTTTTGAGTCGGCTCAACGAGCCGCTGGCACAAACTGATGCCCTGCTTTACCGCCGCGGAAACTTCAATGGCAGTGTGGATCAGTTGATTTGTGAGGCATTAATGGAAGAACTGGATGCGCCGATTGCGCTATCACCGGGCTTTCGTTGGGGCACCACATTATTGCCGGGAGACGTCATCACCATGGAGCATTTGATGTCGCAGGTTGCTATTACGTACCCCGAAGTCACACTGACCGAAATGACAGGAGAGCGGCTCAAGCAAGTACTAGAGGATGTGGCAGATAACCTTTTTCATCCCGATCCCTACTACCAGCAAGGCGGTGACATGGTTCGCGCAGGGGGGCTACAGTATTCAATCGCGCCTTTGGCATCTATGGGGTCGCGTATTACTGACTTATCGCTGAACGGCGAACCGATTGAAGCGCATAAAACCTATAAAGTGGCGGGTTGGGCCTCGATACAGAAAACGCAAGGCGAGGCGATATGGGATGTGGTAGCCCGCTGGTTGCGTCGTGAAGGGCAGATCGGCGCGATTACGCCTAATGTGCCGATCGTGACAGGTTTAGGAAAAAATCTAGGCCTGAATTAAGGCTGTTGGGTCGTCCACATGCACACCGTGACAATTTTACAGTCTGCACCGATTAATAGGCCGGTCTGGGTCAGTCGGTGCATGAAGTCAGTAGAGCAATGGGCAGTTGGATGGGGATATGAGTACGTAACCCTTGCAGATGACCTGTTTGATTGGGTCACGCCCGCACGGCAGCAAAAGCTAATCGGTCGCACCCCTATCTTGGCTGATTTGGCCCGATTGCGTTGGATCGAGTCAGTGCTGTCACAGCGTGGTGGCTTGGTTGTTTGGATCGATGCCGACTCGCTGTGTCTGGATCCATCGTGGCAACTTTCCAATAGCGAACATACTTTTTTTGGAGAAGAGTGCTGGGTACAAAAGAATGCTGAGGGGCGATGGCGAACGTATTTGTCGCCGCACAATGCATTCATAGGTTTTACAGCGGCGTCACCCGTACTCACATTTCTCGCCTACTTATCGGAATCCCTCATTGACCGTGCGGACCCCGCACACATTGCCCCCCAGATGATTGGCCCCAAGCTTCTGAAAACACTCAATAGCTTGGCTGATTTTACCTTGGTGCCTGAGGCAGGCGCCTTGAGTCCGGCACTGTTAGCAGAATGGATTGGCGAGCCAGGTGACGCAATGGCGTGTTATGAGCGGGCCAATAGGCCGCCTTTGGCGATGGTCAATTTATGTTCTTCACTGGTGGACTCTCAGGGATATAGGCAGCAGGTCATGTCGTTACTCGATAAGACCTTAGTCTGACGGACAGTGGCACACGAATCGATGTCGGCCCGCAAAAAAAAACGCGGCGATAGAACTGAAAAAACATCGGAGCGCAGTGAATCGGGCCACGAAGAAAACGAAATTGGAACAGCAACAGGAACAAGAACAGGAACAGGAACAGGAACAGCAACAGCAACAGCAACAAGAACAAGAACAGCAGCAGGAACACGAACACGAAGACCTGATGGAACGGCGCCTGCCCTGAGTGGCGTGACAAGTGGCAACCCAAGCAATACCAGTGAGTGGTACTGGCTAGCGTTGCGCAATCACGGGCTTTACCAGCAAGTGAAGATCACGCTTTGGGTTGATGAGACTCAGTCGTCGCGGGCACCGGGGTAGCGCTGGAGTCGAGCTTGGTCAGACCATCCTCCAGAATCACATAGAGTGCCGGAATCAGTATTAAGGTCACTGCGGTGGCGAAGATCACACCAAACCCCAGCGAGACTGCCATCGGAACGAAAGGTGCAGTGTCGAAGTCGCGCGTCACCATGAGCGGCATGAGGCCTAAAAAGGTGGTGATCGACGTGAGAAAAATCGGTCTAAAACGTGACAGGCCTGAGTCGATTACAGCGTCGTGAAGCTGCATGCCATGCAGGCGGCGATTACGATTAATAAAATCAACCAGCACCAGACTGGAGTTGATGACGACGCCGGCGAGCGCAACCATGCCCATGAGAGAGAAGAAAACGAGGTCGTATCCCATGATGACATGCCCGAGAATGGCGCCGATAAAGCCAAAAGGGATGCTCGCCATGACGGCCAGTGGCTGCAGATACGATTTGAGCGGTATGGCTAATAATGCATAGATAATCATTAGCGCGATTAAGCTGGTACTCGCGAGACCGCTGAGTGCGGCAGAACGTTCTTCCGCTTCTCCAGCCTGAGAGATCGTAATGCCCGGGTATTGGGAGAGGATGTCTGGAATGCGGTCCTTGAACAGAATGTTCAAGATGCTCTCTGGCGCTGCAACAGCGCGATCCACCGTGCCAAACACGTTAATCCTGCGCTGACCATCGGTGCGTTGAATCGCAGCCTTACCCGTTATTTCAATTAACTTAGCGACTGATAATGCGGGGACTTCGGTCCCATCAGGCAGACGAATACGCATACGTTCCAGCGTATTAATGGACGCTCGATCAGACTCAGGAAAACGCACCATGATGCGAACGTCGTCCCGACCGCGTTGCACTCGTTGCGCTTCACGACCATAAAAGGCGTCTCGGACCTGATTGCCGAGGTCCGCCTGTGTGAGGCCGAGTGTTTCTGCTGCCGGTAAGATTTGCAGAGTGAGTTCACGCTTACCTGAGCGATAGCTATTGTTGATGTCATAAACGCCACTGAAGCTCTGTAGCACATCATCGAGAGCCATCGCAGCACGCCCGAGCTCATCGATGTCTCGGCCTCGCAGTTCCAGGTCAATGTCTGGACCAAGGGACACGGCATTAGCAGAAAAACTCATCTCGAGGGCATCTGGTATCCCCGGGGTGAGTTCACGCCACAGGTCCGCAATGGCTTGCGGTGTTTCGCCACCGCGTTCCCGGTAAGGCACCAAGTTCAGGGAGATCTCAGCAACGTGACTGCCGGTTTCGCCAATCACCACCATGGCACCTTGTGTAATCGACAGGCCAATGGAGGAGAGTTCGTTTTTAAAAGCAGATTGTCCGGCTGGCATATCGGCATCGACGATCGCCCTGACTTTTTCTGCGGAGGTTTGCAGCGTGGCCAACGCCCGCTTTGTGCCTGAGAGGGGGTATCCCTCAGGCATCGACACGTGCGCCACCACATTATTACCCGCGACTGCCGGAAAAAACTGGAACACGATGCGGCCGCTGGACAAAATAGCGCCCAAGATGAGGATCATAGCGAGTGCAATTGACAAGACGGTATACCGATTGCGCAAGCTCCACTGGATCCACTGTCGATAATGAACGCTAGCGAACCACTCCAGTGACCCCGATATGCGCTCCTGAAATTGCTCCCAGCGTTGACTGGCGTTGGTCTTGCCTCGCTGTCGTCGGCGGTGCGCGAGATGAGAGGGCAGAATCAGTTGCGACTCGATAATGCTGAATACTAAGCACAAGACAACCGTCCAACCAATCGAGGCGAAAAACTGTCCCATATTGCTATTGACACTCAGCATGGGCAGAAAGGCAGCGATGGTGGTAAGCACCCCAAAAAAAACCGGTACCGCCACTTCGCTGGTGCCGGTAATCGCTGCTGTCCGGGGGTCTAACCCCTGCTGTTCTTTCGTGTAGATACGCTCCCCAACGACGATGGCATCATCGACTACGACCCCCAAGGAGAGCAGCAATCCCATCAGCGAGAGCGTGCTGAGGCTCAGGTCCATCGCGGGAAATAAGGCAATCGCACCAAAGATCGCGACCGGGATACCGGCGCTAACCCACAGCGCCAGCCGAACGCGCAAAAAGAGTGACAAACTAATAATCACCAGCACTAGGCCACTCAAGGCGCTGTCAATGACGGCACTCAGTCGGCCAATTAATTCGTTGGCTTCATTATTCCAAATCGTCAGGTGAATACTGTCAGGCAAGCCACGCTCTTTGGTGGCCACATAATCCACGACGTTCTCGGCAATCGTCAGGGCATTATCATCACCAACCCGCCATACTTGAATCAGCATGGCTGGATCGCCGTTGAGTTCAGCGTATTGATCCACCTCTTCGAACCCATCCACAATGGTGGCGATATCTGTTAGTAAAAGGCGTGACCCATCTGCGTGACTGAGCACCGTGATGTCACTGAGTGCCTCGCCAGAGTAGCGCTGTCCTGTGCTGCGCAGGCGGATTTCCCCCCCGACTGAGCGAATCGAGCCGCCAGGTATATCGATGCTACTTTGCCGGATCGCATTAGTGACTGCTGCAATGGTCAGCCCATGACGTCGCAGTGTCGCCTCAGAGATTTCAACCGATATTTCATCGGGGCGAAGATAGAGTGTCTCTACGAGGCTGATGGCAGGTAATTCGAGCAGATCCCGTCTGATATCTTCGGCAAGAAATTTAAGTGACTTTTCGTCGGTGTCGCCATGGATCGCGAGCTGCACGACGAGTGATTGCATTGTGATCTGAGAGACAATGGGTCGTTCGGTATTGGCAGGGAACGTTGAAATGGCGTTGACTTGTGCCTTGATATCATCGAGCGCCTTTGACAAATCCGCATTCCGATCGACTTCAATAACGACGTTACAGCGACCCTCAGCCGCTGTCGTACGGATTTTATCAATGCCCTCGATCCCTGAGATCGATTCTTCAATACGGGTGCAAACCCCGGACTCGACCTCTGTCGGTGCGGCACCTAGATAGGGGACCATTACCGTTACAATCGGCGTTTCGATATTGGGGAATTCTTCTTTGCGGACGTCTTTAAGGCTCAACAGCCCAGACGCGACAAAAATAAACATCAGTAGGTTTGCTGCTACCGGGTTATCAACAAACCATTCGATTAGCTTCGACATGGTTTAACTGGTCTACTGCTCGATCACAACGGGCATGCCGTCAGAGACAAACTGCAGTGGCGATATACTAACGCGCTCCCCGGCAGCCAAGCCTGCTGAGACCAAAATTTCTTCCTCCGTCTTTCTTAAGATGGAAACCGCTCTAAATCGGAGTCTATTACTCTCATCAATGATCAACAGCGTATTGTTGTCGCGTAGTGAAACTCTCGGTAGTGCAATGACGTTCTCGACCCAGCGCCCGGTAATGTTTGCGTGCACAAAAAGACCCACGGGGATCTGCGTGCCTGCATCATTTACGGTGTCAGTCACCTCTGCAACGAGATAAATGAGTCGGCTGCGCTCGGCAATGCTGGCCTCGGTGCGTCGTAATTCACCGTACCAAGTTTGTTGTGCTCCTGCGAATTGCGCAGATAGCGTCACGGGCGTTCGCTCATGCGCTCCTAGGCTGCCGGTTCGCGTCAATCCCTCTTCGAGATATGCCAACTGTGCATCGGATAGGGGCAGCCGAATCTCCATGGCGTCAGTGCCATAAATGCTGGTTACCGGCGTGCCTTTTTGCACAAATTGCCCTAGATCGACCGATTCGTTTCTGACGCGACCGTCGAAGGGTGCCCGAATCTCGGTTCGCTCAAGATCAGTTTGTGCTCGCTTAAGCTGTGCCTCGCTCTGCTGCAAGCCTGCTTCAGCAGTGGTCAGACTCCGTTGTGCCAGTTGCAGTTGCGATGTGCTGGCAAGCGATTGATCATACAAGGCAGTAATGCGTTGCGCCTCGGCTGCTGCGTAACTGTGATCAGCGGATGCTCGCGTTAACTGCGCTTGGGCTTGAATAACCGCTACCTCGTAATCTCGCTGATCCAGTCGAAGCAGTAGGTCGCCCGTTGCAAACTCTCCTCCCACCACGAGATCGCTCGATACCCAAGTTACCTCGCCCGAGACTTGTGCGACGAGTTGCGTTTCCGCTCGTGGTCTAACGGTGCCCTCGCTGCGAACGAATAGCCGTCTCGAGGTGGGTTGTGCTTCGATCATCCGAACAGTGACCGGTTGTAGTTCCTCAGTGCTACTGACGATGTCGGGTGGCGTTAGGATCAGGGCCGCAGCGATGATGACAGCGACGGTTAAAATCACGAGGGGAACCCCTAGCTTTTTATTGGCCAAGGTCAATGGACGTGCCGTGTTGTTCTCGGTTTCTTGCATGAGGAAGGTGCTAAAAAAGATAGTCCCGGTGACCTATTTGCGGGCGGAGCTTATCACGCGAGAGCGTTGAATAGGGGGGTTCTATGGTCGTGTTCTGCACACATTTTTGCGACATTGAGACGCAGTGTTCACTCAATCATCGCGTAGGTGGGCGATCCGGGAAGCGCGCCTGCCTGGCGCTGTGTTGGGAGTTGACGCCACCGGCATTAAGATAATCGGAGTCCATTCGCAACGGGTTGATCAGGGGCGATTAACACCACAGAGCCATCCTCTTGAGGAAACCCAGTCACTAAGCATTGAGATTGGATGTGGCCAATTTGTTTCGACGGAAAGTTCACGACGCAGACGACTTGTCGATCGATTAAGTCATCGGGCTCATAGAGATCGGTGATCTGTGCGCTGGACTTGAGGATACCCAGCTCGGCACCACAATCGATGTGGAGGATGTAGGCGGGGTTGCGCGCGTTTTCGAACACCTCTGCAGAGACGACCGTGCCGACCCGCAACTCTACCTGCGCAAAATCATCCCAGCTAATCATATCCATAGTCAGTGTGTTTCCTATCACGCCGGATCGTAAGTTAACCACACGC
>ERZ887942.959-NODE-959-length-21664-cov-19.847887_pt1 | contig 21664 bp, 23 predicted proteins | sample MGYA00521099_ERZ887942 | MGnify/ENA primary metagenome ERZ887942 (study PRJEB32303, sample SAMEA104408605) | aquatic metagenome | biome: Brackish water; feature: Pelagic; material: water | place: Baltic Sea | collected 2014-06-07T06:48:00 | depth 16,251 m ...
TATTTTTTCACATAAGATCAACTTGGAGGCGGGTTGCCAGAAGGTAAAGTGAATCAAGGTCTTGAGTTTTGGAGGTAAGTTGGTGATGAAGGAAACGTGATTGACGAACTACGTGGGCTTTTGGGGAGTGAGAAGGTGTCGACGATGGGAGAGGTGCTGGCGGAGCATGGGACGGATCGATGGAATTTTTCACATTTGCCGGAGGTGGTGGTTTTTGCGGAGTGTCGGGATGATGTGGTGGCGGTGATGAAGTTTGCGAATGAGCGGGGGATTCCGGTGACGACGCGGGGAGCGGGGGTGGGTTATGTGGGGGGATGTGTGCCGGTGAAGGGCGGGATTGCCCTTTCGGTGGCGCGAATGACTTCGATTGTGGAGATTGCTCCGGAGGACGGGGTGGTGGTGACGCAGCCGGGGGTGATTTTGAAGGATCTGCAGGATGCGGTGAGTGATTTGGGTTGGTATTATCCTCCGGATCCGGCGTCGTTGAAGGAGTGTTCGATCGGGGGGAATCTGGCGACGAATGCGGGCGGGCCGCGTTGTTTGAAGTACGGGGTGACGAAGAATTATGTGCTGGGTCTTGAGGTGGTTCTGGCGAGTGGTGAGGTGCTGCGGGTTGGCGGGAGGTGTCACAAGAACAAGACGGGTTTTGATTTGCTCCACCTTTTTGTGGGGAGTGAGGGGATGTTGGGGGTGATCACGGAGGCGACTTTAAGGATCATTCCTCATCCGCAGACGCGGGCGATGTTGACGGCGACGTTTCCGGAGTTCACGGAGGCGGCCGGGGCGGTGCAGGCGATTCTGAATGCGGGGCATTTGCCATCGGCTTTGGAAATTACCGATCAGTTTACGCTGAAGGCGGCGCGGGCGTATTTGGGGGAGGATTCGTTGCCGGCCGGTGATGCCCATTTGATCGTGGAGATCGATGGTCGGGCGCGCGCGGTGGCGGGGGAGTTGGAGGAATTGCAGGAGGTTTTGAATGAAGCGGGGGCATTAACGAGCGAAGTGCACGGGGATGAGGAGGCTTGTGAGAAGGTGTGGCAGTTGCGGAGGGATTTTTCCTATTCGCTACGGGCGACGGGTCTGACGAAGTTGAACGAGGATATCGTGGTGCCGCGATCGAAGTTGGTCGATTTGGCGAACTTTGCGGCGGGGCTGGAGGCGCGGACGGGGATTCCGGTGGCGTGTTTTGGTCATGCGGGGGACGGGAACATTCACACGAATCTCATGGTGGCGGATTATGATGATCCGGTGATTCGGGAGAAGGCGGATGCGGCGCTGGATTTTTTGTTTACGTGGGTTTTGGAGAATGGCGGGGTGATCACCGGTGAGCACGGGGTGGGATTGGCGAAGAAAAGGTGGATCAAGGATGCCCTGGGCGAGGCGGGTTTTGCGGCGCATGTGACGGTGAAGGAGGCGTTGGATCCGAAGGGGATTTTAAATCCGGGGAAGTTTTTGGATTGAGGGCTTTGAACGCCGAACGTCGAACGCCCAATTTTGAATTTTGAATGCTGGGTTGAGGGGAAGCTCACGCGGGGCAGCGGATACCCATACTGGGCACTTTGGCAGCTGAGGGTTTTGTGGGGCTTGGTTGAGGAGGAGGCTCGCGCAGAGTCGCAGAGTTTTTTGGGGCTTGGTTTTGGGGGGGATGGGGAAGACAAATTGGAATTGTGGTCTTTTGCGTTGAGAGTGGAGACGAAGTGGTGTTTATTCTGATCCAAAGATGGCGACTTGGAAAGACGACCGGCTTCAGTTGGCATTGCAGGCCTCCAAGGAGGGAATCTGGGACTGGGATTTGGTTGAGAAAACCATCTATTATTCGCCCCGGGTCTATCGCTTTTTGGGATACCGAAAGGAGGAGATGCCGAATCTTTTTGAGGCCCGCCGTGAGCACATGGATGAGAAGTCGGTGAAGGCGGTCAACGAGGCCCTGCGCCGGGTGATTCAGGAAGGGGAAGATCTCTTTGCGGTGGAACCCCGGATTAAGACCAACAGGGGAACCTGGAAGTGGTTTCGGGTAAGGGGGACACCGGTGCGGGACGAGCTGGGGAAAGTGATCCGGATTGCGGGGAGCTTGATCGATATCTCGAAGCGCAAGACGGCGGAGCGGGAGCTGGCAGAGGAGAGGCATCTCATTCAGACCCTGCTGGATAGCATTCCGATGAATGTCTATTTCAAGGATGTCGAGTCACGTTTCGTGATGGCAAATCTGCCGACGGCAAAGAAGATGGGCTTTGGATCTCCGGAGGCGCTTTTAGGAAAGAGTGACGCGGATTTTTTCGGAGAGGAACACGCCCGCCATGCCCGGAGGGATGAGACGGAGATCATGGAATCGGGAAAGGGGATCAGCGATATCACCGAGCATGAGACTTGGGAAGATCGCCCGGATACCTGGGTGAAAAGCACGAAGCATCCGTGGTACGGGCATGATGGAAAAGTGAGGGGGACCTTTGGGGTGACGAGTGATATTTCGGAGTTAATGCGAGCCCGCGAGGAGCAGGAGAAGGTGACTTTCCAGCTTAATACGCAGAATCATCTCATTGAGGAAGAGAGGCAACGGATGCGCTTGGTGATCGATAGCGTTCCGCTGAATATTTATTTCAAAAACCGGGATCATCAGTTTGTCATTGCGAACCGGGCGATTGCGGAATGGTTCGGCTTTGATCGGCCGGAGGATCTTTACGATAAATCGGATCGGGACATCTTTTCATCGGAACACTGGCGCAAGGCGGAAGCGGACGAGAAGAGAATCGTGGAAACCGGCAAGCCGATCGTGGGCGTGATTGAAAAGGAAACGTGGCAGGGCCGGAAAGACACGTGGGTGATGACGTCGAAGTATCCGTGGCGGGATAGTGACGGGGAGATTGTCGGGACCTTCGGGGTGTCGAGTGATATTTCAGATTTGATGAGAGCCCAGGGCGAACTTGGACAACTGGCGCGGGCTTTTGAAAAAAAGAACAGGGACATGGCGGAAGAGTTGCAGTTGGCGAGCGAAGTCCAGCAGGCCTTGTTGCCCGACGAGTTTCCGAAAATAGAGGGCGGGGGGGCGACCTTGCAGTTTTACCGCTTGTATCGACCGGCGCCCGATTTGACGGGAGAGTTTTTTGAGGTGGTGCCGCTGGGGCCGGACCGGGTGGGTTTTTTAATGTGCGAGGTGCTTGGGCAGGGCGTGAGATCCGCCTTGATTGTGTCGATGTTGCGGGGCTTGATTGAGAAGCAGGGTCTTTCGGCGGGTGATGCGGGTGGTTTTTTGACGGGATTGAACGAGGGAATGGCCCACTTGCTAAAGGAATCGGGTCTCGGGATCCGGGCGACGGCGTTCTACGGAGTGGTTGATCTGGGAGCATCGGAGATTCAACTTTCGGTGGCGGGTCATGTGAATCCGATCGCGGTGTTTGAGGACGGGGTGCGACAGCTGGTGCCTCCGGCGCATGCCGCGGGGCCGGCATTGGGGGCTGTGGAGGGCACTCGCTACGGAACGGTGACGGCTCCCTTGCACGGACTCCGACGCATGCTTTGTTTCACCGAGGGATTGAAGACTGCCCGGAACGAAGCGGGTGAGGAGTTTGGGGTGACGAGAATGTTGGAGGAGATTGAGCGGGGAGGAGAGGTGCCCAGATTGATGGAGCGGCTGGCAAAAGAAGTGATGGAATTCAGCGAGGGAGAGGGGTTTGAAAATGCGATCTGTTTGTTGGGATGGGAGGTGACGAGATGAGTCTGGATGACGAGAGGTTGGATCTGGCGCTGAAGGCGTCGAACGAGGGGATCTGGGATTGGGATGTGGCTTCCGGGGAAATTTATTACTCAAACCGTCTTTTGATGTTTTTGAGTTATGGTCGGTTTGGGGCCCCGAACATCTTCAGCGAAGCGGGTGAGCATGTGCATCGTGATGATTTGAGGGACTTCCAAAAGAAGTTGGACCGGGTGCTTTGGCGGGGTGGAAAATTTCTTGCGGTGGAATCAAGGATTCGAACCTACGACGGGGAATGGAAGTGGTTCCGCGTTCGTGGAGTGCCGGTGAGAGACCCGGACGGCAATGCGATCCGTTTGGTGGGAAGTTTGATCGATATTTCGAAACGCCGCTTCGCTGAGATTGCGCTGGCGGAAGAGCGGAGCATGATCGACCTGGTCTTGGATAGCGTGCCCGTGAATGTTTACTTCAAGGACCGGGAATCGCATTTTGTCCGGGCAAATGTGGCAACGGCCGAGCGCATGGGAGCCGGGACGGTGGAGGCGCTCATTGGGAAGACGGATCACGATTTTTTTGAGAGCGAACATGCCGATGCTTCACGGGCGCGGGAGATCGAGATCATGGAGACCGGAGTGGGGCAGGAGGAGAAGCTGGAGCATGAGTTTTGGGAAGATGGCACCGAGTCGTGGGTCTTGGTGACCAAGAAGATCTGGCGGGGAATGGAGGGGGATGTTCTGGGCACGTTCGGTCTGACCCATGAGGTGACCGAGTTGATCGAGACCCAGAATAATCTTGATCGGGTCGCCGAGCAGTTGAAGGGGGTGAACCAGGAGATCAGCGAAGAACGCCATCTTTTACGGCTGGTGATCGATAACGTTCCCGTTTTTGTTTACTTCAAGGATCTGGATTCGAAATTTGTGTTGGTGAACCAACGAATGGCGGACTTGGTGGGTGAGAATTCCGCCGCCGATGTTGTCGGGAAACATGACCGGGATTATTTTTTGGAAAGTTTGATCAAAGACTCCAGCCTGGATGAGGAAGAGATCATGAAGACCGGCACACCGGTCGTGAAGAAGCTGGAAAAGATTCATTGGAAGGACCAGCACGTGACGTGGAGTGTCTCTTCCAAATATCCCTGGTATGATTCCGAGGGGGAAATCCAGGGGACTTTTGGGGTTTCTTCGGATGTCACTGAATTGGTGGAAATCAAGCAGAAGCTTGAGAGGATCGCCTATGTCCTGGAGCGACAGAACGAGTCTCTGGAAGAGCAGCTGAGTCTGGCGAGGGACATTCAGCAAGCGGCCTTTCCGAGTAAGATTCCTTCAGTTTTTCACGGGCCCATTGAGGCCGCATTTCATCATCGATATCTGCCGGCTTCCCAGTTGGCAGGAGATTTTTTTGAAGTCATTCCGATGGAAGACGGACAGGCCGGTTTTTTGGTGTGTGATGTGATGGGGCATGGGTTGAGGTCTGCATTGGTGGTTTCGATGTTGCGTGGATTGATTGAGAAGCAACGGGATACCCTGGGAGATCAACCGGGAATGTTTTTGACGGGGCTGAACGACGGTTTGTGCCATTTGCTGGAGCGGACATCGCAACTGATTTTTGCGACAGCGGTCTATGGATTTATTGATCTCGGGAAGGGTGAGCTGAAGCTGTCCTCCGCCGGGCATCCCGATCCCGTGGTCAGGATGGATGGGGAGACGAAGCTTCTGAAATTAGGTGAAGAGGTGAAGGGGCCCGGCCTGGGGTTAAAACCAGGTTTTGAGTTTCAGGATTTGGTTGTGCCAATGACTTCGTTGGAGGGAATCTGGGTTTTCACCGATGGGGTGTTTGAGGTGCTGGGGTCGAGTGGCGAGGAATTTGGAATTGAGCGGCTCTGCGAGGCGATTCGGGGAGGTGGAACGGGGGAGGAGGCCATTGAGCGGATTATTTCACAGGCCATGGGCTTTTCCGCGGCAGATGCTTTTGAGGATGATCTGTGTGTGTTGGGGGTGGATTTTGCGGGCCGAGCTTGAGGTTGGAGAATTTTGTGTTACATGACGGCATCTTGAGCGAAAAAGTTGCCATCCTCACCTCCGGCGGAGACGCTGCCGGAATGAATCCAGCTGTGAAATCAGCTGCTGACTATGCCCGCAAGAACGGGATGGAACCGTATTTGGTGGAATGGGGATTACGCGGGCTCATCGAAGGGTGGATCAAGCCAGCGACCACTGAACGTTTGACGGGGATTATTCATCGCGGGGGAACAGCCTTGGGCTCTTCGAGGTCGAAGCGTTTTTTCGAATACCAGTTTCGCGAGCAGGCCTACAATCACCTCAAGGAGCTGGGGATTTCAAAGTTGATCATCATCGGGGGGGACGGCTCATTCAGAGCCCTCAATCAATTCTACGTCGACTTCGAAGTGCCCTTTGCGGGAATCCCCGCCACGATCGACAACGATATTTCCGGCACAGATTATTGTCTTGGGGTGGATACCGCCCTCAATATGATTCGTTCCAGTGTCGACTGCATTCGTGACACGGCCTCTTCTTTTTCCCGTGCTTTTGTGATCGAAACGATGGGCCGTGATTGCGGCTATCTGGCGATGACCAGTGCTTTGGCGACTGACGCCGACGTCTGCATTGTTCCTGAGATTAACTATGACCTCGAGTTGATCGGAGAACGACTTCGTGAACAACGGGAAGGTGGTAAAAAATACATTCTCGGGATTGTGGCCGAGGGAACCGGGATGGGAGAGCCGCTGACCCGATGGATGGGTGATGCGCTTGGGATGGATTCCCGCCTCACGGTGTTGGGCCACGTTCAGCGTGGGGGGTCTCCGACGGTTTATGACCGGATCATGGCCTTTAAGTTTGCCGTGGCTGCGGTGGAAAATCTGAAGGCGGGCGAAACGAACAAGGTGGTGACTTTCAAGGATGGAAGTTTCGGCAGCTCGTCCATTCATGATATCACCGACACCAAGCATGAATGTGATCCCGAGCTGATCGAACTGGTGCGTGGATTAAGCTGCTAGGGTTAGCGGATGACTCCGCGTTCGGAGGACTCGATAAACTTGAGAAGGTGGGCAACCAGGGGATTTTTCCGGACTTCAGGGTCCAGAGCTGAGATCGCATCGGAAAGGTTGCCGTCTTTTTTGAGGAAGAGCTTTTTATAAATTTTGCGGAGAGCGCGAATGTCTTCGTCGCTGAAGCCACGGCGTTGCAGGCCGACCTGATTGATGCCGCGCACGGTGGCGGGGTTGCCATCGACGATGGTGAAGGGCGGGATGTCCTGGACGATTTTGGTGATGCCTCCGGTGATGGCATGAGTACCGACGCGACAGAATTGGTGGACGGCGGAGAGGCCGGAGATGATGGCGTAATCGGCGACGTGGACGTGGCCGGCGAGGGTCCCGTTGTTGGAAAGGATGACGTGGTTGCCGACCTGGCAATCATGCGCGATGTGCGAATAGGAAAGGCAAAGGTTGTCGGATCCGACACGGGTGGGAGTGTCAGCATGAGTGCCGCGGTGGACGGTGGCGTTTTCGCGGAAGACATTACGGTCGCCGATGATGAGGGCGGTGGGTTCGCCGGCATATTTGAGGTCCTGCGATTTGGTGCCGATGGCGGTGAAGGGGTAGAATTCGTTTTTGCTGCCAACCGTGGAGTGGCCGTGGATGACGACGTGGGAGTGGAGCTTGCAGCGGTCTCCGAGGAAAACGTTGGCCTCAATCACGCAGTAGGGGCCGATCTCAACGTCTGCTCCAATTTGGGCGTCGGGAGAAATGATCGCGGTGGGGTGAATCATGCTGTCGATCCCAGATCTGTAGCGTCTTCGTCGGAGAAAAGCGAGCGTCCTTCCACGCTGGCTTCGGTGAGTTCCCACTGTCGGTCCAGGTTGAGCCGGAAGCTGGCGAGGTGGGGATGGGGCCACTGATCGGGAGCGATCATGGAGAGGGTGTTTTTGCCCCGAATACGGTAGAGGTGGTAGCTCTCGCCGACGATGGGTTCGAAGTTGATGTCGGCTTCGTAGACGAGCTTGTTCCAGTTGAAGTGCTCGATGGTGGCGATGTATTCCTCGCGCATTTGGAGGAGCTTTTGCTGGAGGTCGCGCTCGACCTGGCTGATGCCACGGGATTTGAAAGTGGAAAGGTCGTTGGGGACGATCTTCGGGCTCAGGGTGGAGACCGGATAGGGCATAAAAGCCCCTTTGTTGATGATGGTGTCGGTCGTAAGTTCGTCCATAAGTCGTGGTCAAGGTGCCAGAGAATTGGGATTCGGCAAATGGGGATTTGGGGGGCGATTTGGGTTTCGATGGGGATATGAGGGTGGGAGAGCGACCTGGCGGTTGGCCTTTAGCACTTGGCTTTGGCAGGGGAACGGGGATTAGAAGCCGAGGGGGTATTTGACGACGGGGACTTGGTCTCCGAAGAGGGAGTCGTCGTTGTTGTTGTAGAGAATTTCGCGGGTTTCGGCACAGGGGGAGGTGCCGTATTCTTCTTTGAAACTGCTGAGACCACTGGCGATGGCTTTGGCGTTGTTGAGGGCCTCGGTGCGGGCGTCTCCTCCGCAACTACCCCTTAAAAGAAGGGGGATGGAAATACCTGCGAGTATGACTACGAGAGCCGGAGCGAAGAAAACGTGGGGCCAGCCGAAGCCTTTTTGGTGCGAAACTCCCGTCAACGGGCTTTACCAGAGTAGGGAGGTTTTGTCGAGATGGGGGCGATCAAGGGCGGTTTCAGAATTCCGAGAGCGGCATGACCTCGATATTCCCGGCGAGGGGATAGCTCTGACGTCCGGGGATAGACGATAGTGAGTTGATCGAGCTTGAGGAAGTCCATGGAGATGCGCATTGATTTGGTGATTGCATTAAAAAAGCGGACCTCGCAAGAGGTCCGCTTTGTCTAAAAAACAGGATTGGTTTTGACCTAGTTGATCCCGGTGGGGGCCTTGATGACAGGAATTTCTTCTCCGAAGAGAGAATCAGTTCCGGTCTGGAAGAGGCTGTCGCGTCCTTTGGAAGTGGCTCCGCCATCTTTCCCAATTTCTCCGACCTTTCCGGAGCCATCGACGGCACCGTAGACATATTTGTCAGCGTATGGGCTGGGGTCGAAGGTTGGGCTTTCACCACCCTTTTTGAGGGGTGCAATCACGAGAGGAGTGATGCTGCTCACATCGGTGAGTGGCTCTTCATTCTCGGTCATGATGTAGGCGAAACTATTCTCACCGCGTGCCAGGAGCTTGTCGGAAGTCCCTTTGATGTCATCTCCTTTGATGGCTCCCTTCACGCCACCGGCGTAGAAGTAGGTCTCGGAGTCGATCACATCGGTGGCGACGAGTTGGGCGAGGTAGGCATTGGCATCATTTCCCGGAGGAAGGTTGTCAATTCCAGAGCTTTCGAGAGCTTCGCGGGTGTAACCACAAGGGTAGGCACCGCGATCGGACTTAAAGGACACCAGTCCACCGGCAATGGCTTTGGCATTATTCAATGCCTCGGTCCGAGCACCGGCCTTTTGGGCCCTGAGGATGAGCGGAGTCGCAATTCCGGCAAGAACGGCGATGATCGCGATCACCACAAGAAGCTCCACCAAGGTGAAGCCCTTCATTTTCTGTGTTTTCGTCTGTTTCATTATTTGTGTCTATGGTTTGGAGGAATTCCTCCGGTTTTTTATTTGGCAGGAAGGCAAATGCCCATCTTGCCAAACAAATGTAATCTGCGGTGGATTCTCGGCAAGATAAAAGGGCTGGGACTACCGAAATGCTGCGGCGAGGCCTTCGAGATCGGCTCCGGTGGCTTTGTCGGCCTCGATGATAGCGACTTTTTGGAGTTCGACGAGCTTTGCGATTCCGTCGCGGGAGAGGTCGAGCATGGCGGTCATTTGTTCGCTGGTAAAGACGTCCTCTTCGCCGCTGCCTTGAAGTTCCACGAATTCGCCGCTTTCGGTCATGACGACATTAAAGTCGACAGCGGCATCGCGGTCTTCGGGGTAGTTGAGATCAAGGATGGCCTCGCCTTGATAAATGCCGGCGCTCACGGCGGCGACGAGTTTTTTGAGTGGGAAGTCCTTGAGCTTGCCCTGGGACATGAGGCGGTTGAGCGCGATGGCAGCCGCGACGCACCCGCCGGTGATGGATGCGGTGCGGGTGCCGCCATCCGCCTGGAGGACGTCGCAGTCGATCCAGATGGTGCGTTTGCCCAGTTTTTTAAGATCAATCACGGCGCGGAGGGAGCGACCGATGAGTCGTTGAATTTCAGAGGAGCGGCCATCGAGCTTTCCTCTGCTAATGTCCCGTTGCTTCCGGTCGTGGGTGGAATAGGGGAGCATGGAGTATTCCGCGCTAATCCAGCCTCCTTCGACATTTTGGAACTTCATCCAGCGGGGGACGTTTTCCTCCACGGTGGCGGCACAGATGACACGGGTGTTTCCGAACGAAACGAGCACCGATCCCGTGGCGTGAGGGGCGACATTGGGAATAAAGGAAATTGGGCGAAGGTCGGGAATCGCGCGTCCATCGGGTCGGTTCATGAGGTGGATTAGGGCCCAGCTGCGATCAAAGCAAGTTGATTTGAAGAGCGTGAAGGATCCTTTAGGTTTTTTAAGTAAATTGGTTCGATTTGCGGCAAAAGGCTCAAGGAGGCAAAAATCTCCCGATAAAGTCTAAAAAAACCTTGCCTCTGGGGTAAATCCGGATACCTCTCCCCTCCCATGGCAAGAAAGTGCTGGATTGAGCGCAACAAGCGCAAAGCAAAAACTGTAGCGAAATACGCTGACCTTCGTCACCAGTTGAAGAAGGACAAAGACTACATCGGTTTGAGTATGCTTCCTCGTGACGCAAGCCCAAGTCGATTGGTCAATCGTTGTGAAGTAACCGGCCGCCGTCGTGCCTTCCTTCGTCGTTTCCGCCTTTCCCGGATTACCTTCCGTGAAATGGCTTCCCACGGCATGCTTCCCGGAGTGACAAAGTCCTCCTGGTAGTTCAGGTTGTCCGTCAGATCATTGAGGGTGCCGTTCTTTGATCTGCACCCTTTTCTGCGTAACGACGATGCCTATTTACGAATACCAGTCTGAGAATCCGGATGATCCGGCACTGAGTTGTAGCATTTGTGCGAAAGGGTTCGAGCTGCACCGTCCCATTGAACGGGAGGCCCTGGAGAAGTGTCCTCTCTGCCGCCGTCCGGTTCGCAAGTTGGTGAGTCGTGTTAATACCAAGGTGGCGACAAAAGAGTATTCCGACTCCGAAGCAAAGGCCGCAGGGTTCAACGTTCTTCAAAAGAATTGCGACGGCGGCTACGACAAGGTCTAGCCCGCATGCCTCATGTGTGAGTCATTTTTCATTCTGGCGAACGGCGTTACTGATGCTGTCGTCGAATATCCGACCTGGCAGGAGGCTACCTGGTATTTGGCGGGAATCATATTTTTCCTCCTTCTGAATGCCTTCTTCGTGGCGTCGGAATTTGCCATCGTCAAGGTGCGTCCGAGCCAGATCGAAGGAGAGCTGGAGTCCAAGCCGCGACGAGCGGGGATCTCGAAACATGTTGTTTCCCATCTCGATGGCTACCTTTCGGCCAATCAGCTGGGAATCACCATCGCCTCGCTGGCCTTGGCATTTCTTGGCGAACCCTTCATCGCGAAGCTGGTCGGTCCGATGCTGTCTCAAACCGGATGGTCGGAGCAGGCCATCAAAGTGATCACCTTTGCGACGGCGATGCTCTCGTTCACCTTCCTTCACGTGGTGGTGGGTGAACTCCTGCCCAAATCCATTGCGATTCGGAAGTCGCTGGGAACGACCCTGATCATTGCGCGCCCTTTGCATATTTTTTATGCTGCCTTCCGCCCGTTTATTTGGATTTTGAATGGAACGGCAAACTGGTTGCTGAAGAGGGTTTTTAAAATCGATCCGGTTTCGGAAGGGGAAGCGGTCCATAGCTCGGAGGAGCTGGCTTTGTTGGTGGAGGAATCCGAGCGCCAACAGCAGGTGACAGAAACGGAGCGTGAGATTTTGATCAATGCTCTCGAGCTGAATGATGTCTCGGTGAAAGACGTGATGACCCCGAGAAGCGAGGTGGTCTTTTTGGATTTGGACACGGAATTTCAAGAGAACCTGAAACAGGCCATTGCCTCGAAACATACCCGCTTTCCACTGGTGAAGGGACATCTCGATGAGGCCGAGGGATTGATTCACATCAAGGATGTCCTGCGGCTCATGAACAACGAGGAGCCGGATCTGATGGAGATTCGGCGCGAACTCAAGATGGTTCCGGCAACGATGAAGCTGGACGATCTTTTGAAGTACTTCCTCAAAGAGCGGGCCCAGCTGGCATTGGTCCTGGACGAATTTGGAGACGCCTCGGGGCTGGTCTTTATGGACAACATCATGGCGGAATTGGTGGGAGACATTCATGATGAATTTGATGAGGAGGAAGAGACGGATTTTCTCCGGATCAACAAGGAGGAGTTTGTGGTGGAGGGAGGACTGAGTTTGAACGAACTCTCGGACCATGAGCCGGCGATTGATCTGGAAAGCGGTGAGGTCAGCACCATCGGAGGCTACATCGTGCAGCAACTGGGCCACCTGCCCGACCCCGGCGAGACGATCGAGGTTGAGGGGTATGAGGCCAAGGTGACGAGTACGGACGGGCGCCGGATCGAGCAGCTCCGCTTTGTGAAATTACCGGAAGGTCCGTCTGAATCGAAGGAGCTTGAGGCTTCCTGATCCGCTGCCGGGGAATTAGTTTTTGCGGCGTTTCTTGTTCAGGGGCCTCTTCGCTTTTGGGGCATTTGAGGGCAATCTGGTGAGGCCGGGTTGGCGACCGGGATTTTTTTGAACGTGGTCCCAGCTTTGCGGGGCGAGGGGCGTGTAGCGAGGTGAGGCGTCTTCGGCCGGGAAGGTTTTTTCAACGGCTTCGAGGCGGGCGCGAGCTTCGGCGAGTTTGGGGTCGTTGAGTCGGTTGACCAATTCGTCCGGGTCTTCCTGCAAATCGACCAACTTGACGCTCGAGCGATCGTTTTCGATGTAGAGCTTGTAACGTTTGTCCCGAATGACGCGGTCGCGATATTTGCGAATGTTAATGACTCGGCCGCCTTTATCGTAAGTCGCAGGCCCTCCGCCCATGGCCATGATCCATTTGCGGGGGCCGTCTTTGGCTTTGCCGAGAATGACCGGAGCAATCGATTTGCCATCCAGGGTGTGACCCTCGGGAAGCTCGGCTCCGGCGAGTTCGGCGAAGGTTGGGAGGAGGTCGGTGAAATCACTGAGTGCGTCGCTGGTCACGCCTTGGGGAACGAGTCCGGGGCAATTGGCGATGAAGGGCTCGCAGCAACCATTTTCAAGAGTCTTGCCTTTGGCCCCGTGGACGCGTCGGCCGTTGAGGATGTTTGAAAATCCTCCGGTTCCGTTGTCGGTGGTCCAAATGACGATGGTATTTTCACGGAGGCCGGTTTCATCGAGTTTCTTCACGAGCTGTCCCATGAGGTGGTCCATGTATTCCACCATGGCGGGGAATTGATCTGTTTTTGGAGCTTTGGGTTTGTGCGGAGTCGTGGTGAGCGGTCCGTGGGTGAGGATCATGGGATAGTAGACGAAGAAGGGGGTGTCCTTTTTTTGTTTGCCGATGAAGTCGAGGATGAACTCGTTGCAGACATCGGGTCCGAATTTTCCTTCATGAGTCTTTGATCCCTCTTTGGCATAAATGTAGGGATCCCAATAACGTTTCCCGCTGGGTTTGTTACCGGCCTCGAATCCGGTCCACATTGCGTATTCGTCGAACCCCAGTTCGTTGAGAATCTTAGGTTGGATGCGGAAGTCATTGATCTGCCATTTGCCGGCGATGCAGGTGTTGTAGCCGGCGGACTTCATGACGTTGGCGATGGAGGGATTTTTCTTTGGGTCAAAGTGACAACCCCGGCCCCAACGGGGGACGTCCCAGTGATTCACCCAGCCGTGGCGGAAGGGGTATTGACCGGTGAGCAGAGTGGCACGGGTCGGAGTGCACTGGGGCATCGAGAAGACGTGGTTGAAGCGCATCCCGGTCTTGCCGAGTTGATCAATGTGGGGAGTGGCGATGTTTTCGGCGCCGTAGCATTTGATCCATTCCTTGCCGAGGTCGTCGACCATGGCAAAAATGATGTTGGGTTTCTCGGCGGCGGTTGTCGTGCCGACGAAGGCGAGGGAGCAACAGATTTTGAGAAGAGCTTTTTGAATCACGCTCCAGTCTCCGCAAATTTGGGCGGGATTTCCAGCTAGATCGTCGGTTGCTCCGGTGCTATCGCGCGAAGACGGCGGTGCGTTCTTCCGCGGTGAGTTCCTTCCATTGGCCAATGGGAAGGTCGCCGAGAGGGAAGGCGCCGATGCCTTCGCGAAGGAGGCGAAGAGTGGGGAGGCCGACGGCGGCGGTCATGCGCCGGACCTGCCGATTTTTCCCTTCGCGAAGTTCGAGGCGGAGCCAGGTATCAATGATGCTCTTTCGCAAACGAACCGGCGGGTCACGGTCAGGGATGAGAGGAGCCTGCTTGAGGGATTTGGCGCGGCAGGGAAGGCATTTATGGCCTTTGATGATAAGGGTGCCGCTGCGAAGTTTGGTGAGAGCCGCTTCATCTGGTTGTCCTTCGACAAGGACAAGGTAGCGGCGGCGGTGGTTGTAACGCGGATTGAGGAGGCGGTCTTCGAGGGATTTTTCGTCGGTGAAGAGGAGAAGGCCTTCGGAATCCATGTCGAGTCGTCCCAGAGGAAGGCACCTGGAAGGGAAGTCGAACTCGCTCAAAGTGCGTTGACCTTCATCGCCGGGGTTGGCGTTGAATTGGCTGAGAACGCCGTAGGGTTTGTTGAAGGCAATAAGCATGGGCAAAAAAAGACGCAGGGTTTTGCAGGGGCGAATCCCGCTGTGAACCCTACGTTTTGAATTACGATATGCTCTAGACGAGCATGAGGGCTGGGGTCTCGAGAAGCCGCTTGATTTCGCTGAGGAACTTGGCTCCGACGGCTCCGTCAACGACGCGGTGGTCGCAACTGAGGCCCAGATTCATGCGAAGGCCGGGAACAATCTGGCCATCTTTGATGACGGGCTTTTCCATGATGGTGCCAACGCTGAGGATGGCGGCTTGAGGCGGGTTGATGATGGCGTCGAAGGACTCGATGCCCCAGGCCCCGAGGTTGGAAATGGTGACGGTGCCGCCGTCGAACTCGTTCGGAAGTAGTTTTTTGTCACGGGCGCGAACGGCCATGGCCTTGATCTCGGTTGAGATGGCGAGGAGGGATTTTTGTTCGGCGTTTTTAACGACCGGAGTGACAAGGCCGTCATCAACTGCAATCGCGACGGAAACTCCGACGTGAGCGAATTGGACGATATGATCTCCGTTGAAGGAGGCATTGGCCTCGGGAACGGTGACAGAGGCGTTGATGAGAGCTTTGACGACGAAGTCGTTTACCGAGTATTTGTTGCCATGGGAGACCTCCGCTTGCGCATTGATTTGTTTACGCAGGCTCATCAGAGGGGCGGCGTCTACTTCGAGATGAAGGTAGAAATGGGGGATGGTGGTCTTGGAGGTGAGGAGTCGGTCGGCGATGATTTTACGCATGCCGGAGAGTTCGACTCTTTGGTCCTCGCCGCTGGCGACCGGTGAGATTGCAGCAGGTGGGGGTGCTGCCGCCGGTGTCGGTGTTGGTGTGGAAGGAGCGGCTGCAGGAGCTGGAGTCGCTGAAGCGGGTGCTCCGACAACGTCGGCTTTGACAATGCGGCCTCCGGGGCCTGTTCCGGTGAGGGTGGAAAGGTCGATGCCCCCGGCTTCCGCAATCTTTTTTGCGAGCGGGGATGCTTTGATCCGATCACCGGTGGTGGAAGCGACGGGAGGAGAAGATTGGCTTTTTTGAACTGTCGCTGCGGCCTGTTCCAGAGCCTTGGTAACGGCGGGAGGGGTTGCCGGGGTTTTGGTGGCGGAAGGGCCGGGATCTCCGTCTTCCTCACCGTCTTCCAGAAGAATGGCGATAACGGATCCGACGGGAGCCTTGCCACCTTCCTGGACCGAGATCTGGGAGAGGGTTCCTTCGTCAAATGCCTCCATTTCCATGGTGGCCTTGTCGGTTTCGATTTCTGCTATGATGTCGCCGATTTCGATTTCATCACCCTCTTTCTTGAGCCAACGCACGACGGTGCCTTCGGTCATGGTGTCGGAGAGTTTGGGCATTTCAATATTGATCGGCATAGTCTTGAGAGAGTTGATGAATTAAAAAAACCCCGCCGGGGCGGGGGAGGAATAACAGAGCACGGGACTTTAATAAAAGACAATTCCTCGCGCCAGCTGATGGAGAGGGAGGGTTAACCGACAGCTGAAAAATTCTTACGCGCAAGCCGGCCCATGAGGTCGCGGACTTCGTGATAGCCTTGTTCGGTGAGGCAGAAGGTTTTGTGAGCATGGAGGTCTCCTCCGGTGACGAATTCCATGAGGCCTTTTTTTTCCAGATTCTCCACGGTGCTGGTGGTATTGGAGGGTTTACGACCATAGCTGTCCAGAGTGACATTGAGCGAACGGGTGTCGAGGAACTCCACGTTTTCGCGATGTTTGAAAAAGCTCCCGAGGAGGACGCACTCGGGGCCGTTGAGTTCCAGGCCCGAGTTATCAAGGAAGCGCCTGACTTCCCGAAGTTCGTCGGAGGTTCGTTGGTCCTGACGGTGCCCCATCTTCTCAGTGCTTCCTTCAAGGGTTTCCTTGGTATCAACGATCTTTTGGACAATATCGAGCGCAGAGCGGGCCTCATCCAGTTCCAGGACCCAGGTTAGTTCTGCGATCATTTTTAGGTTAGAAGAATCGCTCATCGCCTTTTTTTAGTAAAAAACTTAGCGGAATGCAAGTTATTTCAGGAGTCTGAAATAAAAATACCACGTAAATTAGACGAAAGTTCTAAAAAGATCGACTTGAGGAAGTTTTTTGATAGGATTTCTTCTGTCGATCGTGACGACTACCCCAAGCCCAAACTTTATGAAATCCAAACGCCTCCCCCAATTCCTCAAAGAAAATCAGATCCAAGAGCTGGATGTTAGTCATAGGGGAGTTTCTTCATTTGAGGAGACTAAAGTTTCGAAGAAAGTGGGACTCCCGGATCTTAGTGAGGCCTTAGCAGAATGTTTTAAGGAAGAAAAAGGTGGGGCGCTGCGTCTAAAGGATGAAATTTCAATGGAGATTACTGAATTTGTGATTCAAGAGTGCCGGACACTTTTGTCCGGGTCTGAGATTACGAGCGAGGTTTGGGCGGCGATTGGAGAATTTTTAGAGAAAGAACTTTGGGAATTTAGTCGGTTGAAGGAAGAGTTAGTCTTTGCGGAGCGCAAATGCGGAATGGTTCAGCAAAGAGCGAGTGAGATTTCCCAGCCAAAAGACGGGAAAGTGAGTCAGAATCGCCTCATGGCTTGCGCGATGCTTCTTGCGGAGACCGAAATGCTTCGGGATCATTTGAAGGAGAGAGTCTCAATGGTGGTCGACAAATTTGTGGCTCATATTTTAGAGCCGAATGAGGGTGGTCCGGAACGTGATTGCCTGGAACTCCGTTTGCGTGGAGTTTTTGGAAATCTCTAGGGCCCCCTGAATGCGTATGAAATCTGTTCATTAGGACTGGGATTAATAATTCGCGATGGATTGCATTCGAAGTTGTGCTTGGCAGGACCTCTGCTAACCGAAACCCGTGTCTGCCAAAAAGAAAGCTGCCAAGAAAGCAGCTGCCCCCAAGAAGGTCGCTGCCAAGAAGGCCGCGAAGAAAGTCGCCAGAAAAGCTGTCAAGAAGACCATTGCTAAAAAAGCAGTGAAGAAAGTGGCGAAAAAAGCCGCCGTAAAAAAGCCGGCCAAGAAAGCCGCTGTGAAAAAGTCGGTCAAGAAGGAGGTGGTGGCGAAAAAAGTCGCCAAGAAGGTGGCTGCCGAGGAAATCGGGAAAGCCGCTTATCTCCTCTTCTTGAAGCGTCAGGAAACCCGAGCACCGGGAACTTCTGAAAGCGACTGGTTGGAAGCCGAGCGTTTGCTTTCAAAATAAAGCGATCAAGATCCAGTGCCTGATTGTGTTTGCTGGATGACGCGGTGCACTTCGGGTGAGACGGCCATTCGTCTCACCCGGGGTGTCCCGAGGTCATAAAAATATTTTTGGCCCAAAAAGGCCTGATGTTCTTTAAGGTAGCGCACGGCCGACCATGGGAGGAAAAGGGGCGGGTGGCCGACTGCGAAGATGCGCATGACCGAGATGCCAAGTCCGGATTTGCTGACATGGAAGGTGATACAGCCCTTGTAGTTCCCAAGGAGACTGAGATGGAGGCTTTGCCCGGCTAAGTGCTCGCCCTCTGCCGGCAAAAAAGCGGTATGCCGGGACGCGAGTTGTTTCCATCCGAAGAGGGAGATGATCTTGCACCTAAGGCACCAGATCCCAGGAAGATGATGGGGAAAAGGAGAGAGAATAAAGTGATCGGGGGAGTCATTTCCCGGTAGAATTTTGATCAGAGTAGGGTTAGCTCCAGATTCACTTGGCGCCATACCAGGCGATAACCAGGACGAGTGGAAAAACGATGGCGACCATGGCGACAAGGATAAAGACGGGCCACCAGCCTCTGCTCTCAGCTTCTTCGCCGATGGTCTCATTGAGATGGGCACGGAGAAGAGCGTGGTTTCGCTTGTTGGACTTATACCAGAAGGAAAACACATCACCGATTAGCGGGATGGCACCAATGAGGGTATTGAGCGTCCAGTTGGCCATCATGCGGAGGAAGACACTTTTGGGGACTTTCTTTTGAGCGCCGGCAGCGAGAAGGGTGAGCCCGGCGGTCGAGGTGGCGAAGTCTCCAAAGCCGGGAATGAGCCCGATGATGGGGTCGAGTCCGATGCGCTTTTCAGTACCAGGGACTTTGACGAGGTCATCGAGTAAGAAGGCGACCCACTTCGAGATGGTGGTTTTGATATCCGATTGGTCTTCTTCTTCGCGCTCCATGAAATGTCAGGAAAAGGTAGTGATATTCCGACAGTGAAGGAAGCGACAATCGATAAGATTTTACCGGCGATGAGGAATCTTTCTCTCCTTTTGTCTGCTACGAAGTCGCTGTGGCCGGGGGTGTGGCAAGAAGAGTGGCCGGAATTGTTTTCCTTTGAAGGCTGGCTCCCGGTGATATAAATTAGTTAGACTGAACTTTCTTCGAGGAGCGGGTAGTCGTTGTAGCCTTTGGGGCCGGGAGTGTAGAAGGTTGCGGAGTTTGGTTCGTTGAGTCCTGCTCCCTTTGCGAAGCGTTCGGGGAGATCGGGATTGGCAAGGTAGGGGACTCCAAAGGCGACGGCATCGATCTGTCCGGCGGCGATGTCCTGGTCGGCTTCTTCGGCGGTGTATCCCATGTTGGAAATGAGGGTGCCTTGGTAAGCCGAGCGGATGGGGGTGAGGAGGTCTCCTTCGAGTTCTCCAAGGACGTCTCCGCGCATGACGTGCAGGTAGGCGAGGTTGAGGTCGTTGAGTTTTTGGGCGAGGTGGGTGTAGAGGGCAACCGGATCGGAGTCGCCCATGCTGTTGAAGCTATTGAGGGGGGAAACGCGGAGACCGACGCGATCGCTGCCCCAGATTTCGCTGACCGCTTTGAGCACTTCGAGGAGGAGGCGGCAGCGGTTTTCGATGGAGCCGCCGTATGGGCCGGAGCGTTGATTTGAAGCATCGCGGAGGAAGCCATCGAGCAGGTAGCCGTTGGCGCCGTGGATCTCGATGCCATCGAATCCGGCGGCTTTGGCATTGCGGGCGGCTTGGGTAAAGCCCTCGATGATGGCGGAGAGTTCGTCGTCGCGGAGTTCGCGCGGGACTTCGTAGGGTTTCTTGCCTTCGGGAGTGTGGGTTTCGTCGTTCGTGATCGGGATGGGGCTTGCCGCGACAGGTTGGGCGCCGTCATTGAGGAGGGAATGGCAGGCGCGGCCGCCGTGCCAAATTTGAAGGAAGATGCGGCCGCCCTTTTCGTGGACGGCGTCGGTGACTTTTTTCCAGCCGGCGACCTGGGCTTCGGAGTAGATGCCGGGTTCGTGCCAGAAGGCGGAGTGGCCTTCCATCGCCATGGTGGCTTCGGCAATGATCAGTCCGCCACTGGCCCGATCGGAGTAGTGCTCGGCCATGAGGTCGCCGGGAACATGGTTTTCCTCCGCGCGGGCGCGGGTAAGGGGTGCCATGACGACCCGGTTTGGGAGGGTGAAGGCTCCAAGAGTGAGAGTGCTGAAGAGAGCGGGGTGTCGCATGGGGAGAAAATGGCACGCGCCCGGGATCACGCCAGTGCCTTATTGTGACTTCCAGCCGCTTGCCAATTCGTCGAGGGACTTCCCGGTGTGCTTTTTCCAAAGCCCGTCTTCGTAGAGGCCATTGCGGGCGGCCTTGTTGATGAGGCGGGCAATGTCTTTTTTGTGGGTGCGGGCGACCCAGTCGATGAAGTTGGCGGAGATGCGGTAGCTCGCGTCATGCTTCATTTTTTTGATTTGAGCAGGGGAATATGCGGCGCCTTTGCTTTCGGGCTCGTAAAGGAACCAGCGGATGTAGTCGGCGAGGCCCTCGGTGATCCAGCTTGGGGTGCGTTTGGGGTTGGGATTGAGGCGGGGGGCGAGCCAGTAGTTTTGCACGACATGGACGAGTTCGTGAATGACACAGCCTTTGGCTTCGCGGTTGAGTTGGTTTTTGAACCAAGGAGCGTTCATGGTCACTCTTGATCCGGTGGCATAAGCCGGGACTCCTTTGGGGACGTCGTTGCTGAATTGAAAAGTGACTTTGGTCGGGGCCTCGTAGTTTTTGCCGGGGAGCATGGCGACGAGTTTGGGATACCACTCGATGATGACGGGTTTGAGATCTTTTTCGACCCAGTCGGCATATTGAGGGGCTTCGGTGGCATCGACGATGAAGGAGAACTTTTTGTCGTCGGTGGCAAAGCGGATGACTTTGGGAGGATTGCCGGCGGGGACGAAGGTGAGCTTGGGGCCGTTGGCTTTGACGATGTCGATTTCGCTGAAGAAGGTGAGGCCAAAGGGTGTCTTCTTCTCGGTGGGTTTGATGTCGAAGATGAGTTGCCGGAAGCTGCCGAGGTCGCCGGTGATGTTGGCGGCGTGGCGACCGCCCATGGAGCGGTTGGGGTTGCGGGTGTCGACTTTGGCGATCTCGGTCCAGCCGTTTTTGGTGAGGTCTGCGTCCGAAGCTGGTGCTTTGTCGGATTTGCTGCCGTAGAGGGTGTAAACCTGGGGGGCGCGGCTTTGAAAATGGCGGGAATAGGTCGTGAGGCGTTCCAGCTTTTCGGTTTTGCCGAGATTAACGAGGAGGCGCCCGCCGTCGGTGCCGGCAGTGAAGAAAAAGTTGCGCCGTGGTTCGTCGTCTCCCGATGGAACCCTGCCGTCGTTCAGGGCATCGAGACCGGCGCCATTGCGGTCGGCTCGACCGGAGAGAAGGGAGAACCTGGCGGTGGTGCCCAGGTCGTTGGTGGCGGGAGCGGGGATCTTTTCGGAGGCGAAGCTGGTCCCGAAAGTGAGCTGGTCGGTGGTGACATTGACTTTGCCGCTGAGCTGACCAACGAGAAGGGTGACGAGGAGGAATTTCATTACTGGTGGAAGTCGATCAATTCGATATCGAAGATGAGCTCGCCGCCGGGTTTTCCTCCGCCGGGATTTTCACCGTAGGCGAGTTTGGCGGGGATCCAGAAGCGGCGTTTTTCGCCTTTGGTCATGAGTTGAAGTCCCTCGGTCCAGCCGGCAATGACGCGGTCGAGCGGGAATTCGGAGGGCTTGCCCCGTGGATAGGAGCTATCGAAGACTTTGCCATCGAGGGTCATGCCGGTGTAGTGGGCAGTGACGGTGGAGAGGGAGCTTGGAGTGGGGCCGCCAATGCCGGGTCGGAGGACTTTTGACTTAAGGCCGGTGTAGGTTTGGGTGACGCCGGCCGGAAGAGGGGTTTGCCTGGGCGCTTCTTTCATTTTCTGGCTGCAAGAGCTGAAAGCCAGGAAGGAAAAGAGCGCGAGGGGTTTGTGAAG
>ERZ887942.966-NODE-966-length-21493-cov-48.722502_pt1 | contig 21493 bp, 17 predicted proteins | sample MGYA00521099_ERZ887942 | MGnify/ENA primary metagenome ERZ887942 (study PRJEB32303, sample SAMEA104408605) | aquatic metagenome | biome: Brackish water; feature: Pelagic; material: water | place: Baltic Sea | collected 2014-06-07T06:48:00 | depth 16,251 m ...
TTCAGACGCCATTGGCAACAACAAAGAATGGCTTCCCGGACACGCTGCTAGGTATGAATACGAAAAGAACAACCCGCAACTGCAGATTTCACACCTAAAGTGCCCCATCAATCAGTACCATCGTGCCCCATCGTGGAGAAAGTCATGGACATTTTTGATAGTGGTGCCAGTAGTGATTTGCAACTACCACGCGGGAATCGCAGCATGTTTAACGTTCGCCGTCTGTAGGAAGTTTCCGGCCGCTGATAAAAATTTCGTCCAGGATTTTTAGACCTGTGACGAAGCACTTTGAATCGCGGCTGGTTTGGGAAACACCTTCCTGAAGCAGACGTCGGCCAATCAGGAAGTCCGAAACGACTTCGGCCATCAACTTTCGTCAGCATGAACATGCGGCCTGCAACAGAAAATTCAGTCGCACCGACTGGCCAAGTGAATGGACCATTTACTTAGCCCTGAACCCAACACTTTCAATCACTCCGAGAGAAACACAATGAAAACGATGAGATCATGGTGGCATTCAGCGACGTCAGCAGCTTTGTTCGTTGCTGCGATATGCCCGCTGATAGGCCAGCAGGTTTTTGCGGCGGACCTTAAGGAAGCGATTCCGGCTGATGCATTTCTGGCAGTCTACGGAAAGCACAATCCGGAACGAGACTACCAAAAACAACATCTGCAGGCTGTTTGGGATGAGGTCGAAAAATCTCGCATCATCGAACGTTCAATGCAAATTATTCAGTCTCGTATGGCCGAAGGCGACGTTGAGCAAATGATGGCTGTTCGCGACACGCTGTTCAACGCGATGAAACCAGTTGAATGGAACAAGCTTGCGAACATTCAGGAAATCGCTTACGGCCAGAGAATCGAAGGGCCCATCAGCCATCACGTGGTATTGGCCCGTTTTCCTGACGGTGCAGCAGCTTCACTGGTTGAAGGTATCACAAACTTAATGAACCTGGCAGAAGGTGCCGCCAACGGAAATCTGAAAATTGAAATTGAAGAATTTGAAGGCACAACTCTGACGATTCTGCGTCTGCCTCCCGGTGTTCCATTGTCACCATGTATCGGCTTAAACGGTGACATGTTCGTATTTTGTTCAACACCTGAAATGGCCAGACAGTGCCTGTCGCTGCTGAACAACCCCAGTGCCGAATCAAAATTCGACGATCCCCGCGTAGCAACAGCACTCACTCATTTGCCGGAAGCCGAAGACGCTCTGATTTTCTTTGACGGCAAAGCCCTGATGCAGCAGCTAAACGGAGCTGTGGCATTCATCCAGACCGTTGGCGCTGGCAACGAAGATGCAATGCGAGTTTCAACACTGTTTGAAGCAATCCTGACAGAAGTGAATGTCATCGATCACGAGGTCAGTGTTGAATACACAGACGGAAACAGAAACCTGTCTGCGAGCTATGGACAGGCTTCCGCCGGAGCAGCCGGCACCGTGGTTGGCAAGATGTTTGCAAAACAACAAACATTCGAAAACTGGTCCAACTGGGTGCCGGAAGGAGCCAGCGGATTCAGCATGAACAGCGGAGCCAACATGCAACCGCTTTACGCCTGGATCACAACGAAAATTCCGGAACTGTTTCCTGAAAGCCAGCAAGGCTTCGACAGGTTCGCTCAGATGCAGGATCAGTTTGACCTGCATCTTAACGAAGATTTGTTCCAGAGTTTCAGTGGTGAATCCGTTTCGATCACGATGCCGGGACCACTTACGCCATTCGGCCAGACAGCCAAGTCTGTTTCGTTTATGAAGTGCGGTAACCCGGAACGAATCGATGCATTGTTGCACAGAGCAGTGGAAGCACTTCAGCAGATTCCTCAAGTCAAAGCTCAGGGACTAACAATTAAAGATTCCGACACATTGGAAGGGTTCCAGGAAATCAAAGCCGGTATCTTTGCGATGATCGGCGGAATGACTCCGGTTTACGGATTCAACGACGGCTGGATGACTATGGGTACTCACAAGGACGCCGTTCAAACTGTGATGCTGACGAAGGGTGGCGAGAGCCCGTCGTTTGCGGAGACTGAGACCTTCACGCAGTTCGGAATGGACGTTAAGGGTCCAGTGTATTCAATCAGCTACAGCAACACGGGCGAGTCAATTCGCCAGACGGCTAAGGGACTTCAGCAAGTTGGAGCGATGTTGCCGATGATGATAGCAATGGCTGGCGGCGGCAATAACGGCCCGGATCTTGCTCCAGTTCAGGACTTTCTGCAGATGCTGCCCAGCATCGGACGCATCGTTGAGAAGTTTGATTTCATCGACTCAAAATTGAACTATGTTGAACCAGGACCGACCGAAGGAAGCTATCTTCGACACGGTGTTACGATCATTAAGCCGCTAAAAACCGCTGAATCAGAGTCATCTAAGTAATGACAGAAATCACTTCTTATTAACAGAAGTGATCTTTGCCAACGGAAGCTGCATGTCAGCAGGCTTCACTGTAGACCTTGATTTGAAGAAAACGGAAAGCCTGGCAATCGATCGCCGCGACAACGTCAAGCAAACTCAAGCGGCACTCTTTTGAGTGCCGCTTGTCTTTTGTAAGAATCGAACGGAGGAATTGGCCTGAGCATTTGCACTGTCGAGCTGTCGAAAATAAAGTCGTTTAAATTTTGCGCGGCTCGTTGCGACGGGGATGGCAGCGAGAGCTTCACGATCTGAATCAACGTTAACGCAAGTTGGTGTATGAACAGCAGGTCAGCTAAGTTCTCGCATGTTTCCAACGGCACGACAAACCGTTTAAACGGCAGTGTCACCAGACAATATCGGCGGCTACATGACGTCTATCGTTGACGAAATAAAGAAAACAGCACCTTGGCACGATCGCCATTTGTTGGGACTGGAAAATCTTTCTGCTCAACAGATCACCACCATTCTGGACTTGGCGGACAAGTTTGGAGCCATCGCAGAAGGGCGTTCCAAGAAACTGGATTTGTTATCCGGAACCGTGGTCGCAAATCTGTTTTTTGAAAATTCAACTCGCACAAAAACCAGCTTCAACATCGCAGCACGACGACTTGGAGCTGACACTGTCGATTTTTCAGCCAGCAGCAGCAGCCTCTCAAAAGGCGAGACCTTTATCGATACGGCTTTGACCATCGAAGCCATGGGAGTCGACCTGGTTGTATGCCGTCACCAGACACCGGGAGCGCCTCACTTGCTGGCACGGCACCTTCGAGCCGGAGTGCTGAATGCGGGCGACGGAACTCACGAACACCCCACGCAGGGCTTGTTGGACATACTCACGATTCGTCAAAAGCTGGGACGAATCGAAGGGCTGACGGTAGCCATGGTCGGCGACATCCGACACAGCCGCGTGGCGCGTTCCAACATTCACGGCCTTACAAAACTAGGTGCGAAAGTTATTGTGTGCGGTCCGGCAACTTTGATCCCCAGGACGATCAGCCAGTTGGGCGTTGAAATCGCCTATAACTTGGATGAAATTCTTCCGCGAGTTGATTGCGTTAACCTGCTGCGAGTTCAGTTTGAACGACAACGCGGTGCGTTTTTTCCATCCATAGCGGAATACGCTCACCTGTTCGGCATGAACAGAGAACGCATCAAGCGAGCCAAAGACGACCTGCTTGTGCTGGCACCGGGACCAATCAACCGAGGCGTTGAATTGACACCAGACGTTGCCGACGGTCCTCATTCTGCAATCCTGAATCAGGTTTCCAACGGATTGCTTGTACGAATGGCGTGTCTTTACCTTCTGGCCAGGAAGGCTGGCAACTAATGCGTTTACTGATCAAAAACGGAACAATCGTCGATCCCGCCAATCGTGTTTTCGGTCTGGCCGATCTGCTGATTATTGACGAACTGGTTTCCGAAGTACTTTCACCAGGCACAGAAACGCACGCCGATCGAGTAATCGACGCGACTGGTTTGCTGGTGTGCCCAGGTTTCATCGATGCTCATGTGGCTCTGCGAGAACCAGGTTTCGAAGAAGACGAAACGATCGCGACAGCCACCGCTGCAGCACTTGCTGGCGGATTCACGGGAATCGCCGCTATGCCGGATACAAATCCGGTGGCCGATAATCGTGGTGCCGCTGAATTCGTTAACCGCCAGGCAGAACGCGCCGGCAATTGCCGAGTCTTCCCGCTAGGCGCTGTCACAAAGGGCTGTAAAGGCGAAGAACTGGCAGAAATCGGGCAGCTGGTTCAGGCTGGAGCGGTTGCGTTTACGGACGCGAAATCGCCGGTCGGCAATGCAGAGGTCATGCGTCGAGCTCTGGAATACACGGGCATGTTCAATCGCCCGATTTTACATCATTCCATGGTGCCGGAAATGTCCGAAGGTGGCGTGATGCACGAAGGCTTTGAGTCGACCAGACTTGGTCTGAGAGGCATTCCTGCTGCAGCCAACGATATCATGACCAGTCGCGATATTGCCCTGGCAGAACTGACCGAAGGCCGTATCCATATCATGTGCGTCACAACCGAAGATGCAGTGTCACGCATTCGGATGGCTCAGGCACGACAGGTCAACGTTACCGCCGATGTAACTCCTCACCACCTGCTACTCACTGACAAAGTGATGGGATCATTCGACACACTTTATAAGTGCAACCCACCGCTCAGGTCTCAGCAACATATCGACGCGTTAATCGGTGGACTCAAGGATGGCACCATCACGGTTATTTCTTCCGATCACCAGCCCTTCGCTATTGAGAAAAAATCGGTGGAACTGGATGCTGCACCTCCCGGAATCTGCGGACTTGAAACAGCGCTGGCGATTTGTGCCGAAGCCCTTATCGGCCCCGGACACCTTAGCTGGTTGCAGTTAATTTCGTGCTTAACCATTGGACCTGCGACAGTACTGGGCGTCCCATATGGCACACTGTCACCGGGAGCAACTGCTGATGTGGTGTTGATTGATCCGGATGAATCATGGACGATCGACGCATCCGAATTCCATTCACGCAGTGCAAATTCACCATTCGACGGACGTTCTGCCATTGGGCGAGTTGTCGCCACATTGCTGAATGGAACAATTCGATTTCAGACTCGCGATTTTTAGTCTTCGATTTCACATTCTATTTTACGTCAAACTTCACAGACTGTTAGTTGACCATGCCGATTCAGACATCGCCTTCGATCGAAATCAAGTACACGCCGCGCAAGGGACGAGGAGTTTTTGCTCGCGAGTTCATTCCTGCCGGAACTGAATTTGAGCGAGTACCTGTCCTGGTTATGCCGGAAGAAGATGCATTGGGCGAACATACCGGATCTGTGTTGCAACACTATGTATTCGAATGGGGCAAAGGCACGGTCGCTCTGGCGCTGGGCTTTGGGTCGATGTACAATCACTCATACTCTCCCAACGCACGTTACGACGACGTGGGGCGGATGACAAAAGTATTCACTGCCCTGGTAGACATTCAGCCAGGCCAGGAAATCACCATCAACTACAATGGTCACGAAGACGGAACTGACCCAGTCAGCTTTGATGTCATTGAAGAACCAACCCCCAAAGCAACTCGCAAAATGGCGACGGCCTGACAAACGCTTCGCCGTTGCCCAGTGGCGTAGCGCTGGCAGACGATGGGAAGTCTCGAACTCCGAGTCCCCCATCGTCGCTACAAAAAAATTCGCACGCCACACGCATGAGTTTGAGTCAGACTTTAGGGCGTAAACAGTGCTGAAAATCCACCAAGGTGTGGCTTAAGAAAAGTGTTGTGGACTAAACGTTACTTTGAGACTGCAGCCGTTGCCTGAAGGCCGACGTTTCTGTCGATCAGCTTGAAGCGGTGGCGTGGCAATTTTCCTGGGCGTAACCTCATTCGCACTCGATCGATGGGCACTGCATGCTCATTGGCCCGCCTTCAGAACAAATCTGGACGAAAGCAGCAGGCGAGCTTCCGCCTCCGCCTGATCGCGGGGGGCGACGAACTCAATCTGAGTAATTTTGGGTGAAGCCTCCTGGCCGTCGGCAGGCAACTGGAATCAGCCTACTCAAAGCCTCATATTCACGCAGCCTTTCAAAGCCGAACAGCAAAACGTGCACTATCGCCAGTAATCCGTCCGGCAAAACCTTCCCGTGTGGGAAAATGAAACCGCAGATTCGGTCTCGTATGAACGAAACAATTCACTTCACTGGCTGACAGTGTTGATCTGTTTCGATGGCTGCCTACGATGCGTTCAGAGATTTCCGTCGGGAATCTGACCTACTCGTACATTCGCGAAATATCACGGAAAACACCGGTTATGGCCTCCGTCGAACAGATAACAAACCTTGCTGCTCAGGTAATCGACCCGGAACTCGGAAAACCACTTTCTTTGCTGCGAATGCTGGGAACGGTTGATCAGCAGGGCAACGAGTTCACTGTAAATGTGATCCTGCCCACGCCTGCTTATCCGAATCCGGAACGCCTGACAGGATTGGTTACGGAAAAAGTCTCACCCGCTTTGGATGCCGGCCAGTCGGTCAAAGTTAACATTACGTCAACCGTTCGAGGCAAAGATGCAGGTGGACGTATTGGCCTGAAGGTTCACAACATCATTGCTGTCGGCAGCGGCAAGGGCGGAGTCGGTAAAAGCACCGTCGCTGCGGCTTTGGCGTGTGGGCTGCACACGATGGGGTGCCGAGTTGGCTTGATGGATGCAGACGTTTACGGCCCCAGCATCCCTCACATGCTGGGAGCGTCCGGTCAACCGGGAGCCACAGAACAGACGGGTGGCGAAGGCCAGAAACTCGTTCGCATGGAACCCATCGATGTTGAAGGCCTGAAGCTGATTTCCATGGGCTTCTTTATCGAACAGGGGCAGTCCGTTGTGTGGCGTGGCCCGATGTTGCACAAAGCGTTGACTCAGTTTTTGAAAGACACAAACTGGGGCGAACTGGATTATCTGATCATCGACCTTCCTCCCGGAACCGGTGACGTATCGCTGACTCTTTCGCAACAGGTCGCTCTTGCGGGAGCCGTCATCGTTTGCACACCTCAGCAGGTTGCGCTGCTGGACGCCATCAAGGCAGTTGACATGTATCAAAAGGTGAACGTCCCGCTGCTGGGATTCGTTGAGAACATGTCCGGTGACATCTTTGGTCGGGGTGGAGCCATGAAGGTTGCCAATGAAATTAAGGCTCCGTTTCTTGGCGAAGTTCCAATCAACGTTTGCATTCGAGAATACTGCGACGCCGGAAAAATGATGGACCTGCTTCGAGACGATACTCCGGCACGCGAACCACTGTTGGCAATCTGCCGCAACGTCGCCATGCAGGTCGCTAGAAATCTGGTGGAAACACCAGCCGCGCCGGTTCTTGAAATCCTGTAGTCGACCATGCGACTGGTGGAACAATGCTGATTACAACTGAAGAGATATTCGAAGAGTTTGAAGACCTGGACCCACGGGATCAGTCTCAGTACCTTTTAGAACTCGGTTACGACCTGCCTCGGTTTTCTGCCGACCAACAAAAAGCGGAAGACCTGGTGCAGGGCTGCCAGAGCCAGGTTTGGCTGACTGCAGTCGCCAGCGACGATTCCACCGATCCGGTGATCTCCATCAAAGCTGACAGTGACGCCGAAATCGTTCGAGGTCTCATTACGATCCTGCTGGCCAGCTACGACGGCATGAAAGCCAGCGAGATTCTGCAGTTCAGCATTGTGGACGTATTCAATCGATTAAAGCTGAAGCAATATATTTCTCCGCAGCGACACAATGGACTGCAGGGAATGGTCGATCGGATTCGCGAGATTTCCGCGATGTATTGCAACGCGCAAACATCACCTGTGGCACCTGCCAGCAATTGCAATATCGCGGTAAAAGCAAAACGCCCACCAGTTCTTCAGCAATCCTTTGACGTTCAGAAAATTCGTTCGCAGTTTCCGGTGTTGAACCAGATTCTGGAGGATGGCCAGACACCCGTATATCTGGACAGTGGCGCGTCTGCTCAAAAGCCTCAGTTGGTGATCGACAAAGAACGCGAAGTCGAAGAACAATACTTCGCCAATGCTTATCGTGGAAAATACAGTTTCGGTGCTCGCATCGATGAAGAGCTGGAAGCTTCACGCAAAAAAATCGCCGAGTTCATCGGCTCGGCCACTTCGGAACAAATCTGCTTCACCGGCGGAACCACCATGACACTGAACATGGTGGCGTTCGGCTGGGGACGCAGACACTTAAAGCCGGGTGATGAAATTCTGATTACAGAAATGGAACATCACGCCAACTTCGTTCCATGGCAGCAACTGGCCAGCCAAACCGGTGCCACCCTGCGATTTATGCCGCTCACACCTGACGGACGAATTGACCTGGAACAGCTGGAGACTGTGCTTTCCAACAAAACAAAAATCGTTGCCGTGACCGGCATGTCAAACGTGCTGGGCACGATGACGCCAATTGCCGAACTCTCAAAACGAGCCCATGACGTCGGTGCCATCATTGTGGTCGACGGTGCTCAAAGCGTGCCACACATCGCCACCGATGTTGTTGCAGACGACATCGACTTCCTGGTGTTTTCCGGCCATAAAGTTTACGGCCCCACAGGCGTGGGGGTACTTTACGGCAAAGCGGAACGGCTGGAAGAAACAGATCCAATTCTGTTTGGCGGCCATATGATCAGCGAAGTCTCAAAAGATCATTCCAGCTGGGCGAAGGCTCCAGCAAAGTTTGAAGCTGGTACTCTGCCAATCGTTCAGGCCATTGCATTGGGCGCGGCCATCGACTGGATTAACGAAGTCGGCATTGATGCAATCCACCAGCATGAACAGCAGTTGCTTAAAGCGGCGACGGAACAGCTGAATCAGATTTCAGGAATGAAGATCTTCGGCCCGTCGATTGAACACAAGGGAGCGATTATCAGCTTTCGGATCGACCGTATTCACCCGGAAGATTTGGCCGCAATGTTAGATCGCAAGGCTGTCCTGACACGTCACGGACATCACTGCACCATGCCATTACATACGTTACTTGGTGTGACGGCCACAACGCGAGCCAGCTTTGCAGCTTATAACACGCTGCAAGATGTCCAATCGCTTGTCGATGGAATCAATTTCGCACGCGATGTGCTGAAGCTGAGTTAAATTGTGTACCGTAAATAGCGGCAAGTCACACGACCGATTGGTTCAAAGTATTTTGGCGATGGGCGTCGGCCAGATTGACCAAGCGACACCTGAATAACTGCCAGCCAAAACAACTGCCACCGCAGAATCGTTATGGCTGTGACAATGCTCGACTAACAGATTCCAGCAGCACTTCCATCGCGAATGGCTTGCGAAGGTAATCAACGACTCCCAGCATTTCGGCGTAGGCCTTATGTCGACTGCCTTCGTTGGCCGTCATCATGATAACCTTGGGAGGATTCTCCATCTCAGTCAAGAACTCGAGTACAGGAAATCCACCCATGCGTGGCATCATCATGTCGGTCAGGACCAGATCTGGATTCTTTGATGTAATCAGCTTGCGTCCGTCGTTGCCGTTGGTAGCCGCAAAAACCTGATACCCTGATGCTTTCAATACGGTTTGTACAGTGTTCGAAATTTCTCGGTCGTCTTCAATGACGACAATGGTCTTTTCAGTCACAGGACACCTCAGGAATGCAGGAAACAGGATTGGACGGCAATTGGGGGGGGATAGCTGGCAGGACAATGATGTTAACCAATAATAAAGGCCGCCAACAATGATTGCTGGCGGCCTTTATGTTTTTTGCACAGACGAACTCTTAATTAGATCGCAGACTCGTCAACTTCGCCGGTTCGGATTCGCACGATCTTCTCGATGTTGCTGATGAAGATCTTTCCGTCCCCTACCTGGCCGGTGCGAGCAGAATTCACGATGGCGTCGACAACCTTCTCTTCCAGCTCATCGACAACCACAACTTCAACTTTCACCTTCGGCATGAAGTCCACAATGTACTCCGCACCGCGATAGGTTTCTTTGTGACCTTTCTGACGCCCGAAACCTCGAACTTCAGTCACCGTCATACCCTGAACGCCTGCTTCTGTGATCGCAGACTTTACGTCTTCCAGTTTAAAGTGGCGGACCACTGCTTCAATTTTCTTCATTTCAAACTCGTTTCTTTACTTAATGATTCGTCTGAAGTCAGTCTCGAATGTGTTTAATTGAGGCCAGGCCAATTCGTTTCAGCCCGGCCATCCCCGCCTGCTATAGAGTAGCATGCCGAAGGGTTATTGGAAAATGTACCCCTCTTCTCCATGCTGGCTGATGTCCAGCCCCTGAGTTTCCTGGTTTTCGCTGACGCGCAGCCCCATCACAAAGTCCAGCATTTTAACAATAATGAACGTTCCGACGGCACTGAACACGACCGCAGAAAGAACGCTGACCACCTGAGGAATCATTTGAGCCGAATTCCCTTCCAGTAGTCCAAGCTTCTCCTCCGTACCAGCCACAAAGCGTGTGGCAAATACACCTGTCAGCAACGCTCCCAGCATACCGCCCATTCCGTGCACGCCAAAGGCATCCAGCGAATCATCGTATCCGAACGTGTTCTTCATCTTTGTGCAGCACAGAAAACAGAAAATCCCGGCAATAAAACCCATCAGAATGCCGCTCATGGGAGTCACGGAACCACTGGCTGGGGTAATGCAAACCAGCCCGGCCACTGCTCCTGAACACGCTCCCAGAATGCTGGCTTTCCCGTGCTTTAGATACTCAGCCATAGACCAGCCCAGCACGCCGGCTGACGCTGCCAGGTGAGTCGCAAACACGGCATTCAGCGCTCGACCGTCGCAATGCAGCTGGCTGCCGCCGTTAAATCCAAACCAGCCTACCCACAGCAATCCGGTACCGATGCAGGTGTAAGTCAAGTTGTGTGGAGGCATTGGGGACGACGGAAAGCCCTTTCGCTTGCCGATGATAATCGCACAGACCAGTGCAGAAACCCCCGAACTGATATGAACCACAAGGCCGCCTGCAAAGTCAATTGCCTTGAACCTGGCATCGTCATTCCACTCGCAAAGCCAGCCATGGTCCGACCAAACCCAGTGTGCGATCGGGCAGTAAATCAGCAGGCCCCAAACCGCACTAAAAACGGCCATCGTGGAAAATTTCATCCGCTCTGCGAATGCTCCACAAATAAGCGCCGGTGTGATGATGAAGAACATCCCTTGAAAGGCAACAAAGATCTGTTTGCTCACAAGTGCCTCAACGCCTACGCCGCTGCCTGGAGTCACACCCTTCAAAAACAGGTGATCAAAGTTGCCCCAATATGGACTAGCTCCGCCAAAAGCCCAGCTGTAACCAACCACGGCCCACAGCACAGACATCTGCCCCATCAAAAAGATGCACTGCATCATGACGCTCAAAATGTTCTTTTTGCGGACTAGTCCACCGTAGAACAAGGCCAATCCAGGGCAACTCATCATCAGCACAAACGCAATCGAAACCAACATCCAGGCGACATCGCCTTTATCGTAAACCTCATTGGGAACTTCAGCCGCAGGCTCTTCTGAATCGGCTGTTTCGCCGGAGCTCTTCGTGTCAATTGCCGTATCAGCCGTCGCGGTCGGCGCGTCTTCCACAACCTGTGCGACAGCACAGGTATTCCATCCCAACAAAGATGCCAGCAACATTACTGGAATCCCCAAACGAGTTCGTATCATTTCTTTCGCCTGTTTCATTCAAAACCTGTTTCGCAACCCAAAGGTTACGGCAACAATTCAGGGTGTGACATCACTTCGATACCAAGATCAGCAATCTGCATGACACCCAAACCAGCTCAACAGCCGCTTTAGAGTCATCACCCAAAGCGGTCTCGCCTGTTGCTCCTGCCAGGAAACACTGGATAGCCAATCCCAGGGCTGTGTTCAAGTAATTCAGCGGGCGACCGAGTAATTCCCACAGTTTGGGGACGCCAAATCTGTGAAAACAGCAGTTTCGGAAACAAAAAACATCAGCGAATTACAAGCCGTTCCTGGTCCGATTGCTTAGCTACAGCCTTCAAGATTCTGAGCCAAATCAGGTGTTTACCATAATCCGCTGCCAGGATTTGGGAGTTTGCACCGAATCCGCTGGAAGTAAGAATCACGTATTTTCCCGGCGTGCCAAACGTTCACGGACAACACACGAATAATCCCAACCAAAGCCGCAGTCTCAGACTAAAATCCAACGAAAGACAGGTTTGCGATAACGTCATATCTGGCCTGAACATAATGCGTAGACACCAAAATCTGTATGCCCCTGCCGATAGTTGCCTGAACGGTGACTCTGCCCCTACAATTGTTGAGTTGTCCTGATAGCCTGATCAGTGGTGATCGGATGTCGTTTCCCTGGAGTTCGGTAATGCGGTACATTTATTCTGCCATCAAAACGGTTCTGATCGCCGTTGTTGCGTGCCAATGTTACGCTGCAGCAGCTGACGAAGTTGCCGAAGCACCGGCACAAGCCGCTAAAAGCATCGGTCAGTTTCTCACACTTACCAGCCCCATCGATGACAGCCAGGTTGCTCATGTCGGCAACGTTGCCATTGAATTGCAGGCTCGCGCCGTGCGAGAAAACCGCGATGCAATTCTGATTCTGGAAATCCCTCCGGGCACCAGCCGTTTCGGGCAAGTTAGTGATTTAGCCAGACGCCTGACCAGCGCGGATGTTTCTAAAGTACGCACGGTGGCGTGGGTGCCCAAAACCGTTGATGGGTATCACGCGATTATCGCCCTGGCTTGCCAGGACATCGTCATGGATGCTGACGCATCACTGGGTGACATTGGGCGAGGAAAAGCTGTTCCGAACGAAGAACGAGATCTGATTCTGAGTATCGTCGACCGCCGCAACAGCCGGCTTTCACGTGGTGTGGTTCAGGCAATGATGGATCCAGCTGTGGAACTGCTTCGAGTAAGCGTTGACGGACCAGACCCCGGTGTTCGATTTCTGACTCCCGCGGAATTGAAATCGATGCAGGCGAACAACACTCCGATTTCGGAAACGGAACGCATGAAAGACGTCGGCTCACCCGGACTCTTCAATGCATCAGACGCCGTTCATTCTGGATTTATGGTAGCGGAGCTTGTCAAGAATCGGCGAGAAGTCGCCAGGACATACGACTTATCCACAGAATCGATGCGTGAACCGGCGAAATCAGATCGCCCGCTAAATGTTAAAGTCATCGCCATTCACGAAGCGATCACGCCACTTACAGAAGAATTCATACTTCGGCAAATTCGCACGTCTGTTGCAGACGGAGCGAACCTGTTGATCTTCGACATCGATTCGCCCGGCGGATACTTATTTTCAAGTGTCAACATAGCCAACACCATTGCGGATCTTGACCCAACCAAAGTTACAACCGTGGCCTGGATTCCCAATCGTGCACTTAGCGGGGCAGCGATAATTTCACTGGGTACAGATCGCATCATCATGACTCCGGACGCTCACCTGGGCGATGCCGGTGTCATTCAGGAAACAGAAGAAGGTGGCGCATTCGAACGAGTGCCCGAGAAACTTTGGAGCGACTTTCTGGTCACCCTGCAAAATCTTGCCGAACGAAAAAACCGCCCGACAGCTCTGCTTCAGGCAATGGTTGATAAAAATCTGCAGGTGTTCGAAGCCACCAACGCAGAAACCGGTCGCGTGACGTTTATGAGCGAATACGAAATCAACGATTCCAATGAAGAATGGATCAAAGGGCCAGTCGTTCCGGAATCACGCGAAGAAGTGCTGTTAACTGTGAACGGCAACCGAGCGCACGAATTAGGGCTGGCCGATGCTCCGTGTGAAAACATCGAAGAGCTGAGACTTAGGCTGGGTATTCCGGAAGGAAATAAGCTGGAACCCGTTGCCAGAACATGGGTCGACACATTGGTGTTCGTGCTGAATTCACAAGTGGGCGGCTTCGGTCTGATTACGTTTGGAATTCTGTGCATGTATATCGAACTGCACATGCCCAGTGGCTTCTTCGGAATTCTTGCCGCTGTTTTCTTCTCGCTGTTTTTCTGGAGTCGCTATCTGGGCGGCACATCCGGCTCACTGGAACTTGTCATGTTTGTACTGGGGCTTGTGCTGCTGGCGATGGAAATTTTTGTGATCCCAGGTTTTGGAGTCTTCGGTGTCTCCGGGCTGCTGATGATGGCCGGCTCGCTGGTCATGGCCAGCCATACGTTTTCGGGCATGTCTGCAGGAGAACAATTTAACGAATCGATGAGCAGCCTGGGAACGCTGGCAGGAGCACTCGCAACCGTGCTGGTAGTCGCAATTTCCATCAATCGTTTTCTGCCTTCCATTCCGTTCTTGAACAAGCTGATATTAACACCACCGGGCTATGCAGAGATCGAAGACAACGCTCCGATGCTGAACCCCGCCGTGTTCAAGAACGAGATAGAGGACTCGCCCGTGCAATCCGGCGACATTGGCATCACCGCATCCACATTGCGACCGTCCGGCAAAGCAAACTTTGGCGACCTTTTTCTGGATGTCGTCAGCGATGGCGGATACATCGATCCCGGAATGAAGATCGAAGTCATTCGCGTAGCCGGACGAAGAATCATTGTCCGCCCCGTTGATGATGCTGAAAACGCATAGCAAGGGCCTCGCCCTTGCTACGATGGCGTGGCATGCAGAAAGACACTGAACGTTCTAATCACCAATCCGCGATGTTGTCGCTACGAGTACATGTGATGCCATTTGAGCAGGACTATTAAAGGATGCCTGTTCAAGACTTTTGGCAACTCAAAAATCACGACAGCAGTCGTCGCGCCTGCTGCAAGGATTCTGGAGTGTTCACATTCAAAAAGGTGTGTTCGGGAAAGTCAGCGGATACATCATCCACGCGAAGAATACAGGTCTCGACTGCGTTCAAAAGTGCAGTCGCTTTGCGTTCTCCCTGCGCAAAAATCGACTCCAACACATCCACGCAACGGATTCGGTAAATCGCAGCCAGCGGATTCAGGTAACCAGCAAACGTAAAGCAAACCGCATCGAAATCACCAAGCTGATTGCTCAGGCATTCAATCACTCGGCGATCAACAAATGGCGTATCACACGAAGTCACCCAAACTGCCCCCAGGCACAGCTTAGACTGCTGACGCACCGGAGCCAGTTGCGATTCACGCTTTAAAAATCGCAGTCCGGTCAACATCCCGGCCAGTGGACCAGCCTCTGGAAATTCGTCGCGAACAATTCGAACGCTGTGCGGAAGCTCCGGCAGATGCTGACCGACAGCCGCCACAACAATAACGCATTCTGCAGACTCACCCGCAATTCGACACGCTCGTTGAAGCAGAGTTTCACAGCCAAATGGCACATTGGCTTTATCAGTCCCCATCCGCATCGAGCGCCCCCCACACAAGACAATTGCGGCGGCGATTGGGAATCCAATAGTTTGCGTTTCGTCAGTTGATCCTGCCAAAGCCAATTGCCCTTCAAGGCACGTTGTTCGGTGAGTAACTTTCGCCCGCTGTGCAATTGTCAGTCGGTTCAGATTCATTTCGGCTGTTTGGCACGCTATCCTGCGGCAGCAAACCGCCAAGTTACTTCAAGAAAAGTCTTAGTTGATGTCAAACGAGCCGATCGAACCAACAAGCGCAGAGCCATGGTACAAAGACGGACTGAATTTCACGTGCTCACAATGCGGTAATTGCTGCACAGGGGCTCCCGGCGTGGTTTGGCTATCTGAGGCAGAAATTCAGGAAATTGCCGATTATCTGGATAAGCCGGTTGGAGAAATCAGGCTATTTCACACGCGATTGGTTCAGGGGCGAGTGTCGCTCACAGAGTTCCAAAACGGCGATTGCACCTTTTTCGATTCAGAAAAACGCCATTGCAAAGTGTACCCGGTAAGACCGATTCAGTGCAGAACTTGGCCTTTTTGGCAGTCAAACATTAGTTCTAAGGACAAATGGGACGAAGTCTGCGAAACCTGTCCAGGGGCAGGGCAGGGGGCATTTTTCAGCATTGAAGAGGTTGAAGAACGAGCAAACCGCATGGATGTGTAAGCACTCTGAACAGAATCGCCCCCACACATTTGTTCCACCCGGCAAATATCCTTGATTTTGCCGGTTTTGGTAGGACGATGGGGGACACTGCGACATGGTCTTCGACCGATAACATCACCACGGGCACACATAATTTGCTGACAAATTCGTGTTTGCCTTAGTTGTGTGAGATGTGTTTGGCTTTCGCTCTGACCGTTTCGCAACCGATTTTTTGTTTGTCCTTGCACGCAAAGCTCACTGGGGTCAACGGTTCCATGACCAAGACATCTATTCGCTGTCGACTGATTTTCACCGCAATTCTTGGAATTGTGTTGTGCAGAGCTGGTGAAACCAACGCTCAGCTGATTCGCGCCGAACTTGACCGAGGTTTCGCTCGATCATCGTCAATTGCGATGACGGTTGACGAAATGCTGGGCTCTCAAAAGGCTCGAAAGTCTGGCGAGCCCATTCTTGGCCCCGGTTATCCAGCATTGTGGATTGCAGAAGTTCAATTCAAACCCGTCCGCTTTGTGCGAATGGACGTGACCGACCCAGGCACTGGCGTTACCAAGCCGGAATTGGTGTGGTACATGATCTACCGGGTCATCCCACGTGATTACACCGAACTTGCCGGAAACGAGCGAGGTGCACTGCTGGAAAAGCTGGAAGACCCCACAATTCAGCCGCAAAACTATATCGATGCAGCTCCCAGCAACCCACTGCTGATTCCTCGATTCGTGCTGCGAACAGACGACGCTGGCCCCCCCTTGGAATACACCGACGAAGTCAATCTTCAGGTACAGCAAGCGATTTTTGAACGCGAATTTCGTCAGAGAGCCTCGGGACTCCGCCTTCTTAACAGCGTGCAAGCTGTGATGGACGTGCGAGAACCTGTTTCCGTGGACGATCCGGAACCACTTACAAAAGCATCTTATGGAGTTGCAATTTGGCGCGGCGTGGACCCGAACATCGACTACTTTACGGTCTTCATGAACGGTTTTTCCAACGCCTATAAAATTTCAATGAACGACACCGGTGAAGAAGTTGTTGAACACAAAGTTGTTGAACAAAAATTCGGTCGCCCAGGTGACAGCTTCGAACAAAGTGAAATGGAATTTCGAGTTTTGGGCGACCCCACATGGAAATATCTTCCTCGTGCAGCAAAGCTGACAGTTCCAAATCGAGACTCGATTCTACGCAACGTCAGCAGCCAATTGGCCGATGAGGAATAGCAGAACGCGGCTTTTCTGCTGCAGATCCTTGATTGGCGGCTGGAAAACACGAGTTCTTTTGCCCGGCTTGAGAGTGAAATACGGGAAATTCCGCCGAAACGGTGCCCCTATTTCTTTCTTAACCTGCTCGGAATATCAGGTAACAGGCGAAAACGCCTTGAATTATTAGTGGAATACGTCAGAATCCGCCGCTTGACTTCTCAAGAGTGAAGCGAAATTAACTCCTCAGCTAAATCGAATATAAGGAACGGAGCTGCACCATGGCTCATAAGAAAGGTCAGGGATCGAGTCGCAACGGACGTGACTCAAATGCCCAAAGACGCGGCGTTAAAAAGTACGGTGGCGAAGCTGTACTTGCCGGAAACATCCTGATCCGCCAGTGCGGAACCAAATGGCACCCAGGACGCAACGTCGGTACTGGTCGTGACTATACGCTGTTCGCTCTTTGCGACGGTAAGGTCATGTTCGATCAGAACGGTCGACGAGTCAACATCGTGCCGGAAAGCAACTGATTACTCTCACGTAATCTGCTGTTAAATCAGAATGCGAAAAGAGCCTTGGAAATTTCCAAGGCTCTTTTTTCGTGCGCCGAATTTGTCAGCCTGCGATCAACTGGGCTATTGATTGCCAGCTTCTGAAGGCAACGTGGACACCCGTTCTTCCAAAGCCGACCGTAGCTGGATTGTCTGGTTTATTTCCAGCATCGGCATGCCTTCGCCCTGCTGAATCTCCAGCTTAACATTGTAGGTTCCCGGTGGCGGCGGTTCGCGAAACAGAAACCACAGCTTGACTTCGCGACCAGGTAACACCCAACGCCCGTAACCGTCTTCCACCACAAAGCCGCGACCGAATTGGTCTTTCAGTGTGAGTCTCGCCAGCAGCTCCATGTGTCGCCTACCCACGTTGGATATTGGAATTTCGAAGCCTGCAGGAGCCGGTGTTGACCGCCAGCTCATGTTACCCGGCTTAAGTTCCGGTAACGATTCGCTGTTGGTTAACAGTGCGATGGGAATGTCCTGAGAACCAATCGCTTCACCAACTTCAGGAGCAACTTTGATGGTTGCATACGCATAGGAATGATCATCAAAGTCTCTCTTACTTCCCAGTGCGACCAGCACCTTGCGTTTCTGGCCGGGATTCAACTCAACAACGTCTGGGCGAAAAGAAATGTAGTCAGCCAACTCTCCAATGTAGGACTTGGGTGTCAGGCTCGCGACGATCTTTTGCTGACTGTCGTTTTGAATCGTAAACGCCTGCATGCGACTGCCGCCCTTTCGCAACGATAGCTCGATGCTGCTGGGCTCAACGGAAATATCGGAAGCGACTCGCACCACGGTAGCATCCTGAGCCGGAAAGTCGCCCGTGTGAATCTGCACAGGAAATTCAGATCGCTGATAAATTCGGCCATGATGCAGCAACTCCACCTTCAACACGTAGTTCCCAGGAAACACGGAATCTGTCAGCAGGCCTTCCAGTCGCAGCAAAGTGTCTCCAAGAATGCGAGCGTCGTAGCGTTCTGGTTCCTGCTGATTAACGCGTACAGGCACATACAGGTTTGAACTGTAGATTCGCGATGTCGATTGCGAAACAAGCTGAGTGCGGACCTGAAACTCCATCGCCGCTGGCGTTGGGTTCTTGACCATAACAGTAACGACGGCTCCGCCGTTACGTTCTTCCAGCTTTCCAGACTGCACTTCCAACTGCTTCACAGAATCCGCTCGCACGCCGGAAACTTCAATGTCTGTTCGCAGCAGATACTGAGTCATAAACCGCACACCCACACTGGGACGGTTCGGTTCACCGGATCCATTCAGATCCCCCAGCGGAATTTCCTTAACCAGAACTCCGTATGTTAAAAACGGATTGTTCTCGCTGGGGACTCTCAGCTGACAGCGGATGACTTGTTTTTCGCCCTTCAACAGATTCATCGTTGAAGGTGTCAACAACTGCATCACACTGGGCGGAGCAGCGACAGGATCTGGCAGAATCACACCATTTTCCTGTTGCTTCATTCCCACGGCCGAAACTTCAAGTCGCGTCGGCTTAAGATTTGATTCGATTTCAAATTCAAATGAAAGTAACTGTCCGCGTCTGGCGGTTATGCGATGCACAAGTGGTGTAATCAAAAATGCAGGCTTCACGGGTTGCTGCACCTGCACTGCGTTTAGTGGACCGGGCGCATCGGGAGCTTGTTGTTGCATCAGCTTTTGTGCCATCGCACAATCGCAAACCGTTGAGCAGCAGATGACCAACGCAAAAACTTTTGCAAACCTCATGATGTTGACCTCTTGGTGGTATTTCTATCAATAGCCGGTGATCGGCGAGCATGTTGGGTGAACAAGTCGTGGCGAAATGAAAATCACAACTTCGACATCCTGTTCCCGCTGCTCAACCGTCTGAAACACTCGACCGAATCCAGGCAGGCTTCCAAGCACAGGCACCTTGGCAACGCGATCAACAGTCTGGCGCTGGACCAGTCCACCGATAACAATCGTTTCGCCATCCTTGACGTGTACTGTTGTGGAAACCGTTCGGCGGTTAATCTGTGGATATGGGTTTTCCACAATTCCGCTATTGATTTGCGAGGTGCGTATGTCCTCGCTGACTTCAGCCTTTTCAATCTTCATTGTGATACTGTCGCCTCGAACAATTGGCGTGATATCCAGTTCAATTCCGGCTTGAACCTGTTCGATATCCTGGCGAAAGAACGCGTTGTCCGACTGCGGTTGAGTACTGAAGAACGATTCACGTGTGATCGCAATTTTCGCCTGATCGCCGTCTCTGGCGGTCACGCGAGGGGCCGCTCTAATAGCAAGATACCCTTGCTGTGCCAAAAGCTTTACGAATGCGGACGTGACGGCAAAGTCTGAAAACGCACTTGATGCCCCCACACCCGATCCAGCACCACTGAACGCCAGTCCCGTCATTCCGGCTCGAAAAATTTCGCTGCCGTTAAGTGTGACCGCCTGATTCCAGTCCAACCCCGACTTGAATTCGTGTTCCGGCGAAATCACGCACACAATCGCTTCCAGTTCCACCTGCGGAATTGGAGTGTCGAACTGCCGAAGCCGTTCAACAAGAGAATCCGCGATCTCCGGCGGAGCTTCGATGACAATGCGATTTCGATTTTCCACAGCCTGAATGAATTTGGCTTCGCGTTCGGGAACCAACTTAACCAGTTCTTCCGGTGACAGGTTCATTGGACGATAGTCAACGCGTTCGGACAAGCGAGAAAACAATGGACTGGACGGGTCTGCAACTCCAATCAGATACTCCGCTTCGGTCACCTTGCGATACACCAGACCAAGTGGCATCAGAATTTTCCGCAACCCGTCTTCAAATGTTTCGTCTTCAATAATTGCCGAGACAACTCCCCCCACCTGCTCGTCAATAATAACGGACACTTCAGCCTGCGACGCGATCGACTGAATAGCCTGGCGAATGTCGCTGTCTTCCAGAATTTCTGTCACCAGAATCGGCGAACCACTGCCGTGCGTTGTATGAGACACCGCACGAATGCGGCTGGAAGCTTTTCTTCCGGCAGATTGCCGGCCACTACTTCGCGACTGCCAACCTGAAATTGACGCTCCGTCGGCAGAACCGTCAGGTGAAGGCAACAGCGGAATCGAGTTGCTTTCCGGATCTGTAGACGGCGAAAACAGCCTCGGCAGATCCTGGTTCTCAACGGGAACATTGTCTTCGACCGGCGGCAAAACGTGAGACTGAACTTCTGGCTGAGACATCATCGCGTACGCAGCAGCACGTTCCGGTGTATTCTGAGAACTGGCAACCGCTTCGTGATAGAGCTCGTTCAGAGTCTTGTGCTGCACAACCGGATAAACCTGAGGCACCGCGCACCCGGAACTCAACAAAAGCACCGCCGCAATTGCAAGCGCCAATCCAACGCGAAATGCGCCCAACGGATTTGTTGACTTCGAAGTATGAAAGTTCATCTTGGGTGCAGTATTCAAGGATGCAGGGCGTTCGGAACTCAGTGCCCCGTTATAGTGCCAGTCAAAGTTGTACGATATTGGCCAGCGGCCAGTGTTGAGATCTGAGGTTGAAGAAAACGGACACGCAGTTCAGCAACTGCATCTCCACGTCTGCTTGACGCCACCGATACAACGGCGGTGCGTTTTCCGTTGGATATTTTTGTAGAAGCGTAGGGAGTTGTGGTCGTCCAGCGCGAACTGTTACCAGACTTGATCAACGTGACTGAAACGTCAGCATCTGCCAGAAGGTTGGGAGCAGAATCCAGAGCAAATGCATCCAGACTCCAGGTGACGACACATCCACGTTGATACCCAGGATTTTCAACGCTCCAACGAGCCGCCGGAAATTCCTGAGCAACATTCGTAAGAGTTACTGTCAAATGTTGTGTTCAGAGAA
>ERZ887942.969-NODE-969-length-21472-cov-21.186581_pt1 | contig 21472 bp, 17 predicted proteins | sample MGYA00521099_ERZ887942 | MGnify/ENA primary metagenome ERZ887942 (study PRJEB32303, sample SAMEA104408605) | aquatic metagenome | biome: Brackish water; feature: Pelagic; material: water | place: Baltic Sea | collected 2014-06-07T06:48:00 | depth 16,251 m ...
GGATGGCGAAGGTTGCCGTCCCGACGGGTAAGGCCTTTCTGATCGAAGTACTCTAGCAATTCGATGCAGAGGTTTCGACCCATCCCAGAAGCATCACGATATTGTTGGACTGTAAACGGGCTGCCGCCGGCTACCGATTGCGTCAGTCCAATCAAGTCAGCAATGGTTGTTGGCTCGAAAAAACGGTTTTTAACCGGATGCACCAATAGGCCGGCCTTCGTGCAGGCCATTAGATGTTGATTCAGCTGTTTGGGGTCAACATTAAGCTTCGCCGCGAGGTCATGTAGCACCGGCGGTTGTTTCGGGTTTTCTGATAGAAGCGGGATAACTTGCTTTAAGAGTCTCTGGGTTTGCTCAGGTAGGGTGGCCTGCGCGCCAGGTCGATGAAATAGGGAACCAGATTGCAGGATCCCGCCTTCTATTTTGAGCTGGGCAATCACGGAGTCACGATAGAGACAGGTTTTAGGTAGCATCGCTAAAAGCTTTGGATAATCGAGCCCCTGAATACTGGGATTGGTTTGATGCCAGTCTTCAAGCGCTCTAACCAATTGGCCTTTGGCATCCGAAAAGTCTTCACACGAGACCAAAACGCCGTTTAGATCAATTAGCGTCGAATGATCCGCCATGAACGCTGCGATTCGTTCAGGCTTCCAATTCAGGATGCGCTCAATGGTGTTAACGGCGACGCCGTGACTTGAACCCATAACGAGTCTGTAAAGGTAATCGGCGTCGCTCGTTGCCTCGCTAAGCGTTGTTAAAAGCGAAATGCGTTCAGGTTTTGCCCGGCCGCGACTTTGCGCGAGTGGATTGAGGACGAAACCACTGGCTATGGTTCGGGTGGCGCCTTGATCCCGAAAGATAAGCCGGTCGCCGTAGCACAAGGATAGCGGGGCGCTCGAAACCAACTGCACAATACCCGATGTTCCGGACTTAATTTCAGGACCGCTTAAGGTCGCCAGGTGTCCTAGGGTGTGCTGCGCCGCATGGTGCACATGAACCGAGGTCCAATGACGAATCGACTTCTTTTCAGCGGGTAAGACCTGCAGCATAATGTCGCAATGACGCTGCGCGCTCATTGTTGGGTTGGCCGTTAACCAGTCTCCTCGTGTCAGGTCACTTAAGGCAGCTTGTTGCCCGGTCAAATTCAAAGCCGCGCGATCACCTGCGCTCGCGGACGCGCTCACAACATTCTGCCGATGCAACCCTCGAACTTTGAAGGATTGCGACTGATTGGGTGCAGAAAGGGTGCCCGATAAACCAATCTCGCCAGCAAGTATGGCGCCGGTGACCACCGTGCCCGCGCCTTTTATGGAAAAGGTTCTATCAATCGCCATCCGAAAATGGCCCGAATCAGACCGTTGTTGCATCCTTTGTGCGTGATCCTTCAGGGCGGTAATCAACTCGCTTTCACCGGTTCGGTTGACGCTTGAACAGGGAATTACCTGACTTTTCTCAAACGAAGTGCCCTGCAGCTGCTGCCCAATCGCAGCCTCGACCTCAAGACATCGCGCGGGTTCCACTCGATCAATTTTCGTTAAGGCAACCAGCAGGGCAGGTACCCGCAGAGCTTCTAAAATAGCCAAGTGCTCGAGCGTTTGGGGCATCATGCCATCGTCGGCGGCAACCACCAGCAGGGCTAGGTCCACCGCACCGACACCCGCTAACATATTGTTTATAAATTTAATGTGACCTGGCACATCGACGAAACCGATCGACAGGCCGCCTATTTTTGAATAGGCAAACCCTAAATCAATCGTCAACCCGCGATCTTTTTCTTCTTGAAGTTGATCGGTTTGGATGCCCGTTAGCATTTCAACGAGACTGGTTTTCCCATGATCAACATGGCCTGCCGTTGCAACGATCATCCAGCGTTGACCGCTTTGAGTCCAGCCATTAGCCGTTCCGGGCTATACAGGGTGCGCAGGTCTAACAACAAACGAGACCCCGTTATGCGCCCTAAAATGGGCGTATCGATCTGACGAAGGCGCGTGGCCAGACTCATAATAGCCTCATTGGGGTGTGTCGTACCCCGCGCGCTGATTGCGATCGCCCAGGTCGGCAACAAATCAATCGGTAGGGCGCCACTGCCAATTTGGCTTTTAGCGTTGACCAAAGCAGCGTCAAAATCTTGCCCTAAATGCGCTGTAACCGCTGGCAACAGTGTATCACCGAACTGTTTTATCTCTGCTTCGGACCTCGCCAGATCGCGTAAAGTAGGTAGATGCTCTACCAAGGTTTCTGGCGTGAGATACAGCTTTAAAACGGCGATCAAAGCGGCCAGGGTCATCTTATCGACCCGAAGGGCTCGCTTCATGGGGTTTTGCTTGATCAAAGCGATGGCCTTAGCCGTGCCGACAATTAATCCAGCTTGAGGCCCCCCCAATAGTTTATCGCCGCTGAAGGTCACAATGTCAGCGCCGCTTTCAACCGCTTCTTGCACCGTTGGCTCTGGCGGCAAGCCGTATTGGCTGAGATTAACTAAGGTGCCACTGCCGAGATCGGTCATAAAGGGCAGATCAAATTCGTGGGCTAGGGCCGCTAAGTCTTTTTCGGCGACACTCTCGGTAAACCCTTGAATTTGATAGTTGCTGGTATGGACTTTCATCAGCATTGCAGTCTGATCGGTTATCGCCGCCTTAAAGTCTGACAGTCGCGTTCGGTTGGTCGCGCCCACTTCGACGAGTCGACATCCCGAGCGCGTCATAATTTCTGGCACTCGGAAGGAACCACCGATTTCAACCAGTTCACCTCGCGATACCGGAACATCTTGACCCAGGGCGAAGGTGTTGAGAACCAGCATGACCGCTGCTGCATTGTTGTTCACAACGGTTGCGGCTTCGGCGCCAGTGATTTCCTTCAAAAGATGTTCAAGGGGTTGATCTCGATCGCCGCGTTTGCCGGTTTCCAGATCGAACTCTAGATTACTAGGACTGCCTGCAACGCGTTGCACCGCATCGAGTGCGACCTGCGGCAAGCTTGCGCGGCCTAGGTTGGTATGAAGGATCGTTCCCGTGAGATTTAGCACTGTCTTTAAGCTCGGATTGGCGGCGCTAAGCAATGATCGAGTATTGGCAAGCAATTCGTCTTCAGACGGCAATTTGAAGTCAGTGGTTGCGCTGTCGCGTCGAGCCGTTGAAAGCGTCTCAGCAATGACTCGAGCGACACGAGTGCGGCCAAACTCATCGACGAGCATGCGTCCCTCTACCGACCGTAACAGTTGATCGACTCCGGGTAAGTGTTTAGCAGATTGTGACAAGGGTCAATCCATAGGGCCGATCGGTTGCATTGTCTTTTGCAACGATCCCACCGTTCGAATCCAAGGTTCAATGCCGTTATCGTATTGCACCATCCAGGCTCGTTTTGCGTCACTGGCCAGCTGGATATCATTGAATGTATCCAAGACTAAAACATAAAGCGGGCGTTTCATTAATTGGGTTTTCAGCACAAGCGGGTCTTCAAGATTGACCGTTGACGCAAATGTCCCAGTCGAGGAGAGGCTTTTCTGGGCGATGAGCTGAATCGCGAAGTCATCTGAGGGAAGGTCCATAAAGTAATCATAGGTGCCATCACCAGATGTCGCAGGTCGCGCCATCGAATCATAGTCTAATTCAGGTGGATCCATAGGAATTGAGTTCAGTTTGGCGGCAGACGCAACGGCTGTAACGAACGGCTCAGCTTGAGTGGACCGCTCGATTTGCCCGTTGGCGCGATTCGGTGTGCGATTTCTTTGGACTTGCAGGTCACTGGGCCGCACCGATGAAGTGGATGCGACGGCCGGCGAAGGCAGTGCGCCCTTAGGCCCTAAGGTTTGCAACCCGGCAGGTAATTGCTCGGAACGTTGAACATGGTCAGTATAGACTTCAGCCAGCGTCGTCCCAGCCGGAAAGGGCTCGGTTGCCGGGATCACAATTTCCGAGGCGATGGTTGCGACATCCGGACGCGCATTGGTTGTGACGACCTGTGCCGCAAGACCCTCAACCGCGATCCTCGGAGCGTCATTTTGGGTATCCGTCAAGATTGGCCGGACATTCTCAACCGTCGCTGGAACGGCTATCACGTCTAGCAGAGCCGATTCGACTGCCGAGTCAACGATGGTCACTGCAAATTCAAGGGCTTCGTCTTCATTTTTGATAGCAGGCGTCTTAGTGGTACTGACCTCGAAAGCTGGGGACACTGCATCAACGGCTACCAGAATCTCATCGACCGCTACCGGCGCTTCAATCACGGATGGCATGCCGCGGTTGCCAGCAGGGGCTATCTGGGCCGACGTCGGCTCAGGCGTCTCGAATGGATCGCCAGCCAATGTGCCCGCTATCTGCGAATCGGCCAAGCTCGGCTGTTCTGACTCAATGGAAGTCGGCGTTTCACTCATCGCTAAAGCGCGAGTCTCAGGAGTGGTGTAAGCCATAGCTGTTGCCAACGTCGGCGCGTCTGCAATCGATTGGGTTATCGGCATTTCGACTGCGGCAACAACGGCAGCTTTTGGCAATTCAACAAGAACGATTGGCGCGTCGATCACCGTTGCAACTGCGCGGTTCGCGGCAACCGCCACTATGGCTGACGCCAATGCAGACGTTGCCTCAGGAACCTCAGTTAATGGGCTCGGTATTTGATCATCGGCCAAGACGACCTGCGCTTGCTCAATGAAAACCGGTGCGGCAGTCTCGTCGCCAAGGATCGGTGCTGATTCAGTTTCCACGAAGGCAATTGCTTGGTCTGGCACTTCCAGTTCAATATCCACTGTCGGCGCCTCAACTGCTGCAGCGCGTAGAGGCTTTGGTAACTTTGCCAGCGTACTTTCCGTTTCGTCTATCAACGCGGGTTCGGTCACGACTTCAACAAGAGACGCTGTCAATTCGTGTGTTTCGGCCAAGGCTTCGGTCACGGGCGCTTCAATTTCAGCAATGACCAAAAGGTCGCGCGCTTCGACGACAGCAACCGGCTCTTCAATGCCGACTGATGTCGCGTGTTTGCTGGGGAGGGCGACCATGGCTAACGCTAATTCAGACGTTTCCTCTGGAACCTCAGGCAAAGTATTCGCGTTCTGATACTCGGGCAAGACCGCTTGCATCACCTTTGATATCGCGTCGTGTTTGGTTTGGGCTTCTTTTAAACTGCTGGCACAAGACCAGTCCTTCGCCTCAAGGTGACCAATACAATACCACCTTGCGTCATTGTCTCGGTATGTCTGTTTAGACTGCACAACGCACGCTGGATTTGAAAGGTCAGCATCCTTACCCGAACAGGGGTCTTGGCTCATCCAACTGCACCCAGTCAAGCCCAAGCAGGACAGCGTTGTACTTATAATCAATAACGCGCGTTTCATAAAACGATCCATTCGGTTGATGCCTGCATGATAGTTCATTAATCGAGTAATTCCGATAGGCTCTGTTGGCTCATCTGCGGGAATAAACCGAACAATCCACCCGTATGAAGAAACACAACATCCGTGCCATGGATATCGCCCTGTTGGATCATTTGAATCAGCCCTTGAAACGCTTTGCCGGTGTAAACGGGGTCCAAAATAATCCCTTCTAATTGCGCAAGCCAAGCAATCAATCGATACACCTCCGGGGAGGCTAGGCCATAGCCTTCGCCGATGAAATCATCGCGAAGCTGTCCCGGCTCTGGATTAAGACTCGACTGAAAACGCGTTTGCCAGCGGGCGGTATCGAGCGCCGCTTTGCGCTCAAAGAATCCCGCATTACGGGACACGCAGATGCCGATGACAGGCAGAGACAGTTTGTAAAGCGCCTGACCTAACAATAACCCTGCATAAGTGCCGCCAGATCCAACGGCGGTCACCATACAACTCGGTTGAATTTGCGCCGAGGTAAAATCTGCGGCCAGTTCCTTGGCGGCTTGAATGTAACCCCAAAGGCCCAGTTCATCGCTTGCGCCGATTGGGATCCGGTATGGTCGCTCACCCAAGCCGCTGAGCTCGACGACTTTGCGCTCATAAAGTCCATCGAGGTGCTCGAAGGCCTGATCGCTCACATAGTCAATTTTAGCGCCTAGTAACTGATTCAGAAGCAGGTTGCCATTGGCGGTTTTGGCTTCAGAGCCCCGTAAAATCAAATGGCATTGCAATCCGAGTTGTGCGGCAAATAAAGCGGTTGCCCGACAATGATTCGATTGCAAGCCGCCACTCGTAATCAGGGCCGTTGCGCCTTGGTTTAGCGCATCCGCTAGCACAAACTCGAGTTTTCTGATTTTGTTACCTGCGCCTGCAGCTTCGGTTAGATCATCTCTTTTGATCCAGATTCGAGGCCCACCAAGGGCTTCGGACAGTCGATCAAGTGGTTGCAGCGGCGTCGGTAGCCTCGCCAGGTCGAGTTTAGGCGGCGGGTTCATGATGGCGATTTCTAACGACAAACTGACTGGACGTGGTCATAGTAATTTCACCATCTTCAACCATTTCCGTGGTCAACAACACACTGGACTTACCCCGGGTCAGCAACTTTTGCTGAAAAACCGCAAAGTCATTCGGCAACCGGCAGCGGCAGATCAGATGCTTTAAAACGGGTCGCAGAAAAACCGCCTCGGAACGGCCAACAACCGTATTCCCAACGATGTGCATTTTTCCAATTTGAAGTTGCACCATGCCCCAACCTGCTAACGCTGATAGTGCAGACAAACTGCCGCCAAAGGCGCTCATTTGATGGTTAATGTTTGGCGCGAGCGGCGCTTCAAGCGTTAATAAATCATCCTCAAACGAGGCGACCGTCACGCCCATCGCAACACTTAGCGGAATCAATTGGTGAATCGTCGCCTCCAATTCGGCGGCGGTACTGACTTGAATGAACGGCATTTCCACGTGGGGCACCTCTTATTGACAGTTATGACTATAATACAGCGCCATCTTGGGATGCAGTGCTTTATGCGTTATCTGTTTCTGTTATTGATCGTCTTGACGTCGAGTTGTAGTGACGACGGCGCGCCGCTTGAACTCACGGGTAAGACCATGGGGACCACGTATCGTATCTTGATTGCCGGCCCGGCTAAATCGAGCAGCCTTACTGAAACGCATGAACAAATAGAAAGAAAACTAATTCAAATCAATGCGTTAATGTCGACTTACGATTCTGAATCGGAAATATCTCGCTTCAATCGAACGAGACCAGGCACCCCATTTAGTCTGCACGCCGATACAGCAGAAGTCTTAGCCTTCAGTCTCGCCTTAGCAGATAAAACGGGCGGCGCCTTTGACCCGACAATTGGGCCCTTAGTGGAACTCTGGGGCTTTGGGCGCGCGACATCAACCGATCAAGCGCCACCAGATGACCGTATCCAAGTTGTTAAACAGCAAATTGGATATCAAAGCCTTCAACTGGATACAGACGCGCCCACTGTGAAGACGCCGATCGGGCGACAGCTCGACTTTTCTGCCACGGCGAAAGGTTTTGCAGTGGATGCATTGGCTGCGATCCTTGTGCAACAGGGGCATTCAAATTTTCTCGTTGAAATCGGCGGCGAACTATTCTCCAAAGGGGAGAAGCGTCCGGGGCAGCCCTGGCGGGTTGCTATAGAGATGCCTAGCAACGCCACTCGCGCGATTTATCGTGCTTTTCCATTGATCGATTCTGCGATCGCGACCTCGGGTGACTACCGAAATTATTTTGAATCCAATGGTCAGCGGTTTTCTCACACCATTGATCCACGAACCGGTTATCCGATTACGCACGCCACCACGTCCGTCACAGTGGTGGCCTCAACAACCTTAGAGGCCGATGGCTGGGCGACAGCGTTAAACGTGCTCGGTCCGGTCGCGGGTATGCAGTTAGCGGCCGACCAGAATCTGGCCGTAGTCATGCTCGTCTTTGAGAAGAATGAACTCAAAGCATTGGAAAGCGCCGCGTTTAAAGACTATCTTGAACAAAGCCTGTAAACTCATCCCAAGCATTAACAAGCGGTGATGGCCGTATTGTGAATCAAAGGCTCGCCTAGATCGGCTTGTTGCCAGGCAGCGCCGCAACCTTCAATCATCAACGGCTTTGTTGAATTGAAGACGGATCAAGCAGACAAGAAGCGCTATAACCCGGCGCCCTTGAGAGAGCCGGCGGGCCTTAGAAACAGAGTAGGTGATTCGATGATAGAGTTTTTTATGACGTTTTTGGTTTTTCTGTTTGTGATCGTCATCATGGCGGTTGGCGTTATGCGCGGCAGACCACCGATTGCAGGATCCTGCGGCGGGTTGGGTGCGATGGGAGTCGACGGCGCCTGCGAAATTTGTGGGGGTAATCCGGACAAGTGCGAGGCCTCTGATGGCCCGGGCGCGAAACCGGTCATTACCAATGCGTTAGAAGCATAGCTAAGCACTGAGTCCCCTTATAAGCCCCTCATCGCCAAGTTGAGCCACACAGCACGTCGCAGAGGTCATCCTTCAGCCGACGAGAGCCGAACTTTGGATTTGAAAAAGCCCACTCGATGCCGGCAAAGCATCGATTAAAGGCAGCGGCGGTTCTAGTGCTGCAGGCTGATCCCTTACAGCAATTCATTATTGTGTTCGGCTCTAATCTGAGCGCGGCGAGCTTCTGTCTGGCGATTCAAAAGATACCGATTGATTAGTTTTTGATATTCAAGTGGCAAGCTAACAAACTCGATACCCGAGCGATACTGACGGCTGCCTTTGTGCATCCTACTGTAACGAATGCGGGCAAAGCAGGTCAGCACCCAGGCGCCCTCATCAAACAAAACCCGCAGCGCGACATAACTTTGCTCGGGCAATAATTCCTCAATACAAAGACCTGCGCCACCAACACTAAGATCAATCAATTCCGATCGAAAATTGTCTGGGGTCTGAATTTCATTGAACAGCACGCGCCGCCCGATGAGCTCAACCTGCTGATCTAAATTTTTAAGATACGCGGCCATCTCGGCATTTTGTACGTCAACGCGCTCTAGTAACCCTTTGCCCTGACGTTGCAGCATTTTGAGTTGTCCGATCAGCTGAATCTCTTCAGAGTAATCAAACAACGTTTCTGGATCTTGGGTGGCTATCTGATCTGAACTGATCAGCTTATACTCACAGGGGAGAGCATCTTCCAAACGGAAAAAGTCTCTAATATCGACATCACTCATACTAATCCTAGTTAACGGCTTGCACGCAGAGAAAATATTAAGGGGTACGACAGCAATAAAATGAGCAGGGTCGAGCAGCTGACGCGGGCCCCACTGCGGCTTAATTACCCCACTAATTGGTAAAGAATACTATGGAATACCTTGGATACAAATTGATGACCCTTGGCCAATGACGCATTGGGTCCTGAGCGTCTCATTGAGAATGGCCGGTAAGCTCGGCAAAAATGCCGTGTATCAGCGCGCGAATGGGTTGCCAGTGGTAGGCCTTAGCATTGCCGTGGCAATCTTGGTGATGGTGCTATCGGTCGTCAATGGTTTTGAAGTCGCCCTTCGCGAACGGGTGCTGAGCCTATTCCCCCATGTTTTAATTTATGACCGCAATCAGGCGCAATTGAACCAAGCGCAACTTGCTTTGATTGAATCCCAAGAACAGGTGTTAGCAACCGCGCCAATCATGGAGATTGGCGGGATGCTCATAGCGAACGGAGCGCATCAAGGGATTGTGGTATCTGCCGTTGATCCCACGTTAGAGGCCCAGGTCAATGACTTACCGAGCTATGTGACCAGCGGAAGCTGGGCCAGCTTGGAGCAGGCCACCTTTAACATAGTCATCAGCCAACAGCTGGCGACGACTCTGGATCTAGCCGTCAACGACCGCGTTACCTTGATGCTGCCAATCGCGGATTTTTCACTAGCGGGTATTAGCACACGCTCCAAACGGTTTACCGTAGTGGGCATCTATGACACCGCGACCGATTTGGATCGCGTGACGGCTTATATCAACCTGACAGCAGGCGGCGCACTCGGTGGCAGCCGGTTCCCACAAGGCGTACGGCTAAAACTGAAGGATCTGTTTCAAGCCGCCAATGTTTTACAATCAATTTACTATGCAAATCCCGCCCAACCAATTTTTGGGTCAAGTTGGATGAGCCGGCAGGGGAGTCTTTATGCGGCCATCGGACTCCAAAAACAAATTATGTTTATTTTACTGGCGCTGTTGGTCGCGGTTGCGGCCTTTAATGTCACCTCGCAACTGGTCATCTACGTTGAGGAACACCGATCTGATATCGCAATTTTGAAAACCTTGGGCGCAAACGCACGTGAGATCCGACGCATTTTCCTGTTGCAGGGTATGACGCTAGGACTAATCGGCACAGCTGCTGGCCTTGTCCTGGGTTTTATTGCGTGTGATGCAATCAACTGGGGACTCATGGCGCTACAAAAATTTTTCTCGTTAAATTTACTGGCGGAGTACTTCGTGCATTATCTGCCGTTTGATCGATTGCTAGTAGATTTTCTCTGGGTTGCCTTTGTCAGCCTAATGTTGTGCTTCATCGCGAGTGTTTATCCAGCGCATCGCGCCGCAAAAATGATGATCTCGGAGGGACTTAGAGATGGCGCTTGAGAACAATTCAATCCCCAGCGTGGTTGCGACAACCCTCGTCAAATCCTATCCCCATGGTCAAGCGGGCATGATTAAGGTCCTGAACGAACTCGATTTAACCCTTTATCAAGGCGAGCAAGTTGCGATCACGGGTGCATCCGGCAGCGGCAAGAGCACCTTGCTACAAATACTAGCGGGCTTGGAGCGCACAGACTCAGGCTCTGTGCAGCTGCTTCAGCAATCGATGCATCAAATGAAGGATCAAGATTTGGCGCGGTTTCGCAATCACCATCTGGGTTTTGTTTATCAGTTTCATCACTTAATTGATGATTTTACGGCCCTAGAGAACGTCGCCTTACCGGCTCGAATAAAAGGCCTGGCCACGACAACCGCAAATGATCAAGCGCTGGCGATCCTGGCCCAAATGGGGTTGTCGGACCGATTGACCCATTTTCCTTGGCAACTTTCTGGCGGCGAACGTCAGCGCTGCGCGATTGCCAGAGCGCTGATCAATCAGCCTGAAATTATTTTTGCTGACGAGCCTACCGGTAATCTGGATCAGGAATCGGCTCGGCAGGTGAGCGAACTCATGATGTCATTGTGCCGATCAAACGGCGCAACCTTGATTCTTGTCACCCATAACCCGCACCTAGCGGGTCAAGCAGACCGTCAACTCACGCTTACCGGCGGGGCCTTGCAGTGATGATGGACCATCCCAAAATGGTCTTGGGCATTGCGCTACGCTTTTACATCAATGGCGTGCTGCAGGGCGCCGGTCGGCGCTATGTTCAATATGTCAATCGAGCTTCCGTGATCGGGCTGACCCTTGGGACGGCGGCGCTCATCATGGTAGTCGCTGTTATGAATGGCTTCGATCGTGAGCTTCAATCACGTCTCCTCAGCGTGACGCCGCATTTGCTCGTTTCAGGGGATATACCCCGCGAACAACTCCTAAGCCAGGACAACGTACGACAAGTGCAGCCTTACCTGTCAGCAGAGGTTTTGTTGCTCGCCGATCAAGGTGGCTTGCTTTTTCGCCTTCAAGGCTTAGCACCAGATGATCACCAAGTGACAATCATGCAAGCGGCCCTACAAAAGGGCCGGTGGTGGACGAAACAAGACGCGGCCCCCATCATTTTAGGCGCCCCCTTAGTTGAACGATTTGGTTATCGACTCGGCCAATCCATTCCGGTCGCTTTAATCAAAATAGATCCAGAGACCCACCGGATCCAACCGCGGGTCTCGAGCTTTGTTCTAATTGGGACCTATGCACTGGGTGCAGAAACCGATCAGGCCATCGCGATCACCTCGCTTTCGGCCTTGGCAACGGTACTTAATTTATCGCCAACCCAACGCGTGCACTTAAAAGACCCAATGGCAGTACAAAGGGTTCGTGAAGACCTAATCTCAAGTGGGATCACGCCTTTGAGTTCTTGGGAGCATGAGTTTGGCGCCTTTTTTCAAGCGGTTCAGCTCGAAAAATTAATGATGGGGCTTTTATTATCCGTTCTGATCGGTCTTGCCCTCATTAGCCTGTCCGCCGGTATGCGTATCGTGATGCTTGAAAAACAACAAACAATCATCATTCTGATGACCTTAGGATTAACCGCGAAAGATTGCCGATACGTCTTTCTGATTCAGAGCGCTTTGCTGTCGGTTACAGGGATTGCGATCGGCTTGCTCCTCGGCGTCCTGATCGCCAGTCAATTGCCGGCCCTTATGGCCTTTATTGAAGACCTAACGGGTTTTTCGATCGTCACAGGGAGCTACTTTTCTGACCTGCCGGTCGATATTCGGCTGTGGGATACTGCGTTGATCATTATCTCAGCACTGCTTGCGTGTGCCTGCGTGATGTGGCGATTGGTACAATCCAATTTTCGGCTCGCGCAAGATCCTGCCCGCACAAACAGCCCGCCCGCGGGCCTTTAATCAGCTTTGGCGCGCATCCCCCAATAGAGCTGAACCCCAAGGAATCCAAGCACGCCCAGGGTCAAACCGCAGGTTAAACAACCGACAATCAATGGCATCCAAATCTCGGCCAGTCGGCTCACGAGCCAGTCCCAGGACAAATCATAGGTCGATAAATCAACCGATTGGCCCGTAATCCATGCCCCCACTTCGAAGGCAAAATACATCATGGGCGCCATGGTGATGGGATTACTAATCCAGACCAGCGCAATGGCTATGGGAATATTACAGCGACGCCAAATACATAAGAGCAAACAAGGCGCCATCTGAAATGGGATGGGCAAGAAACAACACAGGAAGCCCCACAGAAACGCCTCAGAAACGCTGTGACGATTCATGTGCCAAAGATCCGCATCATGAATAAACGCACCGAAAAGCCGAAATATCTTCTGATTTTGGAGCGTCTTTCGATCCGGTAGAAAACGTTTAAACGTCATATGACTCGATAGTATCCTTCAGACAAATCATGCGCCACCTCGATGACCTCAGCCCCTGGGCGGCAGGGTGCTCATAACCGCACTTCCTAAGCTTTGACGCACAAGGGGCGCCGCTTACGTCGCAGAATATATAGCATGTTGTTCTTAGATACTACGGCATGGCCCTGGCTGCGCTCACACTCTTATTGATTCAACGGGGTAGTCTTTTATTACCGGCCTTGCCCAATATCGATCTGCTTTGGCTCGCCTTGCCCGCTGCAATAGCGGCCTTGTCGTATCCCATCATTCGAATTCTAGGCTGGATCGTGATTGCTTTGCTTGTGCAGTTTGAGCAACTCGCTGTCGCCACTTATCCAAAGCAGTTAAACGTCCATCCAGATCAAGCATTGCGAGTCACCGCAGAGGTCACCAGTTTGATTAGCCGAGGACGTTATACCAACCGTTTTACGGCCGATATCTTAAAGGCGCCGCCCACAAGCCGCCTCGAGGGACATCGAATTCAGTTATTTTATGATCCTGCCGCGTTAACAACTGACCTCGTACCGGGTAGTCGAATCAACGCCATTATCCAAGTGACAGCCCTGCGAGGTCTCGTCAATACCCACTCAGGCCATAGTCATCAAAGAATGGTTTTTCGAGGTGTCTCGGGTCGCGGCACCTTGATTCATCATCAACCCCTTGGCGGCCCACCAAGCCCGCTCAAATCCCTGACGCGCCGTCATTCTATCCAACACTGGCTCGATGAATCGTTATCAGCGAGTAGTAGTCAAGTTATTCAAGCCATTACCATTGGCGCGGCGACGACGATGGATCGGCAACAACGCGAACGCTTGCAAGCGACCGGCACCCAACACTTAATGGTCATATCCGGCCTGCACTTAAGCCTTGTGGGCTGGGGCATGTTTAGAATACTGCGTTGGGTCGGGTTGCCAGTAGCCTATTGTTATCTACTCGCCGCGGTTGCCATCACCGGATACTTTTGGATTTCGGCGCAAGCGGTCTCTGTACTACGGGCGAGTCTTATGTGTCTGCTGGTTGTCGGGGCTGGCCTCGCGCGGAGCCGGATTGCCTACAGCGACATCTACTGGCTTGCCATGATCGCGACGCTTTTGCATTCACCCTGGGTGACTGGCCTTCCAGGATTTTGGTATTCCTTCACCTGTGTCGGTGTTTTATTACTGATCTCAAACACCCAAAGGATTAAGGCCCAATCCGGATGGTTGCGATTTTTGGTGTCCTTTAAAACGCAAGTTCTACTTGCGTTGGCCGTGATGCCCCTAGGGTCGATTTTGACAGGATTTACGCCCTTAATTGGCCCCATTGCGAATCAAATTGCCATTCCATTGATGTCGATCATCGTGTTGCCCCCAGCACTTGCCGGTATCTTGCTCTTTTTAATCAGCGAAGCCTTTCCGGGAGATGGGGCCATCTTACTAGCCCAAGGCTTGCTCAGGGTCAGCGATCTGGGTTTGCAATTGTTCTGGATCGTCCTCGACTTCTTTGCTGGCCTCGGGATTTCGCTAACCCTTGTACGCTTACCCACTTTGTACCTTATGTTTGCATTTGCAGCATTTTTGGCCTTTATTACGGGTCTTCGATTGCTATCGCTCGCAGCGTTCATGGCGATCTGGCTTGCTTTGATTGCGCCCAAAACAACTCGACCCGAATTTGCCACACTCATACTTCACGTTATCGATGTCGGGCAAGGCAACAGCCTTTTGCTACAAACGGCGCACCACAACCTACTCTACGACGCCGGGCCCTTGTCTCGCAGCGGCTTCGATGCCGGTGCTGCAATCGTCGTTCCGGCATTGCGGGCTCAAGGCATTGACCAATTACATCGGCTCATTATTTCCCACGGGGACGCAGATCATGCGGGCGGGCAGGCGAGTCTGCAGCGCGCCCTGAAAATTAACGACGTGATCGACCCCAACCATCCTGATTGTAGAAACCAGCGAGCCTACAAAATTGATGGCGTAAACTTTCAACTGCTGAGTTGGCAAGGCGGCACCAATCGAAACAATCGCTCCTGTTTGCTTCAAGTGACAGGCCCCGGTTTTAACCTGGTTTTGTCTGGTGATATTGAAGTTGAGGCAGAGCTCGCCCTATTGAATAACCTGCAAGGTAAGGTCGATTGGCTAATGGTTCCGCATCATGGCTCGAGAACCTCCTCATCCCCGGCGTTGCTCAATCACCTCATGCCCCAGTGGGCGGTCATCGCGGCCGGGTTCAACAACGCCTTCCGCCACCCCCACCCAGAAATTGTAACGCGGTATCAGAACCGGGGTGCCCATGTGATATCGACAGCCGAGCAGGGCGCCCTAATCTTTAAAGCCGATCGAAAAGGGCTGCATTGGGTATCATCGGCAAGGCCCGCACGCCAACGATTTTGGTCTGATTAGCGGCGAAGCCTTGCAATTGATTCGCAAAGTGTAGATCCTTGCGCCCGTTTCAACCCTCAAAAGAGATCTCACTTGGACAAACCAACCCTCATCGACCAACTCGATTTAGAACAGATTGAAACCAACCTATTCCGAGGCATCAGCGAAGATCTTGGAACCCCTCGGGTCTTTGGGGGTCAGGTTATTGGTCAGGCGCTCATTGCCGCCCTTAGAACGGTTGAAGATCGGCATTGCCACTCGCTTCACGGCTATTTTCTGCGTCCCGGAGATCCAACGCGCCCGATTATTTATGAGGTCGACCGTATTCGGGATGGCCGGAGTTTCACCACAAGGCGGGTCGTCGCAATCCAAGCGGGGCAGGCCATCTTCAATATGTCTTGTAGTTTTCAAGTGTTAGAAGCCGGCCTTAGCCATCAAAGTCAGATGCCAGATGTGCCGCTGCCAGACGATATCCCCGATGACATGGATGCCATGGCCGCTCGACTTGAGCAGTTGCCACCCGCCATGCGCGAGATGATGATGCGGCAGCGCCCGATTGAACTCAAACGGGTTGAAGTGGTTGATTTTCTAAACCCAGTAAAACAGGCGCCCAAACAACACACGTGGTTCCGCGCGCGGCAACCATTAGGCGATGACATCGCAATGCATCAATGTTTGCTGGCCTACGCATCCGATATGGGGATTTTGAGTACCTGCACGCTGCCTCATGGCAAATCGTTCTTGAAAGGTTTAATGACAGCAAGTTTAGACCATGCCATGTGGTTCCACAGACCCTTCCGGTTCGACGAGTGGATCTTATTCGAACAAGACTCACCAGCCGCCGGGGGCGCACGCGGCTTCAATCGCGGCAGTATGTTCACGGAAGCCGGTCTTTTGATTGCATCTGTTGCCCAAGAAGGCTTGATCCGAGAAATCGACTAGTCCCGAAACTGGAGCGTGTGGTTATCGAGGCGTCACGCGTTTAAGCGCTTTCACCAGTTGCTGCTTGTCAGCCTGACTGAGGAATCCGCCTAATTCTGACTCTTGGTTGTGACTGCGAATGGCTATTCGAGACACGCCCCAGGGATGAGGCGGTGGTGATACAAGATATTTGGCCCAAAGCCGCTGATAGGTAATCGCTTTGTTTGGCTGACGAACGCCTTGCTCGATGCTCACAAGATCGTCTGAAACCGTAATCACTTCTTGACGATTGCATTGCCGATTACAGTAAAACATACACCCCGCCAGTGCTCCCATCTCGATAATGGAAAATGGCAGAATCATCCAGGCGCCGGCAAATAAAAAACCGATGCTGACGGTCCCTGACACGATCATCAGGGTGTACAGGAGGTACAAATTGAATCGCCAAGTACCGGATGCATTCGGGCGCAGCACGATTTGCCCGGTTTGTGTTGCGTCGTCAATATCGAGTTCCACCATGGTCCTGTGATCCTTTAAGTCGGCGTGCTGACCGACCCGCTTTGCATTAGCGCCGCAAGATGATGGCGTAGGTGTGCATTTTCTTGGTCTGTCCCGACGGTAATACGAAGCTTGTCCTGCAACCGATCATGCGAAAAATACCGCACTAAAATATGCCTTGCTTTTAAACCCTCATAAAGTGCTTTAGCGCTCAGCGGGCATTCAGGGGGCACCGTTGCGAGCAAAAAATTGCTTTCAGATGCGAATACTTGAAGCCCCAGCGCCTGGAGATCACGACACAGGTCTGTACGGCTTAAACGAACGCGCTCCCAGACTGACTTTGCATAGGCTTGATCCGCTAAAGCAACTTCTGCCAGTTGCTGACTAATGGCATCTAGGTTGTAGCTATCACGCGTTTTATGCAGCATCGGTTCAATAAGATGCTCAGGGCCAATGCCGTAACCCACCCTTAAACCAGCCAAGCCATAGCCCTTGCTGAGTGTTCGGAGCAAGACAATATTGTCTGAGTTGACCGCTAATTGGGTCAGGTCATGCGCCTCATCGGAGACAAAATCCACGTAGGCCTCATCAATTACGAGAATGCCATCAATCTCTGAGGCCAACATCCGCAAGGTCTCTTGATCGATCAAGCGGCCACTGGGGGCATGAGGATTGACGATAAACGTGAGCTGACATTGATGCGCGGTAATCACACTCGAAAAATCGTGCGGTAGAGACCAGTCGGCTTCAAGCGGAATCGAGGTGACCAAAGCGTCTTGAATTGCCGTGAGGATTGGATACAGCGAGTAGGTTGGGTCGGTCATGCCGACGCAAGCCCCTGGATCGACAAAGGTTGTCAGCAATAACCGCAACAGCTCATCGCCCCCGCGGGTTGCAATCACATTTTCGCGCGCAACCTGATGAACTGATGCCGCGGTCGCTCGAAAACGGTCTGCTGTCGGTTGTGGGTAACGCCTAAGTCCCTCGATCGCAAAGTTTGCAATTGCGTCCTGCACCTTCGGCGAGGTCGGGTAGGGGCTCTCGTTGGTGTTCAGCTTTGTAACCGGCGCGTCAAAGGGTTGTTCGCCTGGGACGTAGCCTGCCAGCTTTGCAATATTGTGACGTTCAAAGCGTTTACTGCTCATCTAAAAACCTCTCATAGCTGACGTCCAATACCTCAGCAAAAATTTTCCCTGCGGGCCGATCAATAACAACGTCATCACCGACTCTTTTTCCCAATAAGGCGCGTGCTACTGGACTATTTAAGCTGATCCAACCCTGAGCTAAGTCGAATTCATCTTCTCCAACAATTCGAAGCGTCATCAGATCATCGTTGTCAGGCTGAAGTCGAACCCAGGCGCCAAAAAAAATCTTCTCAGTATCTTGGGGCGTTCGATCCACAACTTCCAAAACATCAAGCCGTTTTTCAAGAAACCGGACTCTACGGTCGATTTCTCGAAGCAGCCGTTTGCCATAGATGTAATCGGCATTTTCAGACCGATCGCCCAATGCCGCCGCAGCGGAGACCTGCTGGGTGATCTTCGGACGTTTGTCCCGCCACAGATACTGCAACTCGGCCCGGAGATTACTCGCGCCTTGTGGCGTGATGTAGACCTTTTCGCTCACCTTGATGCCCTCGTAGACTGTTGAACCCGAAACATGATTATCCAAGCTGAGTTCAGCGGCGAGTCACCGCTGCTTGCCGCTGGCGGCAAGCGCCAAAGTCGGATTGCTTGGAAACATTCCGCGTAAACCATGCTGACGGTTACCGTTTCTGATCGCATCGCGACAAGATCGCCAAATCATTTTTTTTGCTTAAACCAGAAATTTAATTCCTGAACAATGCCGTGTCTTAGCCTTGAAACGCGAACAGGGTCTTTAAGCTTCTGGTCAGCAAACACCAGTTGCCCTTGAATTCCGCAAGGGGAGTATTATACATAAGCCCAAGCGCGAAAAACGCGACGTATAAGCAGATTATCGAATCACTGAGGATTCACAATGAGAATGGATAAATTGACCACTGCGGTGCAGCAAGCTTTGTCTGACGGCCAATCTTTGGCCGTTCAAAAAGATCACAATATCTTGGCGCCTGTGCATATATTTTCCGCGTTGCTTCAAGATCGAACAGGCACCGTTTGGACGCTTCTGGGTCAAATGGGTGTAAACCTTGAGCAGCTATTAAAGGGGGTGAGCGACTTACTGGCTGCGCTGCCCGTTGTTAGACCGAATCGCGGTGAGGTTCAACCGGGTCCAGAACTGATTCGCTGGCTGAACCTTGCCGAGAAAAAAGCCCACGAGTTGGGAGACGACTTTATCTCAACCGAAGTACTGTTATTGTCACTTTTTGAAGGCACCAACGCCTTAGCCAAACAGCTTCAGAGCAGTGGCGTTAATCCAGATGCCATGGCGCGCGCAATCAAACAAGCTCGTAATGGCGCACAAGTTGACAATGAAGGCTCGGAGACCGAGCGCCAGGCGCTCCAGAAGTACACGGTTGATCTCACGGAACTTGCTCGTTCAGGAAAACTGGACCCCGTCATCGGGCGCGATAGTGAAATCAGACGAACCATTCAAGTGTTGCAGCGCCGGACTAAAAACAACCCGGTACTTATTGGCGCGCCAGGCGTCGGCAAGACCGCAATTGTTGAGGGCTTGGCGCTCCGAATTATCAATCAAGAGGTGCCCGAAGGTCTCCGGCACAAAATCATTTTATCGTTAGATTTAGCAGCGCTGGTCGCGGGCGCAAAATTTCGTGGCGAATTTGAGGAACGGCTAAAAGCCGTTCTAAAAGCCCTTGAAAGTCGGCGAGACGAGGTTATTTTATTTATTGACGAGCTACATACAGTTGTCGGTGCGGGCCGTGCGGAGGGCTCAATGGATGCTGGCAATATGCTAAAGCCTGCACTCGCGCGTGGCGATCTCCATTGTCTGGGTGCGACAACACTTGATGAATATCGACAATATATTGAATCGGACAAGGCCCTAGAGCGGCGCTTTCAGCGCGTTCAAGTCAATGAGCCCAGCACCCAAGATGCGATTGCGATTCTTAGAGGCCTTAAAGAACGTTATGAACTGCACCATGGTGTGACCATCACCGATCCCGCAATTATTTCGGCGGTCCAACTTTCCCAACGCTACATTACAGATCGCCAGCTGCCCGACAAAGCCATCGATCTTATTGATGAATCCGCAAGTTCCATTCGGATGGAAATTGATTCAAAACCGGAAGAGATGGACCAACTGGAAAGAAAGCTTATTCAACTTAAAATTGAACGTGAGGCGCTCAGCCGAGAAGAGGATAGTCAGTCGAAAAAGCGACTGGAAGAGCTTGAGGGTGATATTTTGGCGCTAGAGCGCGCGTTTGCTGACTTAGATGAAGTTTGGCGTCGAGAAAAACACTTGCATCAGGGTGCTCAGAACCTGAAAGAGTCGTTGGATCAAGCTCGGCAAGAACTCGAGGTCGCCAGGCGAGCCGGCGATCTAACGCGGATGTCCGAATTACAATATGGCCAAATCCCTGCCCTTGAAAAACAAATTGAGGACCAAACCAGCGGCCATAAAGTTGCGGCGAAACTCTTCAGAAACCAAGTGACTGAGGACGAAATTGCCGAAGTCGTGTCGAAGTGGACGGGCATTCCCATTCATAAAATGCTGGCCAGTGACCGTGAAAAACTCTTAGATCTCGAAACGGAATTGGCGCGCCGCGTCGTGGGTCAGGCAGACGCAGTTTCAGCCATCGCCAATGCCGTGCGCCGCGCTCGTGCTGGCTTGTCTGATCCCAACCGCCCCAATGGTTCTTTCTTGTTTTTGGGCCCAACAGGCGTCGGCAAAACAGAGCTTTCGAAAGCCTTAGCCGAAAATCTGTTCGATTCGGAACAAGCACTGATTCGGCTGGATATGTCGGAATACATGGAAAAGCATGCCGTATCCCGCTTGATTGGTGCCCCACCGGGTTATGTGGGCTACGAGACAGGCGGCTACTTGACAGAACAAGTTCGGCGCAAGCCCTATGCGGTCATATTGCTAGATGAGATTGAGAAGGCGCATCCCGATGTTTTTAATATCTTGCTGCAAGTACTCGACGATGGTCGACTGACCGACAGCCATGGTAGGACTGTGGATTTCAAAAACACGGTTCTCATTATGACCTCGAATCTAGCCTCTGACGTGATCCAGTCTGCAGCGGGTGCGTCTTGCGCGGATGAGATCAAAGACGCGGTGATGGCGGTCGTTAAACAGCACTTTCGACCAGAGTTCCTCAATCGAATCGACGACAGTGTGGTTTTTCAGCCTCTGACAGAAGTCAATATTAAGGCCATAGCACGCATTCAAGTCGATCGTCTGCTGGCGCGGATCGCGGAGCAGGGTATCGAAATGACGCTGGAAGATGAAGTCTTCAACAACCTAGCGGAAGCAGGTTTCGATCCAGCCTATGGCGCAAGACCGCTGAAACGGCTGATTCAGCGCATGATCGAAAATCCACTGGCTGAAGCGATTTTGTCTGGTGCCGTTGACCAAACACGCCCCGTGGTGGTTGCCATGTCGGATCAGGGCCTCGCTTTTAAATGTAAATAATACTGTACAAGCATACAGCTATAGAGTACTGTACGCTTGTACAGCAATTTAGGCGGTCAACGATCACGCGAGTAAAGCGTCGGGATAGCTAGATAACGGCCTCCGAGCTTGGTGAAACGGCGAAACCTCAATAGATTTTTTTTGGATGACGCTGATGAAGGTGATGATGATAAGGAGGGCTCAACGATGTTAGAGACTAAAATGTTAGAGGCTAAAATGTTTGAGGC
>ERZ887942.972-NODE-972-length-21404-cov-8.361328_pt1 | contig 21404 bp, 17 predicted proteins | sample MGYA00521099_ERZ887942 | MGnify/ENA primary metagenome ERZ887942 (study PRJEB32303, sample SAMEA104408605) | aquatic metagenome | biome: Brackish water; feature: Pelagic; material: water | place: Baltic Sea | collected 2014-06-07T06:48:00 | depth 16,251 m ...
TCCGGCCAGCCAGGGGCCGTAGAGCTCCGGCCCTGCCACCACGGCTGTGCTTTCGGCTGCCGCTTCCAGCCACTTGATTGGCGTCTTGCAGGCCTGCGGTTCGCCCCGTTGCAAGGGCAGCAGCGCCAACTGACAACTGGCCAGCACCTGGCGGTAGTTGGCGTAGGCCAGCAGCGGATGGCGCTCGAGGCGCTCTGCCGGGAGATGGTTCTCCAGGCCTGTGGGTCCGGCGCTCACCAGCTGAACCTGCGGATCCTCGCTGAGCCAGCCCAGCAGCTCCGGCAGCAGCTGGCGATGCTCCTCCAGCCGGTTGAGGTTGCCGAGAAACACCCGCAGGCGTTGCCCCGGCCGGTGTTTCTCCAGGTTGAGCGGTGGCAGGGGATCGATGCCGTTCTCCACCACCAGCGGCAGGTGGTGATAGGCCCGCAGAGCCTTGGCCAGCCGTGGGCCGGAGCACTGCAGCGCATGGGCCAGCTGCAGGTGGGCATACCCGCAGCTCGCCATCCGCTCCCGCACCTCCGCTGGAAAGAGCTCGGGATGGTCATCCCACTCCACCAGCAGCAGGCAGCCGCGCCGGCGCATGCCTTGCAGCCAGGCGCGCCATTGATCCCAGCTCTCAGGCACCGGCCGCTGCCAGATCACCAGCCCGTTGGGCCGCACCGCTCGGTTGAGATCGAAGGGCCGTTCGTGGATGCGCACATCCCAGCCCTGCGCCTGCAGAGCTGCGAACGGTTGCTGCACCCGCACCGTGGACCAGGAGCCCACCGCACTCACCAGCACGTCGATGGGTGGTTTTGGCAGTGGGGCAGGCGCGGCCATCAACCCCTGGCGCAGCTGCCTCGAGCCTGCCATGGCAGCCTGGGCCCATCGCCGGGGCGCTGCCAGTGCCGCAGGACTCTCCCGCTGCCGCCCTCAATGCCGCGGGTCAGTGGCTAGGCAGCGATCCACGCCGAGCCTGCCGCGAGATGGCCCTCGCCCTGCAGCAGCTGCCCACCGCCGCCGCCGCCTGGTTCAACTACGGCCTGGCCCAGCACCTCTGCGGCCGCATCCCCGCAGCGGTTCGCGCCTACCGCCGCAGCTTGGCCTGCCCCGATCCCCCCCTCCGCCAGCTCGCCAACAACCTCTCCCAAGACCTCTTGCTCAGCGGCTGTTTCGCCGAGGGCTGGCACGTGTATGAGCATCGCCCGCGTCAGCCGCTGCCGGTGGCCTGCCACCAGTGGTATGGCCCCCGTTGGACAGGGCCGCAGCCGCCCCACTCGCCCCTGCTGCTGGTGAGCGAGCAGGGCTTCGGCGACACGCTGATGATGCTGCGCTTTGCGCTCCAGCTCGCCCAATCCGGCTGCCAGGTGGAGCTGGTGTGCCAGGAGGCCCTGGTGGAGCTGATCGCCCATGCCGCCCCGGGGCTGGCGGTGCGCGGGGAGCTGGTGCGGCAGCCCCAGGCCCGGCCCTGGGCGCCCCTGCTCAGCCTGCCGGGGATTCTCGGCGCCACAGATCAGGCCATGCCAATGCCGCAGGGCTATCTGCAGCTTCAGCCCGCTCTGGTGCAGCAGTGGTCCCGCCGGCTGCAGCGCCGTTCCGGCCGGCTGCTGGTTGCCCTGCACTGGCAGGGCAATCCGGTGAGTGAGCAGTCGCTCTACAGCCGCGGCCGCTCCCTGCCCCTGGCCGCCCTCGCTCCTCTGGCGGAGCTGCCGGGCGTCGAATTTGTGAGCGTGCAGAAGGGGGAAGGCCAGCAGCAGTGGCCTGGGCCCTTCGCCGGTTGCCAGGTGGCCGGCCAGGCCGCCGTGAGTGCCAGCGGCTCCTTTCTCGACACGGCGGCGGTGCTTGCCAATTGCGATCTGTTGATCAGCGCCGACAGCGCTGTGGTGCACCTGGCCGGGGCCCTGGGCCTGCCCGCGTGGGTGTTGCTCAAGGCCCTGCCCGAGTGGCGCTGGGGCCTGCAGGGAGAGCGTTCCTACTGGTACAGCAGCTTGCGCCTGTTCCGTCAGCCGCTGCAGGCTCATGCCCCGCAAGAGCCGTGGCGCGACCCGGTGCAGCAGCTTGTGGAGGCGCTTGCCACCAGGGGCGCTGGCCTCAGCCGAGGCTGAGGTGTCGCCAGCCCGCGGGGTTCGGCGCCATGCCGGCCGCCGCCGCGGCACGTGTGTCCCAGTTGATCAGGGCCGGATGGATCCACAGCCGGCCACCGCTCCTGCGCAGCTGGCGGTGCAGCGCCACGTGCTCGCAGCACTGCCAGCGCAGCCACCGCTCCCCCTCGGCCCCCTGCCAGCCCAAGGGCCGCTCGCCGCAGTAGCGCGCCTGGCTGCGCGCCAGCCAGGCGGCGCTGTAGAAGGCCAGCCCCCCAAAGGCCGAGTCCACCTCCAGGGGCGGCTGGTGGGGCTCCAGCACAAACTGCCGCGGCCGGTACACCTGCTCCAGCAGCTCCGCATCGCTGAGCTCCGGCCGCTCTCCATGCAGCCGCAGCATCGCCGCCCACACGTCGTCGGGGCAGAGCCTGCTGTGGCGCAGGGCCCACAGGTCGTAATAGGGGCCCAGCTGGTTGGCAAACAGCCCGGCCGCTGCCGGTTGTGCCTGCCACCACTGCAGGGCGGCCTGCAGTTGGGCCAGGTCCCATGGGGCAGCGTTGACCCCATCAAGGTCGAGCACCACCAGCAGGTCGACGCTGGCCCAGCCGCCATGGGCCTCCAGCCAGGCCAGGGCTGTGTTCCGCAGGTGCGCCAGCCGCACGGTTTTGGCTGGCAGCCGCCGGTTCAGTCCCGCGAACCCGAGAGCATGCACCCCCGGTTGGCTGTGGCCGTAGTGGCGGATCAGCTCCACGCTGGCATCGCTGCTGTCGTTTTCCAGCAGCAGCACCCGCGAGCTGCTGCAGAGGCTGCGCAGCCGCTCCACGTTGGCCAGCACGGCTGGCAGCCAGGGCGCACAGTTCTGGGCGCAGCCGGTGATCAGGGCGCGCATGCCAGGTCCTCCAGCAGCTCTGCGGCCACGTTCTGCCAGCGCCGGAAGCAGCGCGCTTCCGTGTCCTGCACCAGCCGTTGGCGCAGCTCGGGCTCCAGCAACAGGCGCTCCAGGCCGGCCGCGATGGCTCGCCAGTCGCCCGTGTCCACCGTGAGGCACCCCCCAGCTGCCGCCCGCTCTCCCAGCGCCCCCTCCCCACTGCAGAGGCAGGGCCGCCTCTGCCAGAGGCTCTCTGCCACCGGCAGCCCAAAACCCTCTTCGAGGGAGGGATACACGCAGAGATCGGCCTGGCGGTAGAGCCGCGCCAGCGCGGCGTCATCGGCGCGTCCGTGCCAGTGCACGGGCAATCCCAGCCGCTGGGCCCGCTCCACCAGCGCCACCACCCAGCCCTCCGCCGCCCAGCCCACCAGCTGCAGCCGCCAGTGGTGCCGGCCCTGGCTGTGCAGCCAGCCCAGGGCCTTAAGCAGGCCCCGATGGTTTTTGCGGGGCTCCAGCGTGCTTACGCAAAGCAACTCCAGAGGACCGTCGTTGGCGGTTGGGGCCGGTGGTCGCTCGCCGCCGAAGTCCTCCGCCAGGGGTAGGGGGCGGATGCGCTGCTCCAGCTCCGGTGCCGCGGCGATGCCCTGCTCTTGCAAGAAAGCCAGCAACTGCCCGCGACTCGTCTGGGAGTTGCAGAACACCAGCCGGTAGCTGGCCAGGTTGGCCATGTACGTGGCGTGGCACTGGGCGGCCTGGCTGGCCGCGGAGCCATAGAGCTGCGCCTGGCGGAGCGGGATGGCGTCGTGAAACAGCCAGGCCAGCTGCAGGTTGAGCGGTCGTGCCGCGGCGAGCAGCTGGTTGCGGCTGGGGTTGTGGGGGCCACTCACCAGCTCCACGATCACGAGCCAGTTCGGGCGGGGGCCTGCTGGGGCATCGGGCCAGGGGCTCCAGGCCTGGGCCGCGGGGCCGCTCCAGCGGGCTAGGTGGGCCAGGGCCTGCGCACTGGCCGGTGCCAGGCACTGCCGCTGCCGGTCCCACACCACCGGCACCAGGGGTTGCCCCAGCTCCAGCAGCGCCCGCGCCAGTGCCCGCACACAGCGCTGGATGCCGCTGTTGTGCTCGAAGCGGCTGGTGTGATCCACGTAGTAGTAGATCGGTGCGGTCACGGGCTCTGCGCTCATTGGGCCGTGAGCGAGCTGGGTTTGTCGTTGGCCCCCAGCACTAGCGGCGGCACGCAGGCCCAGGCCGAGAGTTCCGGGTAAAGGCTGTTGAGTTGGCCGTCGAAGCTGAAGCAGGCGCGTGGCGGCAGCTCCGGCGCCGCGATCGGCAGGCTGCGCAGCGGCAAGGCCCAGGCCAGGATCCGCGCTGCACCCGCCGGACTCACCAGGTAGCCCGCCAGCCCCAGGCCCTTGAGCAGCCGAAACCAGCGGCGCCCACCGCTCGCCGCCAGGGCAGTTTCCAGTTGCGCTTGGCTGGGCCAGCGCGGTTGGAACAGCGCGGTGAGCCCCAGCCCCCCTGCCCACTCCAGTTGCAGGCAGGAATCGAGGTTCCAGCCCAGCAGCAGCAGGTCCCAATTCGCTGGGGCCTGCTCCAGCAATTGGGCCAGCTCAGCGCGCCAATGGGGGGCCAGCACCGCGTCGTCTTCCAGGATCATTTGCGGCTGCCCGAGCCGAAGGCAGCGCAGCAGGCAGCGCAGATGGCTGAGGGCACAGCCCAGCTGGCCCTGCGGCCAGTTCAGCGCCGAGGGCTCCAGCAAGCCCCGCGCCAGCAGCTCGTGGGGATCGAGTTGGCTTCCGTCCACGCCCGGCATCACGGTGATGGTGTCTGCCTCCCTTCCCAGCCGCTGGCGCAACAGGGCCAGCCTCTCCCCGCTGCGGGGCAGGCTGATCACCAGAGGATCCGGCGTGGCACCAGGCGTCAGAAGTGGCCTTGCAAGTGCCGCTGACGCTAAGCCGCGTTCAGCCTTGGCATGCAGGCTGCGGCAAACTGCCCGCACGACAGCTCAGACAGCGTGCAGCGCTACAGCGGTGAAGCCCTGGGGGAGCGCCCCCGCCTGGTGGTGCTGGGCTCCTGCAAGGTGGGCAACTTCGTCAAGAGCACGCCCCTGCTGCGGGGGCTGAAGGAGCGCTGGCCCGATGCCACCGTGGATTTTCTCGGCAGCAGCGTCACCGCCGACTTTGAAACGGCTTGTCCTTGGATCGACTGGCGCCTCAGCTGGGACGACCCCGACGCTGATGCCGGACTGGCGCTGCAGCAGCACCTGGCTCAGCGCACCGCGGCTGCGGGGACGGTGGACCTGGCCATCAACCTGGATGGCTTCAACCCCCTCACCCAGGTGCTCACCACCTGGCTGCGTCCCCGCTATGTGGCGGGCGGTGCGCTCACGCCCAACCTGCGCCGCGAGCTGCCCTGGGGCGATCTGCCCCAGCAGCGCTTTCTGGCTGATCCCGACTGGGATAGCGCCGCCTTCCTGGAGCGCTACGGCGAGGTGTTCACCAGCAACTACATCGCTGAGCTGTTCTGTCAGCTGGCCTTCATCACCACCAACTACGAGGCGATCGAGCTGCCCAGCGTGGATCCCGGTTTCCCGGTGCCGGATGTGCTGATCCACTGCACCACGGCTCGCGCCGCCAAGATCTGGTCCTTCTCCCACTGGCGCCAGGTGGTGGAGGCCTGCGGTGCCCGCGGCATCAGCGTGGGGCTGGTCGGTAGCCCCCCCGCCGCTCAGCGCGCCGATTACCACTCTGAGGGCGGCGAGGAGTCGCTGCTGGCCAACACCGCGCTGATCGACCTACGCGGCCGCACCAGCTTGATTCAGCTTGCCGGTGCCTGCCGCCAAGCCGCAGCCGTGGTGAGTGTGGATGCCGGCCCCATGCACATCGCCGCGGCGGTGGGCACCCCCACCCTGGCGATCGTGGGCAACGATGCCGCCGGGGTGGGAGCCAGCCCGATCCGGCTCTGGCTGCCCCGCCTCTCGGTGCTGCAGCGCACCGAAAGCGCCTTCAGCTGCAGCGCCTGCGCCGACAACCGCTACCGCAACGACGCCTGCCTGATCGAGGGGCACCCCTGCATGGCCGGCGTGGAGCCTGAGCAGGTGATGCGCTGGCTCGCGGCAGTGCCCGGGCTTCGAGAGCGGTGGCTGAACTGAGGTGCGATCCCCTCGGCAGCCAGGCGTTTCTGGCTGAGCTCGAGGGGGTCTTGGCTCCAGCCCAATTGGCCCGTTTGCGGGCCTGCTGGCAGCAGCCCCATGATCCGGCCGCCTATTCAGCCAGCCCCGATCGCCTGCTCTGGTTGCGGCCCCCGGCCGGCAACCCCGATCCCGCCGCCCGGATCACCCTGCCCGCTGATGCCCTTGCCATGCCGGGCCGGCTCCAGCCCCTGCTGGCCCTGGCCCATGGCGCAGCCCAGTTGGCACCGTGGGCTTTGGGTGGGCTGTCGCTGGCGGTGCAGGTGCACGACGAAGCGCCCACCCGGGCTGGCGTGCTCTGCTTAGACGCTCCCACTGCTGCGGCCAGGCCCGATCAAGGCAGCATCCCCGACCCCTACTGCCTGGGCAGCCGGGGTTATTTGCTGTTTCGCCGCGAGCTGCTGGCCTCGCCGCCGCCCCCCTGGCGCTACCGCCGCCCCGTGGTGATCTGGCGCGGTGCCACCACCGGCAGCCATGCCATCACCCCTCGGCGCTTGCCTCAGAACCCTCGCTACCGGCTTTGCGCCCACAGCCTCCGCTGGCCCGACCGGCTCGATGCGCGCTTCACCAGCGTGGTGCAGTGCCGTGATGGCGAGGCGCAGCAGGCCGTGATCGCCGAGCTTCAGCGTCTGGGCCTGCTGGCGCCGCCGCTACAACCCCTGGCGATGGCTCAGTGCCGTTGGATCGTCGATCTCGATGGCAATGTGAATTCCTGGGGTTTGCTCTGGAAGCTCCTCAGCGGCAGTTGCGTACTTCGGGTGAGCAGCGATCGGGCCCAGTGGTATCACCACCGCCTCGTGCCCTTCCAGCATCTGGTGCCGATCCGTTCTGATCTGGCTGATCTGCAGCAACAGCTCGATTGGTGTTTCGCCAATCCGGCCGCTTGCGAGGCCATCGCTGAAGCCGGTCAACAGATGGCGCTGCAGGTGTTGGAGGATCTCGGTGCCGACATGCTCTCCGCGTTGCGCTGGGCCTGTGCTGTGCCCCCGTCTCGCTGATGCTGAAAGCGATTTGCCTCACAGCCTGGAATCGACCAGCCCTGCTGGAAGCCAGCCTGGCCTCCATTGCCCGGTTGCGGCATCTCGAGCACTGGAGCCTGTTTGTGCAGCTGGAGCCGTCCGATCGGCTGCCGGAGGTGTTGCAACTCTTGCGTTCAGCCCACTTGCCTTGCTCCATCCAGCTGCAACTGAATCCGCAGCGCCTGGGCGTTCGGGCCAATCCCCTGGCCTGCCTTGAGCGAGCCCACGTCGCCGGGGCCGAGCTGTTGTTGTTGCTGGAAGACGACCTGCAGCTGGCCGCCGATGCCCTGGAATTTGTGGAGGCCTGCGCTGAGCATCCTGCCTTTGCCAGTCGCTTCTCCTGCGGCAATCTGCACTTTTCCAGCTGCTTCAACCAGGCCCATCTTTCCAGCTGGAATCAAGCCGATCCCGCCCTTCCGTCGGTGGCACTGGAAACCCAATACCTCTCCAGCCTGGGCCTGTTTGTGTTGCGTCGCCAGTTTGAGAATTTTGTGCGGCCACACTGGTGGACCCATCCCCTCAAATTGCGCGACCACTTCGGCCAGCAGGTGGCGGGCTGGGACTGTGCCCTCAACCAGGCGATCCTTTTGGCCAATCGCCGCTGTTTGCAGAGCTTGCTGCCCCGGGTGATCCACTGCGGCGTGGCGGGGGTGCACTCCGACGCGGTGCTCCATCAGCGCAGTTACGCCCATGCCGGTCTCTATGCCGGTGAGGCTGAGTTGGACTCGATTCAGATTCAGTCTGTGGATGGGATCAATCAGGATCCCGCTGGCACTGAGGAGTGGGGCTGTCTGTTTCGCCTCGCTGGCCAGCTCTGGACTCTGCAGCGCACCTCTCTGGAGCGTGAGCTGGGGTTGGCCGAGGCAGTTGCTGGCCTCAAGCCGCAGCTATTGGTGTGCCCCAAGGCCCGCACGGCCCAGGGCAGCATGGCTGTCGACCCAACCGGGGAAAGGGATCGCCCGCCGCTCGGCCCAGCGCCTTAAGCGACGAGGCAGCCAGGCCAGCCAGCCGCGCCTGGATCGACTCGCCCGCACAAACGCCGAGCCCGGGCCGATCAACGCGTACAGCAAAAACAGCAGCCGGTATTGGAGCACCACCCAGCCCAGGGACCGCCAGGGTTGCGGGCAGTTTGCCGGTGAGGGCCCGGATGTGCCGGGGCTGAAGCGATAGAGCTGGCCATCGGCCAGTGGCACGGCCGCGCGCTGCTCCAGGTAGGCCTGTTGCACGATCCGAAAGCGCCCGTAGCCTAGTTCGGCCAGGCGGCGATGCTGCCTGATCACCGCCCGCAGCGATTCCTTTCCCGTTTCCCAGCTCACGTAGGCCGGCAGCTGTTCCAACGTGGAGAGGTCTGCCAACACCTCCTCGTCGGCACCCTCGATGTCGATCTTCAGCAGCCAGGGGCAGCCGTGCTCGGCCACCAGCGCCGGCAGGCTGGTGGCGGCCACGGCAATCGGCTGGTTGTGGGGCAGTTGGTGGGCTTCGGCGTTGCGGCGCACCCAGCGCAGGTCCACGCTGCCCCACTCGCTGCGGCTGGGATGGGGGTGGAAGCTCACCTGCTCCAGCCCCCGGCCCTGCCCCACCACGGCGGCATGGATCAGCTGTAGCTGCCCGCTGGAGATTTCGGCTGCAAAGCGCTGCCGGCCATCCTCAGCCAGGCTGGGATTGGCTTCCACAGCCACCACTCGGTGCCCTAGAGCCAGGTAGTGGTCGGTATCTTCCCCGCGATGAAAACCCAAATCAAACACCAGATTGGTTGAGGTCATATCTGCTCTAGATGCCTGCCAGTCCTATCTAAAACAGGTGGCCATGTGGTCCCATGCGCGTCAGCCACTGCTCCATTACTTGACGCTCACCATCCAATTGCTCCTGCAGCCAAGCGCGCGTTGCCGCCCCCACGCAGTTGGCTTCGCCTTTGCCCTGGTTGCTGACTCGCAGCTGCTGCAGAGGCTCGGTTTGGAGGCCGAGAAAGCGCCACACCAGCGCGGTTATGCCCACAGGATCGGCAAAGAACGCTTCACTGCGCAGAGCCAGCAACTGGTTGGCTGCGAAGCGTGCCGCGTAGCGCTCCAGTTGTTGCCCATAGCGGCTGCGGCTCAGATAACTGTGCTCCTGATGGCTGCGATGGGGTTCGCCTCGCGCCAGGGTGGATTCAGCATCCGCCAGGCGTTGCGGTTCGGCGGCGAGTGCTGCTTCCAGGGGCAGTGTTTCTAGCCCCAGGCGCCGGCTATGGAAAAACTGTGACAGCGTGCGCTCTACCGGGTCTCGCAGCAGCACCACCAGCTTCGCCCGCGGGCAGTGATGGGCGATGCGCTCGGGCGCGAGAGGATGGAACAGATAATACGGCGTGGCTTCACCACTGAGGCGCAGCCTCAGCCAGTGCCGCTTGTTTGGAAATTGCTGGCAATACCACTCCCAGCCCCGGCTGTAGTGCAGCGAGAAAAACTGCAGTTCTTTTTCTGCTGCTGCCTGGATCCTGGAGTGCTGCACCACCAGGTCGTAGAGACTGGTAGTCCCACCCTTCTGGCATCCCAAAATCAGGAAGTCTGGTCTCCCCATAGTTTGCAAGTTACCGGTTTCAGCGGCACTCGGCCCTTGGCAGCCCGTGGTTCAGACCCTTGCCCATTGGCGTGAGGACGGATTGGAGGCGGCCCGGGCATTTTGGCTTCAGGGTGCTCGTGCCCAATGCCTGGGTGCCGCTGGTGCTCTTATCGGCTGCGGGCTGGAACTCGACCTGCGGTTGGCTCAGGCTCCCGGCCCGCGGCTGCTCGTGGATGGCGTGTGGTTTTGCCGCCCGCCGGGTGGCATCACGCGGGTCTGGGAGCAGGTGCTGCAGTGCTGGACCCTGCCGGGGCTGCTGACCCCCCAAGCGCCATTGCGGTTGATTGATCGGGATAGTCATCTCGCCCTCACCGCGCGCTTCGATTGCGTGTCCGCTGCGGCGGTGGATCCGTTGGACAGTGTTGCCGTGGCGGGTCTGGAAGACGACAACCTCAGCCATGCCCAGGCCTGGGCTGCAACGGCCTTTCTCTCCTCGTGGATCTCCACCTGCGCGCGCGCGCAGGCCACAGCGCCAGTTCCAGAGTTGGCCCTTGTGCACGATTGTCTGCCTGAGCGCAGCACGGTGGCTCCGGAGCTTGCCCGCCAGCGGCGCCGCTGGTTGCTGGGCTCCTCCAGCCACCTTGCGGTGTCGGCGGCCACGGCGCAGGACCTCGAGGGTCTGTTGCGGCGTTCGGCCTGCAGCGTGCCCTGGTGCCACAGCACCGCTGACCCCGTGTTTGCGGCCACGGTGCGGGATCCAGCCGCTGGTCGGCTCTGGGCCACCCTGCAACGCCAGGCTGGTCTCCAGCCGCCGTTTGTGCTGTTGCCTGCCACCAGCGGTATTGGCACCTACAAAAACCCAGAGCTTGTGGCAGCAGCCCTTGCCGACCTGCCCCAGCTTCAATTGGTGTTGTGCGGTGTTGGCGCTGCCGCTCGAGCTGGTGAATTAGTGAATGCCTATGCCCCCTTGGCAGGTCGTTGTCTGGGGGTGGGCTTCACCGAGCTGGAACTGGCCTTGGCCTATCGCCATGCCCTTGCAGTCGTCTTGCCAAGCCGGGTGGAGGGCTTCGGATTGCCTGCTGTGGAAGCAGTGGCGGCCGGAGGTCGCTTGATCGTGGCGGACGCCAGAGGTTTGCGTGAAGCGGCGGCGGAGGCGGGCCTGCGTGTATCTCCCGACCAGCCAGAGCAGCTCAAGGCGTTGCTCGAGCTGCTCCTGCATCGTCCCTCGCTGCAGTGGCTGGATCCGCTGTTGGCCGGCCGGCGTCAGCAGCGTCTACAGCGCTGTTGCCCCGATCTGCTCGGCCTGGCCCTGCTGGCCTGTGCCCGGGGCTTGTGAGGCCGACCCGGTTACGTTTGACCCGCTCCCGCAAGGCCTATCGCTTGACTGCCCCTGCGCCCCTTTTGCTGATCGTGGGGATGCATCGCAGTGGCACCTCACTGTTGGGGGGGCTGCTGCAGCGGCTCGGCGTCGCCTTGCCGGGGGAGCAAATTGCAGCTGATCATCACAATCCCGAGGGGTACTTCGAGTCGCGCGAGGTGGTGGATTTGCAGGAGCGACTGCTCATCGATCTGGATCGTTGGTGGCCATCCGCCAACGGCTGCCTGGCCTTGCCTCCCAATTGGTTGCAGCATCCAGCCACTCTGGCCACGCGCGTTCAGCTGCGGGAGTTGCTGCGGGCTGAACGGTGTCGTCAACAAGGGCCCTGGGCCATTAAAGATCCGCGCACCAGCCGCCTGCTGCCCCTCTGGCTGGATCTGGCCGCCGAGCTGGGGATTCCCCTGCGTCTGTTGCTAGCGGTGCGGGATCCGGCCGAGGTAGCTCGTTCGCTGATTCAGCGCGATGGCCCGATCACCGGCATGGATCTGGCTCGGGCCCAGCAGCTCTGGTGGTTGCACAACCTGGAGCCTCTTCAGGCCGCCCCACCGCAACTACCGCAAGCCGTGCTGGATTTCGGTGCTTGGTTCACTCAGCCCGAGCGGCAGTTGGACGGGCTGCTGGAGCTGATACCGGAGCTGCAGCCCAACCTTGAGCAGCGCTGTGCAGCGCTCTCCCTGATCTGCCCCGAACTTCGCCGCAGCCTGGAGACGGCTTCGGCACTGTCTCTGGATCGGCGTGTGCGCTGCCTGCATCGCCAGCTATTGGCTGGCCGGCGTCGCTGGCCAGCGGCGCAGCCGCCGCGCAGCCTCCGCAGCTGCGCCGAGTTCCACCCTGCACCGCGCCAGCTGGCGGCTGATCCCAGCTGCTGGTCGCACTGGTTGGAGGTATGGCGACACCACCCTGCGCCGCGCCATCCAGGCGTTGCGTCCGTGGCTCCCCAAGCGGTAATCAGCCTCTGCGGCATCACCCACCACAACTGGTCAACCCACTTGTGGATCCAGCGTTTGCCACTCAAGGGATTCGCGGCTTCTGCTCACCTCGCCGACCCATCGGATCCTCACAATCTGCCGCTGGCTGGTACCGCGGCCGCTGGCCTCACCCGGCTGGCTCTCAATTTCGAGCTGCCGCCAACAGAGCGCGCTAAGCACTGGCTCATGCATCTGCAAGGCCAGCAGTTGATCTGGGATCCCGAGCCGGCGCGGGTGCTCTTGCTGCGGGAGCTCGGCTTGCCTGCTTATTGGCTGGATCCAGATGCACCTGACAATGGATGGTTGCAGCAACGGGCAGCTGCCGATCCTGGTCATTGGGCTGCTCTTTTGGGCCTGCCGCCACCGCCATCTGAGGCCGTTCTGGTGTTGGGCTCTGCCGGGCCGGAATGGGATCGTGCGTTGGCGGCCGAATCAGCCCAAGCTGCTCCTGCGGCGCCACCGATTGCCTACCTCCCCGGTTGGCCGGAGTTGATCAGTGCAGATGCCGCATCGGCATTGGCCCAAGCCGGCTGGCTGGTAGCTGCTGCCTCTACTGCGTCGGCACTGGTGTGGTGCGGCGCGGCCCCGCCCTGCCATGCCCTGCCTGTGAGTCAGCTGGTCGTGCAGCCTCCCTTTACCCCCGCCGAGTTGCGCGCCGAGCTAGCTGGCCAGCCTCTGCAGGCTCTGGCGGAAGATCGCCCCGCGCCGCCTCTGGAGGAGCTGTTCAGTTGGGAGCTGTCGGGGGAGCAGCAACTCCAGCCAGCCGCCGCCGTCTTGGTGAGCCTGTTCAACTACGGCGATCGGGTCGCAGATGCGCTCGAGAGCGTGGCAGTTCAGCAGGAGCAGGGCCTCGAGCTGATCGTCGTGGACGACGCGTCCAGTGATCAAGGCGCTGCCGTGGTTCAGGGCTGGATGCAGGCGCAGTTGGATGGAGGCGCTCATCCCTTCGCGCGACTGCAGCTACTTCGGCATCGCCACAACGCCGGACTATCCACGGCGCGCAACACCGCATTCGCCGCGGCTCGCGCCCCCTGGTGCTTCGTGCTGGATGCCGACAATTTCCTCTTTCCAGACGCGGTGGCTGCCTGCCTGAGGCTGGCGCTGGCTGGTTCGCCGGAGCTGGCGGTGGTACATCCACTGTTGGCGGTGGAGGTCGAGCCGGGGCGGCCGGATGATCAGCGCACGTTGGTGCGTCCCCAGAGCTGGCAGCGCCAGCGCTTTCGCTTCGAAAACAACGTGGATGCCATGGCCCTGGTGCGCCGCAGTGCCTGGCAGGCTGTGGGTGGTTACACCCACATTGAGGGCGGCTGGGAGGACTACGACTTCTGGTGCAAGCTCACGGGCGCGGGCTATCACGGCCTTCAGTGTCCCCAGTTTCTGGCGGTGTATCGAAGCCATGCCAAATCGATGAGCCATACGTCCACCAACCGCAACTGGCGGGCCCTTGCGCGCACGCTGCAGGCCCGCCATCCGTGGCTGCAATTGCCCCTTGCCCGTGGGGTGGAGGTGTTGTGAAGATTACTCATGGTTTACGGGCCATGTTGCTGAACCTGCCCGCTGATGCCTCCGAGCGCCGCCTGTTGGTCGCCGCCGCAGTGGCCCTGATCCGCCGGCGCCGCCGAGCCCTCACCGCTGCGGCGCCCCTACTTGCGGCAATTCCATCAGCTGGTCGCGCCAAGCTCTCCCTATGGAGCCAACTGGCGGCTGCCCTGCTCGGACGCTCGAGAGGTCACGCCTGCCCGGTACAGCTGGTGGATGCCCTGCAAGCCACCCAGGCCTACCGCACTGCGCAGCAGCGGCTCTGTCTGTCAGGCTCTGGCCTGCTCCAGCGCGGCCACGCTTATCGGGACCTACTCCAGGCCTGGTGTGAGCATCCCCCCGAGCGGCTGCTGATCTTTCACCATTACGACCAGCGTGCTCTGCTGCCCCTTAGCTGGCAGCAAGCCTTGCTGGCGATTCAGGCTGCCGGCTGGCAGGTGGTGGTGTCGTCGCCTGATCTGCAGCCGGGAGCGATCGAAGCACTTAAGGCTGGCGGCATCCAGATCGGCCTGCGTTCCAACATTGGCTTGTGCCTTGGTGCCTACCGCGATCTCAGCCTCCTGCTACTCAGCCAGCCTGATGCTGTTAGTGGCTTGCGGTCCCTGGTGCTCTGTAACGACAGCAATCTTCCCCTGCAGGCACCAGCTGCCCTGCTCAGCCAGCTTCAGGGCTGGACTGACGCCCATGAGGCTGGCCCTGAGCCCGTGTTGGCAGGGCTCACCGATTCGGCTCAGCGGGCCCGCTATCACCTGCAGTCGTTTTTTCTTTACGCCAACCGCGCCCTGTTGCAACACTCCGCCTGGCTTCGCTTCTGGCTGGGCTTCTCCCTCGCCGGTAGCAAGGACGAACTGATCAACAATGGAGAGATCGGTCTCTCCCAGGCGCTGCTCGCTGCCGGTGTGCAGCTGCGCCCGGCTTATCCCCTGGTGCAGGGTTTGCTCGAGGATCCGGCCATGGCCGAGGAGCTCCAGCGTTACAGCATTTGGCAGCCCCGCCATGTCAACCAGAGCCTGTTCGCCTGGCAGAGCCTGCTGGCCCGCGGCTTCCCGCTGGTGAAGAAGCACGTGCTGTTCGAGCTGATCGAAAACCAGGGCCTGCCGATGGCCATGGCGGAGCTGGCCCGCTGGATCCCCAAGGAGCGTCGAGAGCTGCTGGCAGCTGATCTGCAGGAGCTGTTTGTGAGCCGTTACGGGCCATGACGCTCCAGCTCCTGCGCGAGTGGCCCCCGGGCTACGGCGGCGTGGAGCGGGTGGCCCATGAGCTGGCGGTGCATTGGCACCAGCAGGGCCAGCCGGCCACCGTGTTCAGCCTGGTGGGGCCGCCCGACGTGCGTGATTTGGCTGATCCGCTACCGGTGCCCTACTGGCGCGCGCTGTTGCCTCGCCTGGCTCTGGGCCGGCTCTTGCTGCCTCTGCCCAGCCTTTCCCTCTGGCGGCTGCTCAGTTCCCCCGAACCCCTCCACGCCCATCTGCCCTGCCCAGGGGTGTTGCTGCTGGTGGTGCTGGCCCGGCTGCTGCGGCCTCGCCGCCCGATTTCGGTGCACTGGCACGCCTTTCTGCAGGTGGAGGCCACTCCAGCTGGCCTGCTCATCGGCCTCTACCAGCACGTGGCCCTTGCTGTGGTCAAGCGTCTGCCTCGGGTGATCACCACCTCACCGGTGCTGGTGGCGGAGCTGGTTCGCTGCGGCTGCAGGCCCGACCGGCTTCAGGCGCTGCCCTGCTGCCTTGCGGCGGAGCAGGAGGCCGCCGCCCTGGCCCTGCCGTTCCGGTCTGCCGCGCCAGCCACCGCAGCCGAGCCGTTTCAGGTGCTGTTCATCGGCCGCCTCGACAGCTACAAGCGCGTCGATTGGTTGCTGGCTGCTCTGGCCAGCCTGCGGACCCCTTGGCGGCTGGATGTGGTGGGGGATGGGCCCCGCCGGCACCAGCTGGAGCTCCTGGCCCAGGGCAAACCGGTGAAGTTCTGGGGGCGTTTAGACGAAGTGGCCAAGTTGGAGCGCCTGGCCGCGGCCCAGGTGTTGGTGCTGCCGGCCGATCGCTGCAACGAAGCCTTCGGCATCGTGCAGCTCGAAGCCATGGCCGCCGGCATTCCCGCGCTGGCCTTTCGCCTGCCCCGCTCCGGTATGGCCTGGGTGTCGCAGCTGCCGGGCCTGACCTGGTCAGGTGCTCCCGCCGACCTGGCCACGGTGTTGCAACGTCTGGCCGCCGAGCCCACCTGGCGGGCTGTCTTGGGCCGGCAGGCGCGGGATCGCTACCGACAGCTGTTTGCTCGGCAGCTGTGGCAGCGCCACCTGATGGAAGATCAGTGTGGGGTCGGCGTTAGCCTCGCCAAAACCAATGCCCGCTTGGCAGCCCGCTTGCGACAGCCCCTTCCATCCACACCGTTTGCAGGCGACGCAAGCCCCCCAGTGCCCACCGAGCGGCCCTTGGTGCTTGCAATGCGCCATGTGCGGCTGGATATTCCAGTGCTCACCACCGAAACCCGCAGTCTCAAATCCACGTTGATGCGTTCCGTCACGGGTGGCAAGCTGCGGCGCCGGGGTGGTGGGGCGGTGATTACGGCGCTTCAGAATGTGAACTGCACCGTGCGGGAGGGGGAGCGGGTGGCGCTGATCGGCCACAACGGTGCCGGCAAGAGCACCTTCCTGCGCTTGATCTCCGGCATCTACCAGCACAGCTCCGGTCACTTCGAGGCGCGGGTACGGGTGTTCCCGATGATTCACAAGAGTTTCATCACCAGCCCGGAGCTCAGTGGCCTGCAAGCCATCAAGGCCCACTACTTGCTGGTCAATGGAAACTTGCGTGGCTTTGAGCCGTTCTGCGCCGACGTTGTGGAGTTTTCTGGGCTCGGTGATTTTGTGCACTTGCCGGTCAAAACCTATAGCCAGGGCATGGCCGCCCGCCTGCTGTTTGCCGTGCTCACCGCCGGCAGCCACGATTGTTTGGCCATGGACGAGGGATTCGGTGCCGGCGACAGCAGCTTCTACGACAAGGCCCAGCAGCGCCTTCACACTTTTTTAGCCACCACGGGCACCTTGCTACTGGCCTCCCATTCCGATGAGCTGCTGCGTCGATTTTGCCAGCGCGGCCTCGTGTTCGAAGAGGGCCAGATTGTCTTTGACGGCCCCCTTGATGCGGCACTTGCCTTCTACCACCAGAGCTGATGGTCACCGTCCCCCAGGCATCCGCTTCCCCGGCTTCCGTGCGCCGCACCCTGGCGGAAGCCTGGGCCATGCGCCGTGTGTGGTGGTTCACCGCCACGGCCCGCACCCGGGCTCGCTTTGTGCGCACGTTCTTTGGCAGCTTCTGGCTCGGCCTCTCGAATCTCTTTTCCATCGCCGCCTTGGCTCTGGTGTACGGCACCGTATTCAAGGTGCAGGATTTTGATACCTACGTGGTGTACCTGGGGCTGGGCTTGGTGGTGTGGAACAGCATTAGTGCGGCCATAGGGTCTGCCCCCAACCTGTTTGAGCACAACCATTCCCATGTGCACAACACCAATCTCAATCCAATCTTCTACACCTTGGAAGAGTGGGCTTTTCAGCTGCAAACCTTCGCCCAGTCTTTTTTATTGGTTGTGCTGGCATTGAGCTGGTTTCAGCACAATCTGCTTCTCAATCTTATTCTGCATGGCTGGCTGCCCTTGCTCAATCTGAGCTTATTTATCTATTGGCTTCCCGTGATCGTCTGCCTGTTGGGTGCACGCTTCCGGGATGTTTACCAATTGGTGCCTATTGTGCTGCAGTTGGTATTCTTGCTCTCGCCGATTCTCTATCAAAAAACAAATCTAGGTGCGATGGCCTGGACGGCTGATCTCAATCCCCTTTATCGCATCCTCAGCCCGCTGCGGCATACCTTGATGGTGGGTGAAGTGCAGTGGGCAATTGGTGTTGTGTTGCTCGCTGTCAACCTTGTGGGCATCTGGGTGGCGCTCAAGCTGCTCAACCGCGAACGGCCCTATCTGCCGTTCCTGATCTGAATCGGAGCCTGTTGTGGCACAGCTGATCAACCTGCTCTCCTGGCTGCCTGGCCACTCCGGCTTTGGCAGCTATGTGCAGCGGGTGGTGCCTGGGCTGCCCGGGCTGCGCCTGCAGCTCGACAGCACCGGTCATGGTGCGTTGATTGATCCGCCGCACTGGTCGCTTGAGCCCCCACCCCAGGCACCTTTCCAGCCGATGGCGCTGCTGCAGCGCTATGGCCTGGGGCAGCACGGCGTGTCCCTCTCCAGCCTCCTGGCGGAGCGGGGTTTGGCGGTTGAGCAGCTTGAGGTGATCTATTCGCCCTTCTTTGAGGCCCTGCTCGCCTGCCCCCAGGTGCCGCAGTTGATCACCTGCCACGATCTCACGCCCTTGGTGCTTCCCAACAGCCGCAAGGCTTGGTTGCGTTATCGCTTCTGGCAGCCGCGCCATCTCCGCTGTGCCACCAGGGTGCTAGCGATCAGCCGCTACGTGGCTGACCAGTTGGTCGGCTTCGGTGTGCCCGCCGAGCGCATTGCTGTGGTGCCCAATGGCATTGAGGTGCGCCGTGAGCGCATCACGGCGCCCGCCAGTGAAGACCTATTGGTGCTCGCCCGCCACGACGCCAACAAGAACCTCCCCTCCCTGCTGCGGGCCCTAGCCGGCGCGCAGCAGCGCCTGCCCGATTGGGGTGGCGTGGTGCGTATTGTCGGCCGAAATGGTCGGCAGAGTCAGCTGTTGCAGCGCCTGGTGCGGCAGCTGCCGCGGCCTGCGCAGGTTCAATTTGTGCCATCCCTGGAGCCGCTGGAGCTGGTCCAGCACCTGCGCCAGAGCCTGGCTCTGATCTCAGCCAGTGTTGAAGAGGGCTTCGACTATCCCGTGCTGGAAGCCAAGGCCGAAGGCTTGCCCACCCTGATAAGTGATATAGCGGTGCACCGGGAGTTTCATCAGGGGAGTTCGCTGATCTTCCCCCCGCACGACGACGGCTCGGTGCTGGCGGCCCACCTGCAGCAGCTGCGCCAGGATCAAGGCGCCTGGCAGCAGCTTTCGGAGACGGGTTATCACTTGGCCCAGCAGATGAGCGTGCACGTGCAGCTGGCTCAGATCCGTGAGGTGATCGCTGCTGTAGCTTCTGGCTGAGGGCTAGCGTAACGATCCCCGCCCGCCACGATCGACAACTCCGTCTGAATGAGGTGGCTGATCGAGGCCCGGAACGCCGCATTAATTGACTGCTGCAGTTGTCGGTACCTACGGATGCGTTGTTGACGAAGCTCGTCCAGCCACAAGCGTTGTTGCTGGGGGCGCAGGTGCTCGGGGCGTCCCGCGCTGGCCTCCAGCCACCGGCGCTCCATCCGGCCCACCACCAGTCGTATGGCACTGGCCCAGTCGCTGGTTTCCAGAGTGCTGCACAGCAGCATGTGTTGTTCGAAATCATGCAACTGCTGAATCTCCCTGTGTGATTCCGATGGGCTGGCGATCACAGGCAGGCCCAGGCAGGCCGCATCGAGCACGGGGATTCCAAAGCCCTCCACCAGCGATGGACTCACAACCGCCAGGGCGTTCAGGAACAGCTGGCGCTTGGTGGCCTCATCCACATAACCGGTGAGCAGCACGTCGGGATGGCTGTTCACCAAGCCCTTCACCCTGGCGCTGTAGCGGTCGGCCTTGAGTTTGCCAGTGATACACAGTTTGATGCCGTGGCGCTCAACCCCGGATTCAATGAAGGCCTTCAGCACAAACAGCAGGTTTTTGCGAGGCTCCACCGAGGAGTTGAACAGCAGATAGCGGCAGGGTTGGAGCGGTTGCAGGCGCCGTTGCGTTTCGCTGTACAGCGGGAGTTCGTGAATGCGGGCTTCCCAGTCGCAGGCGTCGGCCGGAAACGCCAGCGACGGGGATTGGATGACCACACCACTTGCGTGGGGTCTGGTGGATGTTGGCTGCAGGATGGCGGTTTCGAACTTATGGCGGGTTGATTCCGACACAAACAAACGTCCAGCATTGGCGCAGGCACGCAGCCGACGGGAGAAGCCGATCACGTGATCGCTTGTTTGCACGTATTCCAGGGGGATCAGGTCGTGGATGCTCTGCACCACGAAGCGAACGTTGCCAAAGTCCATGTTGAGTGGACAGGTGGTGATCACCCCATCAAAACCCTGAAGATCTAGCCGCAGTACATGACCAGAGCGCTGTTGGGCCAGGCGGAATGAGTGCACAAAAATATGACTTGCGCAAATCAAGCCATTTACCTCCTGGAGGTAGCCCAGTCGCTCACTCTGTAAATAAGGATTATCGAAGATTTCTTGAGTCGGAATTGTCTTGAGGTTGCGTTGATCGAAGCGATGCTTTGGAAGCAGTGTGCCGACGAGCTCGTGAATCAGCCTTCGTAGTTTTTTGAGGCGTTTAAACAGGGGAATTTGCTGCAGAAATTGCTGTTGTCTGGAGTCAATATTCGCTTCCTTTCCGCTGTTCATGCTCTCCAGTACGCGAGCTGAAAAAATCATGTTGGCGGTGTTGCTGGGCAGGCCGCTGGTACGCACGTCCGCCATGGAAGGCGCAAACTGGGTCAGCAGCCACACCTCTGCGCCAGCCTGGCGCAGAGCTTTGAGCACCCCCTTGCTGTACACAGCAATGCCGCGATGCTCGCTCTGTTCCAGATCGATCGCGGTGACCAACACACGCAAGCCTCTCAGAGGCTCCGCTGCAGCCGTCGCGGCGGACATTATTTCCTGTTTGCTCATGTGCTCGCTCATGGCCGATCCCTTTGGAGGCTGATGGCCGCTGAACCACGCTCCAATAGTGATTTGAGACGTAACCGCTCTTCCTGCAGGTCATCGATTGCCTGGGCATCCTGACGGAGCTTTTGCAACTCCATTTCGAGCGCCGCATGGCGGTCATCTAGCAGTGCATGGCGCTCCTGGAGCAGTTGCCGCAATTGCTGGCTTTCGCTCTGCTGTTGTGCGAGCAATCGCTGCAGTTGTTCTGCGTTCGCCTGAGCCAGATAGCTGTGGTAGCGCGATCGCAGCCGCAGCAAATCCTCGCTGTTGGCAGCCTGGTCTGGTTGCTGCTCCCGGGTGCTTTCAGCTTCGTGAATGGCATGGGATTCTGCACAGAGCCATACCTGTTTGCCGAGGTGCTGTTGCACGTCCAAGCAGAGCTCCACGTCTTCCCCGCAAACGCGATAGTGCTCATTGAGTGGTTGGGCCAGGGCGTCGGCCCGCCGAATCCATTGCAGTGCTCCGGTGACCGCTGCCACGGGACCCGTGACCGCTACGGATGGCTGGTCGGCCGGCACAAGCTGGTCCAGAATGTGATATGCCGAACCCCTGATATCAAAGTTGATGCCGGCGTGGCAGAGCATCCCCGAAGCAGTGCTCAGCACGGCACCCACCAGGCCGATTTCCGAACGACTCTCCAGGGTTTCGACCCCTGCATTGACGCAATCGGGATCGAGAATCAAATCATCGTTGGCGATCATCAGAAGATCAGCATTCGATTTCTGGATCAAGCCATTGATGTTCCCAGCAAAATGATAAGGAACGTGTTGGGCAATATGAAAATCGTAACGACTGGTGTTGGTGATGCAGCGCTCTTCCTCAAAGGTCCCGTTCCAGGAGCACAGGATCTCCGTTTGCAGAGGATCAAGGTTGCAGGCCTGATTCAGAGAATCCAAAAACCTGTTCAGCAGCCGTGCTGTGCGGGAAACTACCAGGATCGATAGGCGCATTCAGGCCGAAGTCTTTGAAGGGAGTTTATCAATACATCTGGTGCTGCGAAATGCCGCGGCGGCTCTGCTTGGGGCCCAGGGCCCTCGGTAGGCTGGCCTCAGCACTGATCGGCCCCTTTCCATGCTCAAGCTCCTGCTGGGTGATCCCAATGCCCGCAAGCTGAAGCGCTA
>ERZ887942.973-NODE-973-length-21385-cov-53.095452_pt1 | contig 21385 bp, 23 predicted proteins | sample MGYA00521099_ERZ887942 | MGnify/ENA primary metagenome ERZ887942 (study PRJEB32303, sample SAMEA104408605) | aquatic metagenome | biome: Brackish water; feature: Pelagic; material: water | place: Baltic Sea | collected 2014-06-07T06:48:00 | depth 16,251 m ...
GCGGCGGGCTGGCATGTGCACGGCATCGAGCTCAGCCAGGAGGCGGTGAATCAGGCAAAAACCAATGCCAGCGAAAATGGCCTTAGCGGTCGGGCTTCCTTTGAAACCGGTGTGGTGGCCCAATGTCTGGCGGAGCACCTGGGCCATTGCGACGCCCTCTTCCTAGATCCCCCCCGCAAGGGGCTCGACCCTGTGACGATTGGGGCGATCCGGGAACATCCCCCTGCCCACCTCATCTATCTCAGCTGCGATCCGGCCACCCTGGCCCGCGACCTGGCCATGCTTGTGGCCGAGGGGCTCTACCAGTTGGAGTCGCTGCAGCCGCTCGATTTCTTCCCCCAAACCAGCCACGTGGAGACCTTGGCAGTGCTGAGGCGGTGATCAACAGCGCAACTGGGCCCCGAACTGTTTTTCTAGGGCGGTCTGAATGCCTGCATGGGCCAGGTCCACCTCCTCATCGGTGAGGGTGCGCTTGGCATCGCGGTAACGCAGCCGGAATGCCTGACTGCATTGGCCACTTGCCAGCTGTTCACCCACGTAACGATCCACCAGTTCGGCTTGCTCCAGTAGGGGTTTGCCGGCCTTGCGGATCAGCTTGAGCAGGTCGGCTGCACAGACATCGGCCGAAACCACAACCGCCAGGTCCCGCTCCGATGCAGGCACGGTCGCAAAGGGCGCAAAGGCGGGCTGCCAGCGGTTGCGCCGGGTGGCTGCGGTCAGCAGAGCGTCCAGTTCCAACTCGAACACGTAGGTGCCCAGCGGTAGATCCAAATCCCCGGCCTGCTGGGGGTGCAGTTGGCCAAACCAGCCACCGGGGCGACCCTCGACGACCAGCTGGGCAGCCCGGCCCGGGTGGAGCAGGGGATGGCTGGCCAGGGGCCGATCTTCCGTGGGAATCGCCAGCGCCCCTAGGGCCTGCTGCAACACCCCCCTGGCCTGGTAATAGGTCGGCGGCTGGGCCTTGGCACTGGTGCTCCAGCGCTCTGAACGACGTTCACCGCAGATCACCCCCACCAGCAACTGCCGAGCGGATTGGTTCGCATCGGAGCTGAAAACCTGGCCGATTTCAAAGGCCCAAAAGCCTGATTGCCCGCTTTGACAGTTGCGGCGGGCAGCGGCAAGCAGCTCGCCATGGAGGTTGTCTCGCAGGTAGCCGTAGTCGGCCAGGAGAGGATTGGCCAGGGGAATGCGCCCAGGAGCCGCCGCCACCAGCGAGAGGCTGCAGGCCTCCTGCAACCCAGCGGCGGCCAAATGGCGCCTGAGCCGCCGCTCCGCCTGCTGGGCAGGATCGAGCCCACCGGGTTCGAGGGGGTCGGGCAGGTGGCAGGCGAATTGGTCGTAGCCGACCAGGCGGGCCACTTCCTCGATCAGGTCCACCTCCCGTTGCAGATCAATCGAACGGGCTGGGGGGACGCTCACCTGCCATCCCTCGCCGCTTTCGAGCTCCTCCATGCAGCAGCCCAAGGCGCTGAGGGTAGAAGTGATGCGTCCATCGCTGAGGTCAGCCCAGGAGCCTTCCTGCTGCACCGGCCCCAGCAGGTTGTGGAGGGCGTCCCGACGCAGCTCGATGGGCTGAAAAGGAACCTGGGGACGCTGGTGCAACCAGCGCCCGGTGACCTGGGCGCCGCAGAGTTCCGTTAGGAGGGCAACGGCGCGGTCAGCAGCTGGCAGGGTGTTTTCCGGTGGCAGACCTTTCTCAAAACGGCTGCTCGCCTCGGTGCGCAGCCCCACGCTCCGGGAGGAACGCCGCACGGCCTGGGGGGCAAACACGGCCGCTTCCAGCCAGATTGCTGTGGTGCCGCCATGGACGGCTGACTCCGCGCCGCCCATGACACCGGCCAGGGCAATTGGCTTGTCTCCATAGGTCACCACCAGGGCCTCAGCGCTGAGCAGGTGCTGGGTGCCATCCAATCCGGTGAAAGCTTCACCGCTGCTGGCTTGACGCAAGCCCATGCGCTCGACCTGGGCCAGGCCTGGACCAGTTATGGAAGCAAGCCGCTGGGCGTCGAAGGCATGCAGGGGTTGGCCGGTTTCGAGCATCACCAAATTGGTGATGTCGACCACATTGTTGATGGGACGGAGACCAGCCTTCTCCAGCCGCTGTTGCAGCCAGGGCGGGGAGGGGGCAACCACAAGGGAGTTGAGCCCGGTAATGCTGAACAGCCCCCCCTGCTCCATGGCGGCCCTGGTCGATTCGCCGACGCTGAGCGGGGCGCTGGTTATGGGCTCGGCTGGGGCGCCGAAGTGGGTTTGGCCGCCCACCAGGGCTGCCACTTCCCGGGCAATGCCCTGCATTGACATTCCATCGGGCCTGTTGGCGGTGATCGCCAGCTCCAACACCTGGTCGTCCAGACCCAGGCTGGGCCCCACCGGTGTGCCCAAAGACGGCAGGTCCGCCAGCAGATCATCGAGGATGGCAATGCCATCGGCTTCGGCCGGCAGTCCAAGTTCGGCGAGGGAGCAGATCATGCCGCTGCTGGCCACCCCGCGAAGCTCGGCCGGCTTGATTGTGAGCTTGACGGCAGGCAGGGTTGCCCCGACGAGGGCAACTGGCACGTGGATCCCTGCCCGCACGTTGGGCGCACCGCAGACGATTTGAAGGGGTTCGCTGGATCCCACATCCACTTGGCAGACGCTGAGTTTGTCGGCGTTGGGATGGGCCTGGCGATCGCGCACAAAACCCACTACCACCCCTTCGGCACGGGCAGAGAGGTCTTCGATGGCGTCCACCTCAAAGCCTGCCAGCGAGAGCCGCTCAGCCAGGGCATCCGCGACAAGGGACTGGCCAGGGGCGCTCACCAGCTCCTGCAACCACTGGAGCGAGACGCGCATTAAGCCGTTGCTTCAAGTAGGTCGATCCTAGGGATCGGTCGGGGAGGGGTACAGCGGGCAGGTAAGGTGGGCCCTTGTCCTTTCGCATCGCATTAGCGGCGCAACGTCCTTCATGGCTAAAAACAAGGGCGTCCGGATCGTGATCACTCTTGAGTGCACTGAATGCCGGTCCAACCCCGCCAAGCGTTCTCCAGGTGTGTCCCGCTACACCACCGAGAAGAACCGTCGTAACACCACCGAACGGCTGGAACTGAAGAAGTTCTGCACCCACTGCAACGCCACCACGGTGCACAAGGAAATCAAGTGAGTGCTTGACGCACTTCCGATTCTCGTCACCTGCCGTTCTCCCCAACCATGTCCAGTTCCTTCTTCAAAAAACGCCTTTCGCCGATCAAGCCGGGCGATCCCATCGATTACAAAGATGTGGATCTACTCAAGAAATTCATCACCGAAAGGGGCAAAATCCTGCCCCGCCGGCTCACCGGCCTCACCGCCAAGCAGCAGCGCGACCTCACAAACGCGGTCAAGCGGGCCCGGATCGTGGCCCTGCTGCCATTCGTGAATCCAGAGGGCTGATTCGCTGGCCTCCCCAACCCTCCACGACGGCGACCTGGTCGGCGTGCTGGAGTCCCACGCAGCCCAGCTGGCCGTCGTGGAGAGCCTGCAGGGCAGCAAGGCCCGCCTGAGGGTTGGCTTCGAGGCCAAATCCCAGCTGTTGCCGCAACGCCAGCTGGAGCTGCTCTGCCCCCTGCGCGGTGCCACTGCTCCGCCCCTGCGGCTTGGGGCAGAGCCCTGGGCCCTGAATCCGGCGGCCATCGAACGGGCCCGTCCCGAGCGTCGCGCCTGGGGCGCAGCCTGGCTCTTGCTGCTGGAATCGGATGAGACTATTGGGATAGGCGATTTCACCGACCTGGTGTGCGGTGGTACTGGGCCGGCCCAGGTCGCGGCCTGCTGGCTGGCCCTGGTGGGAGGCCAGAGCTGGTTTCGCCTGCGCCAGGGGCAGATTGAAGCCCGCAGTGGTGCGGAGTTGCGCAACCTGCGCCGCGATCGGCGCCGCAAGGCCCTGATCGAGCAGCAGGAGCGGGCCTGGCTGGAGCTGCTGCGGCGCCGCCAGCCGCCTGGACCGGGCCTCAACCCAGACCATCGCCAGCGCCTGGAGCTGCTCAAACAGCTGGCCGGCGGCAGGATCGAGCTCAGCGAACTGGCTGCGCCCCTGCGCCAGAGCCTCACGGCCCTGCACCTGGGCAGCGATCACGGCGCCCTGCGCCATCTGCTGGTCGAGTTGGGCCAGTGGGATCCCCACCAGTTGCTCTCCATGGCGGGGACCCCCTGGAGCAGCGGCTTCAGCACTGCCCAAGAGGCTGAGGCCAGCCGCCTGCTTGCCCTTCACCTAGCCCCCCTGCCCAGCGATGGGGCCCGCCTGGATCTCTGCGGCCAGCGCTGCGTCACCATCGACGACGACGACACGCGCGACATCGACGACGGCCTGGGCCTGGAGCGCCGCAACGACGGCAGCCTGCGCCTCTGGATCCATGTGGCAGATCCCGACCGGCTGATCGAGGCCGGCTCGCTGCTCGATCTCGAGGCCTGCCGCCGCGGCAGCAGCCTCTACCTGGCACGCGGCAACCAGCCGATGTTTCCGGAGGCCCTCTCCACCGGCCCCTTGAGCCTGCGCCAGGGAGTGCGCTCGGCCGCCTGGAGCACCTGGGTAGAGCTCGACGACGACGGAGCCATCGCGGCCTATGGGATCACGCGCAGCTGGGTGAAACCCACCTTCAGGCTCAGCTACGCCGATGCCGACGAGCTGATTGAGCTGGCCCCCCCCCAGGAGCCAGACCTGGCCGATCTCGAACGGCTCCTGCAGCGGCGCCGGACCTGGCGGCTAGGCCAGGGAGCCCTGCTGCTTGACCTGCCTGAAGGCCGCATTCGCTGCCGCGACGGCGAGCCGGTGCTGGAGGTCAGCGAAGTTTGCCCATCACGCCAGCTGGTGGCCGAGGCGATGGTGCTCGCCGGGGCCGTCGCCGCCCGCTTCGGCATCGAGCAGGGTCTGGCCCTGCCCTATCGCAGCCAGCCGCCGGCAGACCTGCCACCGGCCGCTGAGCTCCAGGCCCTGCCCCAGGGGGCCGTGCGCTTCGCCGCTATCAAGCGCTGCCTCAGCCGTGGGCTGATGGGCACCCAGCCGGCCCCCCACTTCAGCCTGGGACTACCGGCCTATGTGCAGGCCACCTCCCCGATTCGCCGCTACGGCGATCTGGTGGTGCAGCGCCAAATCGGTGCCCAGCTCAGCGGCGGGCCAGTGCTCGAAGAGCCGGAGGTACGGGCCCTGATCGAGCAGTTTGATTGTGCCGTGCGCGAAGGAATCGGCATATCCCGCGAAGATCAGCGCCACTGGCAGCAGGTGTGGTTTGAAACCCACCGCACTGGCCAGTGGCAAGCGGAATTCCTGCGCTGGCTGCGGCCCCAGGACCGGCTGGGGCTCGTGCGCATCGACGAGCTGGCAATGGATCTGGCCGCGGATTGTCCCCAGGGTGCCCAACCCGGTGCAGCGCTGCTGCTGCGGGTGCAGCAGGTGGATTCGCTGCGGGACCAGCTGCGGCTGGTGGCAGCTTCCGGATGAGCCCGGCTGGCTCCCTCAAGCCAGCCGCGACACCCGCAGCCACGGCCCCCAGGGATTGCAGCAGCCGATCAGGGCCACCAGCTGGCCGCTTTGCTGGGCCGCCAGCCATTGGTGCATGGCGGGTTCCAGGGTGATTAACTGCCAATCGCCTAAGCCGTCCTTGCGCTGCAGCCGGTAACCACCCTCACCGTCGCATCGCAACTCGCCCTCGAGCAGCTGCTCAGCCGGCTCGGCAGGAGCGACCGCAGGATCGAGGCGGGCGGGCCAGCCCTGCAGGCTGCCGCCTGCGCCCAGCAGGGCCGGATCCTGCAAGGCGGCCCGCTGGCGGGCCGCCCAATCCGGATGGTGCCAGGGGGTGTCCCACAGGGGCATCGGCCCGGCCGGGGCGAGGGCATCACCGATCAGGGTCTCCTGCAGCAGCCGGGGCGCCAATTCCGCTGGCAGGCAGCCAATCCGGATACAGAGCGCTGCTGCCGCACCAGCTGCCTGGCCCGTATTGAGGATCAGGGGCTGGAGGCGGGTGGCGCCGTTGGCCATGTGACTAGTGCTGGTGCCCTTATCGGCCGCCAACAGGTTGTCGACCCCGGCGCTCACCAGGGCACCGTAGGGAATGGTGAAGGGCGTGCCGCTCCAGCGGCCACCCCAACGGCAACTCTTGGGGGCCAGGGGCCAATCGGGCCCGGGATAGTGGTGATCGTTGGCGTAGTTGCCCACGGCGATTGCACTGAGCTGGCCGTCATCGCCCCTGCTGGGGGGGGCAATCGACGCACCGGCAGCCTGGGGCAGCAGGTCCTGTTCGCGCACCAACTCCCGGCCCACCAGGCGACGGCCCTCTCGCCAGTAGGGCATCAGGGCCAGGGCATCAGCTCCGCTGAGCTGGCCATCACTGGCGCCATGGCTGGGGAAGCAGGCTGCCGCCCGCAGCCAGCCGCCGCTGGCCGCCTGCAGCGCCGCTGCAAAAGCCTGGCTATGGGCCCGCATGGCCCCGTACACCGCCTGTCGCCGCTGGGGATCGGGACCAAACAGCTCGCCGAGCCCTTGATGCCAGTCATTGCCGTGCAGCGGCCAATTCAGCATCACCAAACCACCCGGCAGACGCCCGTAGGTGATCGTGCGCTCGAGGCCGAAGGCGGCGGCGGCATCGGTGAATGGGGCTGGCAGGGGCGGATGGGGCCCGGCGCTATCGGACCCTGGTGGCCTGTCAGCGGCCAGCTGGCCCATCACCACCCAGGTGGGCGACTGCACCGGCTGCTCACCGAAAAACGGCTCCGTCTCGAGCCGCTGACGGCTGGGGGCGCTGGGTTCCCCCCACTGCTCCTGCGCCTCCCAGCCAAAGCGAAAGGGCACATCCGCCAGCGCAAAGGTGTCGCCGCGATCGCTGCCGTCGATCAGCAGTTGCAGATCCAGCCTGATGGTGCGCTCGCCGCGGCAGAGCTCGAGGGCCTCAATTCGGGCGCCCCGCCGCCGGATCGCCGCCAGGGTGGTCGATGGCCACCAGCGCAGCCTGGGTTCGGCCCGGCACCAGTCACGCAGCACCGCCTCGGCCGTGGCGGGCCGGTAGCCGAAGCAACTCACCCAGTTGTGATCCAGCCCGCCCGGCTCCCGCCGCTGCAGCTCGCGCAGAAAGGCCCCCCAGAGCCCGGTCTGCCAGGGGCTGAGCTCGTTGCCATCGGGGCAGCAGACCCCGGCGGCGCTCACCATGCCGCCGAGCCAGGCTCCGGGGGTGAGCAGCAGGGTGTCTGCCCCCCCCCGGGCGGCCTGCAGGGCTGCAGCCACGCCGCCCGTTCCCCCGCCCCAAACCACCACATCAACCTGCTCGTGGGCGATCGCCATGGCTGCCGGGCAAGGGCTCAGTGCAGCCCAGCGTGGCAGGGTGGGGTGCATGGCTTTCACCCTCACTACCCCCCTCTATTACGTCAACGATCGCGCCCACTTAGGCAGCGCGTACACCACGTTGGCGTGCGATGCGATCGCTCGCTTTCAGCGCTTGAGAGGGGAGCAGGTTGTGTTCATCACCGGCTGCGATGAGCACGGCCAGAAGATCCAGCGCACCGCTGAAGCCTCCGGGCTCAGTCCCCAGGCCCACTGCGATGCCATCAGCGCCGGCTACCGCGATCTCTGGAGCCGCTGGCAGATCAGTCACGACAGCTTCATCCGCACCACCAGCCCCCAGCATCAGCAGTTGGTGCGGCAATTCTTTGCCCGGGTGGAGGCAAATGGCGATGTGGTGGAGGGGCGCCAGCAGGGCTGGTATTGCGTCGCCTGTGAGGAGTTCAAGGACGACGCCCCGGGCAGCCAGGACCCGGAATGCAGCATTCACCGCAAACCCCTGGAATGGCGCGACGAGGTCAATCTCTTCTTCCGGCTCTCCCGCTATCAGGCCGAGGTAGAGGCCCTGATCCAGAGGCCGGGTTTCATCCTGCCGGCCACTCGCCAGAAGGAGGTGGAAAATTTTGTTACCCAGGGGCTGCGCGATTTCTCGATCTCCCGGCTGGACCTCCCTTGGGGGATCCCGGTGCCCGGCCACCCGGGCCACACTTTTTATGTGTGGTTTGATGCCCTATTGGGCTATCTCACCGCCCTGCTTGATCCAGACAAACCCGCCCTGCTGGAGCAGGTGCTCGAGCGGGGTTGGCCCGCCCAGCTGCACGTCATCGGCAAGGACATCTTGCGATTTCACGCTGTGTACTGGCCCGCCATGTTGCTTTCGGCAGGACTGCCGCTGCCGGAGCGGGTTTTTGGCCACGGCTTCCTCACCCGGGAAGGCCAGAAAATGGGCAAGTCGCTTGGCAACGTGCTCGATCCGGAGGTGTTGCTGGAGCGCTGCGGCCGGGATGCGGTGCGCTGGTATCTGCTGCGGGACATTGCCTTCGGCGACGATGGCGATTTCCAGCAGCAGCGCTTCGTCGACCTGGTGAACAACGATCTGGCCAATACGATCGGCAACCTGCTCAACCGCACCTCATCGATGGCACGGCGCTGGTTTGCCGATGCGGTGCCCCCCGCCGGCGGGGCCGCTGCAGCAAGCCATCCCCTGGCCCTTGTCGCCCTTGAGACGGCAAGCAAAGTCAACGAAGCACTTGCAACGCTGGATTTTCGTGGGGCGGCGGAAGCCAGCCTGCAGCTAGCCATATCCGCCAACGGCTATCTCAACGACCAGGCCCCCTGGCAGCGGATGAAGCAAGACGACCAGCGGGACCAGGTGGGATCAGACCTCTACGCGGTGCTGGAAGCCAGCCGCTGGCTGGCGGTGTTGCTGGCCCCGATCGTGCCCGATCTCTCCAGTCGCATGTTGGTGCAACTCGGCCAGCAGCCCTTCAACAGCGATGCGCCAAAGGAGTCTGGCCCTCCCTCTGACCAGCCCGCGGACCAACCCTCTGACGAGCCCCAAGGCCAGTCCCCCTGGCTTGCGGCCCAGCAGTGGGGGGTTCTCCAGCCTGGTCTGGCCCTGCCCGAGCCCGAGCCTGTGATGCGGCGGCTCGAGCTGGATTCGCCCCTGTGATGGGGCGTTCAGCTGGCAAGCCTGGTTCAGCCCCATGGGCCAGGCCCCTCCTGCTCCTTGCCATGGGCAGTGCGGCCCTGCCCCTGCTGTTGCTCGGCTGTCGACCGCAGGACGCTAGGGAGGAGCCTCCCCAGCCCTTTGTGTTTCGCTCCCTAAACCTGCGCCAGAAGGGCACCGATGGGCTGCCCCTCTGGGAGTTGAGCAGTCCGGAAGCCCGCTATGACCTCGGCCGCAGGGTTGCCCAGGCCCGTGATCTCAGCGGCACGATCTATGCCAAGGGCCAGCCCGCCTATCGCCTCAAGGCAACCAGCGGCACGGTGATCAATGACGGCGAAGTGGTGCAGCTCGAAGGCCTGACCAGGTTGGTCAAGCTGGGGCCCAAACCCCTGCTGATCACAGCCCAGAGGCTGCTCTGGTACCCGCGCCAGGAGCGCATGGTGATTGATCACAGCCCCCAGGCCAGTCAGGGGGATCTGCGCCTGAGCTCGAAGCGTGCCCTGGTGTTGTTGCAACAGGAAAAACTGGAACTGCGCGGCAAACCCGTGCTGGAACGCAGCGGCAGCGACCAGCTGAAACTGGCCCTAAAGGCTGTCGACTGGTATGCCCGCACGGGCCAATTGGTGGGCATGGGCCCAGTTCGGGGGGAGCGGCGCCTCCCGGCCAACGTCGTACAGACCCTCACTGCGCCACGCCTCAGCGGCAATTCCCTGACGCGGGTGATTGATCTGGCTGCCCCCGTGCAACTGCTCGACCCGAGCCGCAAGGCCCGCCTCGATGCCAGCGACACCCGCATTGAAATGGCCCTTGAGCGGATCAGCAGTCCCCACCCCTTCACCGCCCAACTCGACCAGTCCCGCTTGAGCGGCCAGGGCTTTGAGGTGTTGGGACGCAGCCACACCGTGCTGATTCCCCAGGCCTGCCGGATCCAGCAGCCCGGAGACACCCTGAAGGCAAACAGTTGCAGTTGGAACTGGCAGACCAACGAGGTTGCCGCGGATGGGGACGTTGTGTTGCGACGCCAGAGCCTCAACCAGATCACCCGAGGCGAGAGGCTCACGGGTCTGCTGAGCAAGGAGGGACGAGCCGAATTCAGCAATCCGGGAAATCGGGTGCTGAGTCAGGTGAAGGTGCCACCCCGGTCTGGATCGGGGGCCCGTCGATCGGCCCAACCCCCTCCATTCGCCCCGTAAGGCGGCGGGCCCAGCCCTCCAGCCAGCTGAGGTCGCTGCGACTGAAGCAGCGCGGCGACCAGCCCCCGAGCACCACCAGACCCTGGGAGCCAAAGGGTTGGACCACCACGGCCGGTAAACCGGGGCTCAGGCGCTCAAATTCGGAACGCCCCGGATAGAGCCGCAGATCCACTAGGGAGACGACCCTGCCCCTGCTTTGGGCAAGCTCACAGGTTGCTCCGGGCACAAATGCGGTTTCTGCCAGCAGGCCCCGGCGCAGCAGACAGCGTCCCTGCCAGAACACGACAACCACCGCTGCGGCGCTGGCGGTGAGCAGCATCTGGCTGCCCCAGCCCAGCTCCTCGGCCAGGTCGGCGGGAAGTCCAGCGGCCAGCTCCAACCCCTGGCTGCCCTGGAGCTCCACCCTGGCCGCCGCCTCAGGAACCGCCCGGGTCCACACCACCCCCACCAGCATCAAACCCACGGCCAGCATGCTGGCGAGAACGGCTGCCCTCTCCAGGGCCGGATCAATCGAGGCGGCGGTGGTCTGGTTGAGCACCACCAATGCCAGAGCCAGCCCACCTGAGCAAAGACAGATCCGCGCGGGGATGGAGGCGGTCATGTCCACACAGCAGGAGGCGACAACAGGGCCAGCTAGGGGCAAACTAGGGCGAAGCGTGGCCTCTTCCGTTGCTGCATTCTTCGCAACCGAGCCGTTGGCTCCCCCTCCTGGGTCTGCTTGCTGCCCTGACCGGCAGTCTGCTCAGCCTGTTGTTTGCCACTCCGGCCCTGGCCGTTTCAGCCAGCGACCTCCCCGCTGCTCCGCCCCAGGAGAGGGTCCTGGATTCGGCTGGGGTGCTCAGCCGGTCAGCCGTCGCTGAACTCGGCAAAACCCTGGAACGATTCAGCCCAGACCGGGTCGATGCCCACCTGGTCACGGTGAGTCGGCTGGATTACGGCCTCAGCCTGCCCCAGCTCGGAGCCCAGCTCGTTGAGAGGTGGCAGCAGGCAGCAGATGAACCGAACCAGCTGTTGTTCTTGATCGACAGCCAGACCAACAGCGCCACGGTGGCCGCCTCGCCTGAACTCGGCGGCCAACTGGATCCGAACCTGCTGCGCAGCACTGGCCGCACCACCATGACCCTGCCGATCCGGGAAGGCGGGCGTTACCGCCAGGGCAGTCTCGATGCGATGAATCGCCTGCTCAGCGTGCTTGAGGCTGGCCTGGATCCGGGTGAGCCGGTCCTGACAGAGGTTGTCAGCCAACCCACCAATATCCCAACCAAGGAGGAAACCGCCTCCAGCAACGCCTACACCTGGATAGTTGTCCTACTGGTGGTAGGAACCCTGGTGCCGATGCTCACCTGGTGGGTTTTCTCGCGCTGAACCGATGGCACTCACCGATTGGATGGGAAGCTTCGGGCGCGCCCAGGCCCTAGACCTCAGCAACGATCTGGAGCGGGGATACGAAGCTGCCCTGTTGATTCAGAGCATCGAACTGGAGCACTACAACGATCGCCCGGTCAGGCCCGAGCTCGACCTGCGCATCCCCCGGGCCTCCCAGGCCCAGTTGCTACGTCGATTTCGGGCAGCCCTGGAGGTCTGCCGCCAGACCCTGGCCAGCCTGGAATCCCACCGGGGGGAAATCGCCGGGCAGGAAGTTCGCCAACTTCAGTTGATCCAAACGGTGGTCGCTCGCTACAGCGATAGGCGAGACCCCCTGCCCACGATCAGCCGCTCGCCGGAGGTTTTACCGCGCAGCCTGATCGGCGTGGTTGACCAGGTCAGGCGCCAGCTGGACCCGGACGCGGAAGCCAACGTGGTGGCAGGTTTTCGCCGCCGCCGCGATTCCACCCTGGTTTCGCTGCGCATCCTGCTGCTGTTGATTCTGGTCCCCGTGCTGGTGCAGCAGGTCAGTCGCACCTACGTGATTTCGCCCCTAGTTGATCGATTTGCCCCAGACAACGCTTTCCTCACCTACCCCAAACCACAGCTGGAGGAACAGGCGGTCGAGAAATTGCGCGTCTTCCAGGCCGAAATTGAGTTTGATGCCCTGCTTAAGGGCAAACCCCTGCCCAGCCGTGAGGAGCTGCAAACCCAACTTGCCCTGAAGGCAGATGAACTGAAGGAGGAGGCAGATCTACAGAGCACCCACGCCATCAAGAACGTGCTCTCCGACCTGGGCGGCCTGGTGGGTTTTGTGCTGGTCTGCCTCTTCGGCCAACGGGATATCCAGGTGCTGAGGGGCTTTCTCGATGAACTGATTTATGGCCTCAGTGACAGCGCCAAGGCCTTCGCGATCATTCTTGCAACCGACATCTTTGTGGGCTTTCACAGTCCGGAAGGCTGGACTGTGTTGCTCGACGGGGTCGCACACCATCTCGGCCTGCCGGCCCGGGAAAATTTCATCATGCTGTTTATTGCCACCTTTCCGGTGGTACTGGCCACGGTCTTCAAGTATTGGATCTTCCGCTACCTCAACCGTGTTTCGCCCTCGTCGGTGGCAACCCTGCGCAATATGAATGGTGGAGGCTGAGGCCCTGCTGGGCTGCCATCTGGTTCTCGGACCTGCCCGCAGTGGCAAAAGTCGCTGGGCCGAATATCTGGCCCTCCGCTCCGGTCTGGCGGTTACCTACCTGGCCACCGGACCTGGCGCCTCAGCTGCAGACCCTGCCTGGATGGCCCGGGTCCTGGCCCATCGCCAACGCCGCCCGCCCAGTTGGAGCACCAGGGAGGTGGGGGCAGCCCTGCCCGAGGCCCTGGCCAGCCTGAGCCCCCCGGGGCTGGCCCTGGTGGACTCCTTGGGCACCTGGGTGGCGGCCGGCCTCGAGCTCGACGCCTTGGACTGGCAGCAGCGCTGCTCCAGCCTCTACGACTGCCTGCTTGCCCTGCCCATACCGGCCGTGCTGGTCAGTGAGCAGACCGGTTGGGGGGTGGTGCCGCCAACGGCCATTGGCGGCCTGTTTCGAGATCGGCTTGGCAGCCTGGAACAGCAACTGGCGCCCCTGTGCAGCGGCCTGTGGCTGGTGATCGCCGGCCGGGCCCTCGACCTCCGCAGCCATAGCCTTGCCGTTCCAGAGATCTGAGGGCAGCAGGGGCAAATCCATGCCGCGCATAGTTCTGTACCAGCCCCAGATCCCACCCAACACAGGCAACGTGGCTCGCACCTGTGCCGCCACAGACACCGAGCTGCACCTGGTGGAGCCCCTGGGCTTCCAGATCGACGATCGCCAGCTCAAGCGGGCCGGCCTGGACTATTGGCCCCTGGTAAGCCTGGTGCGCCACGGGAGCTGGGACGCTTTTCTGAACCATCGCAGCAGCAGGGGCGGCCGGCTCATAGCCCTCAGCAGTCACGGGGGCGCGTCCTACTGCGACTGGCTGTTTAGCCCTGAAGACTGGCTGTTGTTCGGCCGCGAGAGCGACGGCCTGCCCGCCGACGTCCTCAGCGGCGCCGACGCCACCCTCGCCATTCCGATGGCCCGAGCCGCCCGGGCGGCCCAGCCGGGGGTGCGCAGCCTGAACCTCTCGGTGGCGGTGGGGGTGGTGTTGTTCGAAGCTCTGCGTCAACAGGATTTGCTGACGTTGCCGGGATCGCCAACCAGCACAGGGATCACGGCTGCTCGCTGAGGGGGCTACGGCCCAGTCACCTTGTGCCGCCCAGCTTCGTCCGCTAACTTCTGGCCGACTTGTGGGTGCTGGCTTCTCCACAAGCCCTGTCCAACGGAGAAATCTGGATGAAGCCTTTGAATTTTTGTCTAAGAATCCTGATTCCCTGCGCCGCAGCTGTGCCTGCGGTGGTGATGGCACTGGCTCCCGACGAAATTCAAGGTGGCTCCATCGACACGCTGGTGGCGGCCCTGCCGGCCCCCAGCAGCGACCGAATTTGGGTCAAGGTGCGCGAGTCGATCAGCGTCGAGGAGCTCTCAGGCTCCCTGAAAGTCGACGAAGAGCGACTGGCCAAGCTCAATGACGTCGATGAAGACCACAGCTTCCTCCGCGGTGACTGGCTGGTGCTGCCGAGCCAGCAGGCCCGGCAGATCAAGCAGTTGGCCTCGATTGACACCAGTGACCTGCGTCGCAGCCCCCCCCTCCATTCCCTGCCACCGGTCCAGGAGGGGGCGGCGGTGCGCTTCGGGGACACCCTGGCCAAAATTGCCCATCGCTACGGCCTAACCCTGCATGAGTTGCTACGCCTCAACCCGGGCCTAGAGACTGCCCGGCTGGTGGTGGGTAGCCAGGTTCGCCTGGCCCAATCTGCTCCGGGTCGCACCCGGATGGTGCTGGGGCTCAAGCCCACGACTAGTGGCGGCGTCAGTTGGCCTGAGTTGCCCGCCTTCGAAGGGCTTACCAATCCCTTTGATGGCCCCAGCTCTGCCCAGGGCTGGATATGGCCCACCAAGGGAGTGTTCAGCTCAGGCTACGGCTGGCGGTGGGGCCGAATGCACAAGGGTATCGATGTGGCCAACAATGTCGGCACGCCAATCGTGGCAGCCAAGGCCGGCCGGGTTGTGTTTTCGGGTTGGCACGATGGCGGCTATGGCTACCTGGTCACCCTGGCCCATGCGGATGGAAGCCGCTCCCTATATGCCCACAACAGCCGCCTGATGGTTCAGGTGGGCCAGGAAGTGGATCAGGGTTCTGTCATCTCCCAGATGGGCAGCACCGGCCGCAGCACCGGACCCCACCTCCACTTCGAAATCCATCCAGCCAGCTCTGGGGCGGTCAATCCCCTGCAGATGCTGCCGCCCCGCGCCTGAGCTAAGCCGGCATCAGGGCCTGATAAAATCCATCTACCGCGGCTCGGTAGCTCAGCTGGTTAGAGCGTGGGATTCATAACCCCAAGGTCGGGAGTTCAAGTCTCCCCCGAGCCATAGTTTGCTGCCCCGCTCTGGCGGGGTTTTTTATGGGCTCCGGATCCCAGCGGGGCTCAGCGCAGCTCGACGCCGTTGAGTCGGCCGCGCAACGAGGCCGAATCCGAGCTCTCCTGCTGCGGGGCGGCAAGAGCTGGCTGCGCAGGGGCTGGCAGCTGGCCTGAACCGCCGCGCCGGGACCTGCCGTAGCCCTGGGAGCGCCCCTCAATGGCCCGTATCAACGACTTGCTGCGATTCACCTCGCCGATGCTTTGGCCGTCCTTGGGACGGACCAGGGGGTTTGCTTTCAGCTCGGAGCGCAGCTGGCTGAGCAGGCGGAAGTGGCCTGTGGTGTTGTATTTGCGCAATACGGTCGGCTCCCAGCCCATGCCGTCTTTTCCTGAATGGGTTATGTACTTAGCCTATGGTGACGCCGGGCAGGAAAGCTGTGATAAATTGTTGAGCAACCAACTGGTAGTCGATCCGACTTTGCCTAAAGCCCCGTCCCCGGGGCAGGAATGGTCTTCGACAAGCCCGGTTGATCCCCCTTTGCCACCCACTCAGCATGTCCAGGCTCGTTGGCCTCCAGGCACCCGACTTCAGCGCCACTGCCGTGGTGGATCAGGAGTTTAAGGAGATCACCCTGTCTCATTACCGCGGCAAATTCGTGGTGCTGTTCTTCTACCCCCTGGATTTCACCTTCGTCTGCCCCACCGAGATCACGGCCTTCTCAGATCGCTACAGCGATTTCTCCAGCCGCAATTGTGAGGTGCTGGGGGTGTCGGTAGACAGTCAGTTCAGCCACCTGGCCTGGGTCCAGACCGACCGCAAAAATGGCGGCTTGGGCGACATCGCCTACCCGCTGCTGGCCGATCTCAAGAAGGACATCGCCCGGGCCTACGAGGTGCTCGATGAGGAAGCCGGCGTGGCGCTCCGCGGCCTTTTCATCATCGATCCCGATGGTGTGATCATGCAGAGCACCATCAACAACCTGCCCGTGGGCCGCAGCGTCGACGAAACCCTGCGCCTGCTTCAGGCCTTCCAGCACATTCGCAGCAACCCAGACGAGGTCTGCCCCGCCAACTGGACCCCCGGGGATAAGACGATGAACCCAGACCCGATCAAGAGCAAGGAGTTTTTCGCAGCCGTCAACTGACCCAGGCCCTCAGGCTCGTCAACAGGCGCTGCCCATCTAGGCCGCCGGTGCTGGGATCCGCTGCCCTCTCAGGGTGGGGCATCAATCCCAGCACATTTCCCTGGGCATTGGTGATGCCAGCCACATCCCCCACCGAACCATTTGGGTTGCTGGCATAGCGCAGTACCACCTGACCATTGGCTTCTAGGGCAGCTAGCTGGTCTGGCTCACACTGGTAGCGGCCTTCCCCATGGGCTATCGGTAGGACGATCCGCTCCCCCTCCCCGTAGGCCCCAAGCCAGCCGCAATTGCCTGGGTGGACCAGCAGGGGTGCAGGTTCACAGATGAAATGGAGGCGGGCGTTGCGGGTGAGCGCTCCAGGCAGCAGGCCCATTTCCGTAAGCACCTGGAAGCCGTTGCAAATTCCCAGCACGGGCCCGCCAGCGGCGGCGAATTCCCGCACGGCTGTTAGCAGGGGCGCAAAGCGGGCGATGGCCCCGCAACGCAAGTAGTCGCCATAGCTGAAGCCACCTGGGATCACCACGGCGTCGACATCGCCCAGGTCTGCCTGCCCATGCCAGAGGAAGCGGGTTGGCAGGCCCAGGCAACCCTCCAGGGCCCAGCGCACGTCCCGGTCACAGTTGGATCCGGGGAAGACCACGATCCCGATGCTCATGCGGGCAGCTCCCCGCTATTTTCCAGCAGTTCCAGAGACCAGTTCTCAATCACGGGGTTGGCAAACAGGCGATCGCTGAGCAATTCCAGCTGGCTTTGGGCCGTGGCGCGGTCGTCGGCCTCGAGTTCCAGATCAATCGCCTTGCCGATGCGCAATTTGCGCAGCCCGCCAACCCCAAGGCGCGCTGCCGCAGCCCTGGTGGCTTCGCCCGCCGGGTCAAGCACCGATGGCCTGAGGGATACCTGAACACGGGCGCGAAAGAGGGGCACCAGAAGAGCTGGAGGTTTGTTAAATCTTGCCAGCTCGATGGTCCCCTTTCGCCGCCCCTGGCCAACTTGGAGGAAGCCCCTCCCTAAAGGGCCGTGCCCCAGCTTGAACTTCCCAGTCGAATGGCGGCAAGGAAAGCCGCGTCAAGCCAGGGATTGCTGGTGCAGAGATTTGTGCAAACAGGTGTGCAGGCAAGTCTGCAGGCGAGTGTGGCGATTGGGCTGGCGCTTGGCTGGCTGGGGCTGCCCGCTGCCCTCGCCGCCGAGCCCGTGCCCCTGCGCTGTCGCCTGGAGGATGGGCCCTGGCAAGACTGCACCATGGTCGTGGAGAGCCCCGGTGAACGCTGGGAAATTCGGGTGGCGGGGAGTCGGATTAGCTTTCGCCACGACGGCAGCGGCACCGTCACGATGAACAATCCGCCAGATGGTCCCCTGAGCAAGCTGCCCAGGGGGAGGGGCTGGATTCCGGTGCAAACCAGCTGGATTGCTGGCCCGGCCCTCTGTTGGAACGGGGTTTGCGCCCAGGGCGACATTCCCCTCGATTGAGCTGGCTTCCCTCAGGGCGGTGTAGCCCCCTCCAGCAGCAGTGCTTCGATGGCTGGGCGATTGAGTTGGAAGCCCAGAAACACCAACTCCAGCCCTGGTAATCGGCCCGGCTGAGCGGCCTGGGAGCCTTGGGCCCCAGCTTCATACCAGCACTCCAGGCGGGCGCCCACGGCCTGGATCTGCAGGGGACGGGCCTTGCCGGGGCTCCACAGCAGGCCCTTGACCCTGATGAGTCCAGGCTGGAGCAGCAGGTGGTGCAACTTTTCTTCCAGGGCCGGGCGCTCAAATATTCCGCCTAGCTGCAGGACCACCGATTCAATTGCAACGTGACTGTGGTCATGCTCGTGCTCGTGGGTGTCGCCCCCGTGGCTGTGGTGGTGGCCCTCTCCAGCTGCTGGGCTGCTGGCCCTGGCCATGCCCAAAACCAGTTCGGGAGACACCTCCCCCCGCCCCATCGGAACCACGGCAGCGCCGGGGCGGAGACGGGGGGCCAGCTGCCGTTCCACCCCCTCAAGGGCGTCCTTGGAGAGACAGTCCGCCCTACTGATCAAAACCAGATCGGCCGCTTCCAGCTGTTCGCCGAAGAGTTCATCAATATCACTGGCGTGGTCCAGGCTGGGATCAAGGAGGCGCTGGGCCTCGAGGGCGGCCGGGTTGGCCACCACCGCGCCAGCGGCCAGGGCCTCGCCGTCGACGACGGCCACCACCCCGTTGAGCCTGATCCGGGTACGGATCTCGGGCCAATTCAGGGCCGCGATCAGGGGTTCTGGCAGGGCTAGACCACTGGTTTCCACCACGATGCCGTCAAGGCTGTCAGCCCGCTCGAGCAGCCGTTCCATGGTGGGCAGGAACTCGTCTTGAACCGTGCAGCACAGGCAGCCGTTGGCCAGTTCCACCAGCCTGGAATCGAGCTCCTCCTCAGGACAAAAGCCACAGCTGCGCAGGAGGGCCCCATCGATGCCCACCTCCCCGAACTCATTGACCAGCACGGCCAGCCGCTGGCCGCCATGGAGGAGCAGGTGGCGCAGCAGGGTTGTTTTGCCAGCGCCCAAAAAGCCAGTCACCACGGTGACGGGAAGGCGTTTTGTTAATGCCTGCATTTCAGGCTGCCCAGGCTGAGAAAGCCCAGGTGGTTCCGCAGGCAGCCAGGGCCAGGGCCAGCCAACGCAGATTCGCCGGCGAGAGGCGCTTGGCGATCGGGCTCAGCAACCAGAGGGCAACCAGCAGCAGGCTGCCCTGGCTGAGCAGCAGTCCGGCCCCATAGGCAGCCACCGGCATGGTTGACCAGCCGAACACCGGCACACTCAGCACGTAGCCATGCAGAGCCATTGCAGGCAACAGCAACACCGGGGGCAGGCGGCGCAGCAGCACCAGGGCCTCCACAACCAGGGTGCAGGCCACCAGCGCCTCGGCCCCCGGCAGGCCAGGCCAGGCCAGGCCTGCTGCCCCACCAAGCAAACCAACCAGGAGCAAACCCAGGGCCCAGCCCCAACGACGCTGCAGAGCCACCAGGGAGAGTGCCAGCAGGAAAACCAGGTGATCTGGGCCCAGCAGGGGGTGGGCCAGCCCGCTGATCACACCGTTGCTCCAGGTGGGCTTCATCTGGCCGAGATCGGCGAAGTGGTGGGCCAGGGCAGGCGAGCTGAACAGCAGCGGCGAGGCCACCAGGGCTGCTGCCAGCCAAAGGGAAGGGTTGGAGAGGCCAGGAGTGAAAAGTAAAGGCCTGAAAAGTGAAGGACTGCGCAGCCCTGGGGCGCTCAGGCCGGAGGGCTGGTGCGTGGAAACTTTCATGGAGCCGGTCCGCGCCGTAGGAAGAACAAAACCGGCGGGCGTTCTGACTGGACGGTCCGGGGACACGCCTTCACAGCTGCGGGACAGTGCCGGATTCACACCGGACTTTCCCCCTTACCTCCGGTGGCTGTTCCCCACCGGAACCGGAATGCTGATGCTATCTGGCTTCCTCCCTAGCGGCAGGCCAGGCTCTCTCGGGTGGCCACTCCGGAGACTGGATTGGTCCCGGCCGCTCGCAGGCAGAGGGCCTTCTTCTCCGGCATATCGAGCACGGCGTCGGTGAAATCCGCCCCTTCGATCGCAGCCCCTTTGAAATGGCTCTGCAGCATCATCGCGTTGCGCAGCAGCGCTCCGCGCAGATCCGCATCTTCAAAATGGCTGGCGAAGGCGACGCTGTCATCGAGGTTTGCCTGCTGCAGATCGGCGCCGCGCAGGTCGCTGTTGTTGAAAACCGCGCCGCGCAGGTCGCTGTTACTGAAATCAAAGCCAGCCAGGGATGCCTTGAGAAATTCAGCTTGCTGCAGGTTGCGGCCATGCATGTTGGGCTGAAGATCCTGAAGCGATCTTTGGCTGCGCAGCTCAGGAGCCGTGATGGCCCAGGCAGGCGCCAGCACCAGCAGCCAGGCCATCACGGTGGCGAGGGCTGTCAAAAGGGGGGCCATGGGCGGGCTATTAGGCTGACACCTCAAGTTATGTCAACCATGGCCATGGCCCTGCGGGTGGTGGTTCCACCCCACCCCCTGATCGGCCACTGGCTGGCCGTGCTCCGGGACCGCCACACCCCTGGGCCGCTGTACGCGAGCGCCACCAGCGAACTCGGACGCTGGCTCAGCTACGAAGCCCTCAGGGACTGGCTGCCCCATCGTTCCATCCAGGTGGACTCCCCCCTGGCCGCCACCGAGGCCGAGATCGTCGATGGGGACGTGCCCCTGCTGGCCCTTCCCCTGCTCACCGCAGGCCTAGGGCTCTGGCAGGGGGCCCAAGCGGTGATTCCAAGCGCCCAGGTGCGGCATCTAGGGCTGCAGCAGCAGGGAATCAGGGGCCTGGATAGGCCAATCCCCCCCCGCTCCGGGGTGCTGGTTTTCTGCGCAACCGTGGCCACGGGAGAAAGCCTGAACCAGGTGCTGGATCGCCTGGCCGAGCTTGGGGTGCGTGGGGATCGGCTGCGGGTTGTCACCGCCCTGGCCTCCGGGCCGGGCCTGCAGTTGGTGGGCGAACGCCACGGCGATCTCACCATTTACACCGCTGGCATCGATCCCGAACTAGACGGGGACGGCCAGATTGTCCCCGGCATTGGCGTTGTGGCCGAGCGTCTTTTCGCCGGCCCGCTGCTCGAAATGGCTGTCCCTACTGCCTAGGCTGGCCTTAATCAAGATCAGGATGATGGGTGATCGCAACGGCAATACCAATTCAGGAGCCAGCGGTTCGATGCTGAGCCTGCTGGCCGGCGCCGCACTTGGTGCTGCCGGGCTGGGCTGGTGGTTGCTGGCCGAGGCAGAGCAGCGGCGCCAGGGCAAGCGCCAGGCCAGGCGCCAGGGGCCCAACCCGGCGCCCCAGCCCGCCGCCCTGGAAGCACCTCCAGACCGGGAGCTCCATGACCGGGTGCATGAGCTAAACCAGGCGATCGAGGATGTGCGCCGCCAGTTGGAAACCATGAATACCCGGGGCTGAAAGCCGGCCTGGTTTGGTCCGGTCGGTAGGTTTTCTGAAGCCGACCCACTGCCATGCTCCGCTCCGCCGCGATTACCCAGGGGATCCAGCGCTCTCCCAACCGGGCCATGCTGCGTGCAGTGGGCTTTGGTGATGGCGATTTCAACAAGCCGATCATCGGCATCGCCAACGCTTACAGCACAATCACGCCCTGCAACCTGGGCCTCAACGACCTGGCTCACCGGGCCGAAGCGGCCGCCCATGCCGCCGGGGCCATGCCCCAGATGTTCGGCACGATCACGGTGAGCGATGGCATCTCGATGGGCACCGAGGGAATGAAGTATTCCCTGG
>ERZ887942.974-NODE-974-length-21357-cov-6.723970_pt1 | contig 21357 bp, 18 predicted proteins | sample MGYA00521099_ERZ887942 | MGnify/ENA primary metagenome ERZ887942 (study PRJEB32303, sample SAMEA104408605) | aquatic metagenome | biome: Brackish water; feature: Pelagic; material: water | place: Baltic Sea | collected 2014-06-07T06:48:00 | depth 16,251 m ...
TTTAAAATGGGAGCCGGGTTTTGCATTCGGAAAGGCTGGCTGGGAGCCGCCGTTGAAGCCACGAACGGTGGACTTGCCGAAGGCTCAGAGTGAACGCAAAAATCCAATCGATCGAATTTTGGACACTTATTTGGCTTCGAAAAAAATTGAGGCTCCCAAGCAAGCTTCTGACGAAGTTTTTCTTCGGCGGGTGTTTCTTGATGTGATTGGGATTCTCCCCACCGAGGCAGAGCGGGCGGCATTTTTGAAAAACCCGAATCGCGATAAACTCATCGCGGACGTGCTTGCTCGCGATGTCGATTACGCGGAGCATTGGCTTTCGTTTTGGAATGATTTGCTGCGAAACGACTATGCTGGAACGGGATTTATCGATGGCGGCCGCAAACAAATCACGGACTGGCTCTACGGAGCGCTGGTTCAAAACATGACCTACGATCAATTTGTGAGCGAGCTCGTGGCACCTCCATCAGATGGTTCTTCGGGCTTCATTTCGGGGATCAAATGGCGGGGAACGGTGAATGCGAGTCAGCGCCGTGAAATGCAGTTTTCGCAAAATCTGTCGCAGGTTTTTCTGGGGATCAATATGAAGTGCGCGTCCTGTCACGACAGTTTTATCGATCGCTGGAAACTGGACGAAGCCTACGCGCTCGCCGCAATTATTGCTGAGGAGCCACTCGAAATTCACCGTTGCGACAAGCCGCAGGGCAAAATGGCAAAAGCGGCGTGGATTTTTCCGGAGCTGGGCGGGATCGATGCGAACGCGCCGAAGGCAAAACGGCTAGAGCAGGTTGCAGGTTTGATGACGCATCGTGACAATGGCCGTTTTACCCGAACGATCGTGAATCGTATCTGGCATCGGATGATGGGCCGAGGAATTGTTCATCCGGTCGATGCAATGCACACCGAGCCTTGGAGCGAAGATTTGCTCGATTGGTTGGCCGAGGATTTTGCTGAAACTGGCTATGATTTGAAAAAGCTGATTGCCCAAGTTGCCCAGTCGAAGGCTTACCAGTCCAAAATCGCGACGACGCCGACTGAGGTTGAATTGGTAGATGGTTACACTTATCGAGGCCCGATTGCGCGTCGGCTAACGGCGGAGCAATTTCTCGATAATGTGTGGCAGCTGACGAGCACGGCGCCGAATGCCCCGTTTACGACGGTGGCCCGCTACAAGGTCGAGCCCGGCGAATTTGATGACGTGATATTGACTGGGAAATGGATTTGGAAGCCAGGCGAGGCGACTCCTGCGGCGGGCGAAAAAGTGACCTTCCGAAAAAGTTTCACTCTCGAAGAAGTTCCAAAAAAAGCGATCGCGGTCGTGACGGTCGACAACTCATACGAGCTATGGGTAAACGGGAAAAAGCTGCGAGCCGATGACAATTGGATGACGGTCGAGGGCGTGAACTTAAAGCCGGCATTGAAAAAGGGCGGCAATTTTATTCAGATCATCGCGACGAATGGCGGGAGCGGTCCGAATGCGGCGGGAGCCTATTTCGAAGCGGAAATCGATGGGAAGAAAATCGTCTCAGACGAATCCTGGAAATGGACTCCTAAGATTCCCGACGCCCGGGGCCGATTCGCTAAACCGCCGGAAGATTTCGCGCCTGTGAAAGTGATTAATGGAGCCATTTGGCAGAACCAAATTGCCGACGGTGCCCGCTCTGGCTTGGCGAATCGAATCGCACCACCGGTCCGCGCCGCGCTGGTGAAAAGTGATTTGTTGATGCGTTCGCTGGGTCGTCCAAACCGTGAGCAAGTCGTCACCGTCAGGCCGGAAGATCTCAGCACGTTGCAGGCAATCGACTTGGCAAACGGTTCTATTCTGTCGGGTTTGCTGCAACGCGGCGGAGCGGCGCTTGATTGTGAGTTCACCGGGAAAAATACGGATGAACTGGTTTCGAGCCTTTTTCTGCGAACGCTTTCGCGCAATCCAACAGCGGATGAAGCGGCCGTTCTGGCAGAAATTGTCGAGGCTCGCGAAAAGCGGAGTGAGGGAATTGAAGACCTGCTGTGGGCGGTCTTGATGCTGCCGGAATTTCAGCTGGTTCAGTGAGATTCGAGTTTCACGATCGGATAGGGTTGATTCGTCGAGCAGACCCTATCAGATCGAAAATTCTCAATATCGCGACTTTCCGTTTCCGCGTTGATCGGACCGCAATTTGACCATACCTTTATGGTTGGCGATTCGGCTGCCACTGGATTGCGTAAACGAAACACACTTTACGAAAAATAGACATGGCAAAGGAATGGTCGGGACGTCATCTCATCTACGGAAGCGCCGGTATGGCTGCTTCAGGTATGATGCAATCACAGGGAAGTTCAGATGCAGACGAGGAGGATTCTCCCGCGTTGCAGATTGCGCAGCGGGATGCATCGGGTGCCGGAGGTTTAAAAGCTGCCATTGTCGGCGAAACCGGCGGTGGGAATTACGGGCACGGGCTGGATCGTGTTTTTAACGACTTCGCTGGAGTGAATGTCATTGCGGTGGTGGATCCTGACGAAAAAGGTCGCGAAGCTGTTCGGGAGAAGATGAATGCGCAACATGCCTACGCGGAATTCGAAGCCATGCTGGTGCAGGAAAAACCAGATCTTGTCAGCATTGCTTCGCAGTGGACAAATCAGCATTTTGAAATGGCAAAAGCGGCGCTTGTGTCCGGGGCGCATATTTTTGTGGAGGCTCCATTTACCCGCACGTTGGCAGAGGCGGATGAATTACTTGCCATTGCCGACCAGCGGGATTTGAAAATTGGCGTGGCTCATCAAATGAGCTGCGATCCTTATATCTTGCGTTTCAAAGACATGGCCTATCGCCAAATTGGTGAACTCGTCGAGATGCGTGTTTTTGGAAAAATGAACGAGCATGCCGGAGGCGAAGACAGCCTCGTATTCGGTTCACACCTTTTTGACTTGGTTAGACTGTTTGCTGGTGAAGTCGAAAGCTGCTCAGCGCGGATCCGTTCCGAAGGACGCCCCGCGACGTTTGGGGATATACATGAGTCTCGCGATGAAAATCTTGGACCGCTTTTGGGCGACGACATCTACGCTCATCTTGCGATGGATTCCGGAGTGAACGTCACGTTTCAAAGCAGCAAGAAAATGCGTGAAATGGCGGGTCCATGGGGAATTGAGTTTGTCGGCACAAAATCGAAGGCACGACTTTTTGCGGATCAACCGCCGACTTTTTCAGTTCAACGCGCGCCGGACTTTCGGGCAGTTGAGCGTGAAGACGTTTGGAAACGATGGCCCGAAGAAGAACCGTATCATAACGAAGTTGATGGGCTCTCAGGCCTTGCCACTGCAAACCGATTGGTCGTAAAAAATTGGCTGTCCGCCATCGCGAACAACAAGGAACCCCGCAGCTCCGGCTATCGCGCGATGAAATCATTGGAAATCATCCACGGCATTTGGGCGGCGGGTTTGACCGGTCAGCGAGTTCAGTTTCCGCTGATTGAACGGGAGCATCCCTTGGCGCCGACCGATTAATCTATTAATCGATCGTGATCGATTTTGGATCAAAATCGACGGGTGGATACTGCATGTTCAATTCGCGCAGTGTCCCGATGACGATCTGAGCCACGGCTAAATTGCGATACCATTTTCGGTCAGCAGGAATGACATACCACGGCACTGTTTCTGTGCTCGTTCGGCTGATTACATCATTGTAGGCGTCCATAAACTTCGGCCACAAGGCGCGGTCTTCGAGGTCGCTCGGATTGAATTTCCAGTTTTTCGCCGGTTCATCGAGTCGAGACTGAAGGCGGGCTTTTTGCTCATCGAGCGAAATATTGAGGAAAATTTTGATGATAGTTGTGCCTTCGTCAGTCAGCATTTGCTCAAAATTTCTGACGTGATCGTAACGCTTTGACCAGCACTCTTCCGGATAAATGTCGCGAACCCGCACTGCCGTGATGTCTTCGTAATGGCTGCGGTTGAAAATCACCGTTTCGCCATTTCCGGGAGTCTCCTTGTGAACGCGCCACAAATAATCGTGAGCCAATTCCCTACTGCTGGGCCTTTTAAACGAGGCAACGCGAATGCCTTGAGGGTCCATTTTATCGAAGACTGCACGAATTGTGCCGTCTTTACCGCCAGTATCCATCGCCTGAAAAACGACGAGTAATTTGTGTTTTCCCTCGGCGTAAAGTCGCGTTTGCAGCTCGTCGATTTCGTCTTCGAGGCTGTCGAAAAGGTCCTTCCCTTCACTTTTGCTGACGGGGAAAAGTGATTCGTCACGCGTTGGCAACGACTTCAAATCTACCGGAGTTCCCGGAGCAATTCGATAAGGGTGATCGGCGGGATTCGGAACTTCGAGCAGACTTTTTGACATACGAATAACAAACGAAATTGCGGGCGATTCGTCAAACGAATGTCAGATCATTTCACGTCAGATTCTTCACGCGCCATTTTTAGAAGCTCGCGAAGGCGCTCTGGATCGGCGGACGAAGTTTTTGCGATGAACCCGCGGTTGTGGGCAAAATGAACGTCGTCGCAACTTGATTCCAACGCGGAATATTCCATGCGCTTGTTGTCGTTGAATCGGGATAGACCGTAGCCTTCACCGCGTCGGTCGGGGTAAACCATCGCGATAACCGATTCTTGTTTGCCCTGTTCTTCGATAAATTTTTCCAAACCGGAGGAGGCTTCTTCGGGCATTGGATCGGTTCGTGGCATGAACAACACTTCGAATTCGCCGACAGCAGAATCGATCGTCCAGAATTGCGCGTGTTCGCCTATGAATTTCAGTCGCTTACGTAAATCACGCAGATACACGACCAAATCTTCACCGATCATTCGCATGATTTCCCAAATCGGCTCACCTGGCTTCAGTTCCGTGTGTTTGGCAAAGCGCCGCAGCAACGTGATGTCGATTGGCGAATTCAGTTTCCACAGGGTCTCGCGATCGACTCCGAGCCATTTCGCGGTGTCGACTGGGCCGGTGCAATCAAATCGCTCCGCTGTTTCGAGCCACGCGCAGAAATTTTGTGCATCTTCGTAAAGCCCCTGATTTTGTAGCACCAGACTCAGCGCACAAATTGGCGGGCTGTCTTTTGGAAATTGGTGGTGATCAAAGTTATTGCGCTCGGGATCGTGCTCGTGGCCCACGTCGACGATGATCGTTCCGATGTCAGCAAGGTCTTCTTCAGTTGGTTCGCGGCGGACAATCGGCACGGCGTGCGAGTGAATCAGAACGCAGCAGGCGAGAAAATCGTCTTTGTGGGCGCCGCCCGGGTGGGTCAAAATTTGTTGGATGCTCATCGTTTGGTGAGCCTCTTCTCTCACACGATTGCCTGCGCGTCACCCCGATTTTTGAACGACGAAGCCTCTTTGGGAGTCTAAAGTTCCACGACCCATGTTTCCGAAACTTCTTATCCTTTTTATCGTCGTTCCGCTGATCGAACTGTATTTGTTCATGACAATCGGTGCTGAGATAGGCATTTTTCCGACAGTTGCGATTATCGTGGTGACCGGAGCCCTCGGGGCATGGCTCACCAGGCTACAGGGGCTGAAAACGTTGCGGAATTTTCAAAAAGCGACCAGTGAAGGCCGGATGCCGCATGAAGAAATTATGGACGGGCTGATGATTCTCGTGGCTGGAGCGGTTTTGTTGACGCCGGGGTTTTTGACTGATGCGATCGGATTTTCGCTGCTGCTTCCCCCGGTTCGCGCGGTGGTTCGCAAATTTCTCGGCGGGTATTTGAAATCACGAATTCACATCGTTGGAATGCCCACAGCAGATAATCCAGCTACCGCCCCACGTCGGGAAGATGTGGTGATTGAGGTGGAATCGGAAGTGATCGATGTTGATGTTGAAGTCGTGAAAGACCCGCAGCACTGATTTACGAACATACGGGGTTGGTTCATCGATCATACCCTATTGGTTCGTGGAACCCTTTCGAACATACCCTGTTGGATCGTGAAATTTTTCTGAGACGTTCAAAGAAAAGGATCGTGTTCATCGGCTTTTTTCTTCGGCAGATTTTCCGGCGGACTGTATGGCAAGGAAGTTTCGCTAAAGATCAGTTTTCCATCATCCACTGTCCAGAATTGCGAGTAGTAATAGGCGATTGTAATAACAAAATACTCGTAACTCCAATCGCCTACTAATGTCACGGTCCTGGTGCCTGCAATATTACGCAGAGCACTGTCGGTATTTTTCCACTCTACTTGGGTTGGTAATTCCAATTGAGTGTAATTTTTTGACTGTTTCAACTTCGCTTCCAAGAAGCTTGTAAAAACCTCTTCAGGAGGAAAAACATCGTAGACACCGCTGAATTCTAAAAAAATTAATCCGCTGAATGGTGAGTGATCGTCCCACTCTCTAAATCGCTCTTTCAATTCATCTTTTCGAGCGTTTTTAGGAAGGAAGAATAACTCTTCTTTTCCCGCCACAACTTCACATTCCAAAGCATCGGCTATTTCCGTCAACGCGAAAAAGTAGCTGTCGCCCCCATTTAGGTGAATTGTTTTCGAAGATGGCAAATTCATCTGTGGCCACGCTATATTTGGCCTGGTCCAGAAGTCTTCTCTTTCCACTCTCTTCTCGATCAATTCGTAAATCGTTTCGATTGCCTGAGTGCTGTGGATCTCAAGCTCAAGTTCTCTGGTTTCGAGGAATTCGATAGCGGTTGTTATACCTGTAACGTAATCTTCATTTTTATTTTTGCAGCCGTGCAGCATTATGGCTCCACAAATTATCACAAGGGTTAGGTGAGGCAGTTTCATTCAGTCTTCGTTTGATTTCCAAAAAATCACCAGCTTACTTGTTCGCAGCAGCAATCACATCAACGTGTGGAAGCATGGCTTCGATGGTGTCGTACATTTCTACGTCTCAATCGTCGGTCAGTGTTTTTACAAAACCATCGACTCGGGTGTGGCTGGATTCAATGTCGGGGCTGGATTGCGGGACGCCGGCGACGACTTTTCCTCCGGAGACGTCGCCGCTGTTGAGAATTTTTGTGGACGCCGTTGCATGGGACGTATCGAGTCCAATCAGACCGATTTTTATCGGTTCAGAATCCTGCGCCTTCGCACAAAATTCGATTGGGAGTAAAAAAAGTGCATAAAACCAAAGTGTAAGCGTCTTCATCGTTTAGGGGTTGTAACAGAAGGTGAACCTGTAGAGAATCTGAATCCGTGCCGGTTTTATGCCAGTGAACGGCTCCCTTGAACCTGTTTTTATTTTATGAATTTTAGCATTCGCGGAAAAGTTGCGATTCTCGTTGTCATTTCTGCAGCAGCGACTGCCTACCTTGTTGCCAATCGCTTGCTGGATAGCGCGACCTTTTTATTGAGAGATCATGAGCTGGTTGATCTAGGCGATGAATCAATTTTACGCGGTTGGGAGATTGTGGATCAAGTCGATGGCCTCCGTGAGGACATCACGAATTTGGGGTTGAGTCAGGAGTTTCAGGATGTGTTGTTGAATCCGAATTCGACGGATGAGCAGATCGAAATAACGGCCCGCAAGCTCTGTAGCCGCTACTGGAATCGACATTTACGAATCGATATCGTACCGGTTCAGGGAGTGAGAGCTGCAAATCCAATGCTGATTGAGGAAAAGGCCGTTTTGGCGGACACGGAGCCGTGGTTTCCTTCGCCGGAAGAATTTTCAAATACACGGCTCATGCTTTCACCGATCATGCGCCGAAAGCTGATTGTGAAAGAATTTGCCAATCAGGAAAATGTCGAAATAGAGGAGCCGGTGATTTGGGCAATGGTCCCTCTGGGGGCAAATCTTCTTCCTGAAGCGAATGTGAGCGTTGATAAGCCTGCGGTTCAGCTCCGATTTGTCCGGATCATGATGACGTTGTTTTCGGATGCGTCGTCGCGCCATTTGTTCGCGCTGCAGGATGCGAACGGCGGGGAGTTGTTGGCGCGTCCGGAGGAAACATTAAAAAATGATCCTAATGACCAAGTGTTCCTCGATTTCGCGAAGCGACATTACGTCCGCGAATATTTCGATGAACTGAAAAATCCTGAAACGGCAGTGGTTCACGCCGATGAACAGGAAGATCCTCGGGTTGATCGGGTGCCGATGGACGCCATTGATTCGAAACAGACGGTCGAACTGAATTCGAAATACTTTTTTTTGGAAGGCATTCCGAATGAAAACTTAGTTGCGGCAATCACTGCGGCAGATCCAGAGGAGTTGAAGCATCTTTTTAATCATTTGTCAGATGAATGTTATTTCGATGGGCGGTCGGGAACGCTGCGTAATAATTCCCGGGAGATGCGGTTTCTGTCGAGTTCGCGCGAGGGAATCGAACGGATGAAAGATAAAGTCACCACTGCTCTTCAGCACAAATTTAATGATCCAAAGATTGGATTTGAGTGGTGGGATAAGGCCCTGGACTGCCCTGATATTTACATCCGTCCGGTGCGGCTCAGTATCGGAAGTGCTGAAAATCCTTCGAATTATTTACTGCTTTACGCGGTGTTTGAGGATGAGTTGTCGTCTTCGATCCAGCATGAGATTTCGAGTCTGAAATTCATCGTTTTCCTGATTGCGGCAGGGGCTGGGGTGATCGCGTTTCTGGTTTCGATTCTGTTTATTCGACCGCTTCAACGAATGACCGAAACGGCTCAGCGGGTCACAGAAGCCGAGCCGGACCAGTTTCATGTGAATTTGGCCTCGCTGGCTCGCGAATTGCCAATTCGGCGGCGTGATGAAGTGGGCGACATCGCGCGGGCGTCGAAACGATTGTTTGAGGAGGTGATCGATTTTCACGGGCAGTTGGAACAACGGGTTTCTGACCGGACGCGAAAGCTGCACAAAGCTAATTTCGAATTGGAAGAGGCCTACGACAAATTGATGTCACTGCACCGGGAGAAGGATGCCTTTGTGGCGAAGGTGAGTCACGATTTGCGACAGCCACTCACAGTTATTTTCATGCAAATCGACGATCTCTTGATGTCGGATCTCTCTGAAGATCAGGAGCGCGGGTTGGTGAAAATTCAGGCTCAGGCGAAACGTGAGTTGGATCTTGTGAATGACATTTTGGATTATCAGAAAATTATCATGGGAGCAGATCCGCTTCAGCGTGAGCCGATAGAAATCTCCGAATTACTCGATGGATTGGAAGATGCACATGCTGGTGCAGCCAAGGCGAAGGCGATTGAATTTGAGAAGAAATACGATCCCGAAATTGGCATCATCACAGCGGACTCGAAACGTATTCAACAAGTGCTGAACAACTTGGTCGGGAATGCGGTGAAATTTACAAAAGAGGGCAAAGTTGAGCTGGAAGGAATTGCCCGAGAAATCAGTGGCGAGCAGTGGATCGAGTTTAGCATCAACGATTCCGGACGGGGGATGTCGCCGGAGGAACAGGCCAAAGCGTTTACGCCGTTTATTTCAACCCGGAAAGACAACCCAGGAGGCAATGGACTGGGGTTGTCGATTGCGAAAGAGTTGGTGCTGCAAATGGGTGGGCAGATTGGTTTCATTTCCGAACTCGGAAAAGGCACTCGTTTCACCGTGATGCTGCCGCGTGAGGCGACGGCGGAGAGTTATGACCGCAAGCCAGATGATGATCATCCATTGGCGCAGCGTCACAAATCCCCTGCAAAGAAAGTGTCTGCAAAGGTCCACGATCTGGAGTCACTGCCGGTCGCAGGATTTGATGACAATACCGCGCCGATTGCTCTGCCTGGCAGCACGATTTTGATCATTGATGATGATCCGGCTGTTCGGGAATTATTGCAGAAACTTCTCGAGACTGAGGGTTACACTGTGCTATCTGCCGAAAACGGCGATGATGGAATTGAAATCGCTCGGAAAGAAAAGCCGGATGCCATAACGCTGGATGTGGTCATGCCGGGGAAAGATGGTTGGCAGGTGCTGTCTGAATTAAAATCCGATCCTGACACGGAAACTATTCCTGTGGTGATGGTTTCGATCATGGCGAAGAACGAGCAGGGGCTGGCGCTTGGGGTGGAAGATTTTTTGGTGAAGCCGATTGATCACAATCGACTCAGCAAGGTGATGCAGCGGGTGACCAATCACGCGCCGCAGCGAAATATTTTGATCGTTGATGACGATCCGGATTCCCGTGAGATTCTCGGCAAAATATTGAGTGGGCAGGGCTGGTCTCCAGTTCTGGCGGGCGATGGAACGGAGGCGCTCGAAATTCTTCAAAAAACGAGGCCAGCAGCGATCATTCTCGATTTGATGATGGCGGGAATGGATGGGTTTGAATTTCTCAGCCGAATCAGTGATGACGCGGGATTGAAATCGATTCCCGTCATCGTCGTAACTGGAAAGAGCACCACGCCTGATGAGTCCGAATTTTTGAACGAACACGTCGAAAATATCATCAAAAAAGGCGACACCACGGCCCGCGAAGTGTTGGCGACGATTGCTGACAAAGTGAAGCAAAAGCCGAGTGCGTGACGTGCGAAATTATTTATCCCGGCTGGGGCTTCGCAGCGGATCAGGAGATCCTGTTTGGCGTTTTAGCGGCGAGAAAATGGCTTCGGATCCATCGGCTTTTGCGTGATAAACGAAATCCATCAGCTCACCGATCCGGCTTGGTGGGAAGCCATTGCCGCGTTCGAAAAACCAGTGCAAATACTCGTAAGGCAAATCGTAAATCGGACGCATCTTGTATTTTCCGAAGGGCATACGGTAGCGCGCCAAATCGTCGAAAATATCTGCCAAGTCGTCTCGCATCGAAGCTGCGATATCGATTTCCTGAGATTCGTCTTCTTCAGACATAAAACGTAAACAGGCAGGATTGTGAAATGTCTGATTCGGAATCGAAAGCGACGCCCTCGGCAATGAGAAGATCGCGCTTTACCCGAATGGGATTGCCTTCATTGGTTCCGGCAAAACCGCCGATCGACAAATTGCTCGTAACGACGCGATGGCAGGGAACTTCGGTGTAGGGATTCCGCTTCAAGGCCTGGCCAATGGCTTGAGCGGAGCGGCATCCGATTTCGCGACCGATATCTATGTAAGTTGTTACCTTTCCCGTCGGAATTCGTGTCACGGCTTCGTAGACACGTTCTTCAAAAACGGTTGGTTGGCGGTCAGTAGTCGCAGTCATCAGGGTAAAAAAACGATCCAACAGGGTCTGATCGATGATCGACCCCTGTTGGATCGTGAAAGCGAGAAATGTTACAGCTTGAACGGGAACGTCTGGCTGCGACTCGGCACAGTAAATTTGAGTGCTCTCAACTCACCTGGACGATTGAGAACGATCGTTTCACCGAGATTCAAATTAAAGGTCTTGGATCCCCACGGTCCGATTTTATCGATGAAGGTCTTTGAAAACGCGCCCTTCTTCCGTGAGACATTTGCTTTGTGGATGCCCTGATTTTTGAAGGTGATTGAAACTTGCTTTGCGGCAGGTGGCGGTCCTGGATTGAAAATACCGCCGCCTTGAACATCACGATCGGTCACGGTCAAATAAGTGCTGCCAAATGATTTGATGGTCAGTTCTCTTACCGAATTGAATCCTGATTTGTGAGGATCGTCGAACGCCCAGCTATCGCCGATTTGCGCTTTGAACTGTTCGCTGGCGTTGGCGCGAACGGTATCGATGTATTTGTAGCCGCGACCTTCATCGAGATATAGCTTGAGCGACTCGTTGCTCTTGTTGGAAACGTGGATGGTGCGCTGCTGAGGAACGATTGGCTTGGGTTTGATGCCCAGTTCCGAGTCGTTAATCGTCAATGCAGGGAGTGGGTCCCAACTGTTGATCTTGAGGTGCTTGATGATGTTTGCTCCGCCTTTGAACGGATCATCGATTCCCCAGTCATCGCCATTGTCGACGTCCCAGGATTTTTTTCCTCCAGCAGGAACGAGATCTTCGTAGTGCCAACCGCGGCCATGATCGGCATAAACGCCGACCGGCTCTGAAGAGTAATTGGTAACTGTAATTCTCTTCTGCAAAATCGGAGGAGGTCCGCCGCCGTGGCCAAGGTCGCGGTCAGTAAGGACGAGGGTGTTGCTACCTCGGCTTCTCACTGAAATTTGCTTGATGATCTGAACGCGGTTTGAATGAGGATCTGCAAATCCCCAGTCGTCGCCGACGTCGGTTTGAAAACGTTGAACGCGACTTCCTGCGCGAATGGTTCCCTCGTATGACCAGCCGCGACCGTCGCTGGAATAGAGTTTTACGTTGTCAGTTGACGTGTTTTGGACGGTGACTTCGGCAGCGGTGGCCGAAGTCACGCCGAATGCGAGCATGAGCATCGCGCGAGTAGTAGTTTTTAGGAAGGTCCTTATAATTTTTTAGATGGCTAAGATGAGAGGATATCGGAAAAATGCAGATTTCGTAAGGAAAAAATCGAGTCTGATTTCCATCTGCGGGATTTCATCCGATTTTATTTCCAAGCGAAGAAAGGGAATCGAAAGTTTTTGTTGCTCAGGAGGCTTGATTTGGTGACTCAATTGGGTTGAATTGAGGTTCATGAATTTTCGCCCGATTCCCACACCCCCTGAGCTGTTTCGTCAGTTCGAAGCCGGGGAGATGAGCAGGGAGGAACTTCAGGCCGCGATGGCAATTCATGCTCGGGGTCTGATTGATGAGATGTTGGAGGAGCGGAAAAATCCGATCACGGCATATTTGGAAAGAACTCGAAATCGGGCGGCGGCTCGTCGTTGGCGGCAAAGGATTGGCGTGGTCCGGTTGCGTGAAGTTCTTGAGGCGCTGGCATTCATCGAAGCATTTCCGCCTGCTCAAATTTTGTGGAATGCCGGTCATATGGATGTTCCACTGCATTGTTTTTTCCGGACAAAGCACGAGCCGATTTTCAAAATCAAACACATCGAAATCGAGCCGATGCGGGTGTTGGTTCGGTTGGAGTATGGCGAGGCGAGTAAAGAGCAAATCAAGCGGGAAGAGATCGTGTTGCGCCGTGATTCCAAGTTACGACTGGAATTGGCGACCCGCAGGGAGGTGTGAGTCAAAATGTCACGACATTTTGTCGCTATGGGATTTAAATTAGCGTCAATATGACTCTAATTGCGCAAAGGTTCGGCTGGTGAGTTTTGAGGTAATCGACTGATAGTAAGTGTATTGAGGATTACATTGCAGGAGTGGTATCTTTTGTGCGTTTATGAGGAGAAATTCGAAGTTTAATTCCTAATTAAAACTCAAAAACAAAAAAGAAGCTATGAAACTCACTCGCTATCACAATAGCCCCCTTGCCAACTCGTTTGCAGATTTGGAATCACTTTTCAACGTTTCGACGTCCGGAGTCTCGCCGTTTTTTGATTTCGTCAATCGCGTGGCCCACGTGGCAAACGATCCTCCGCGCAGCAATCACGCGCTTTATGAAGATGACGATGCTTTTTATGCCCGATTTGATCTGCCGGGAGTGAAAAAAGAAGAACTGTCGGTCGATTTGAATAGTCGCCAGCTTGATCTCGCTGTGCTGCATGATGTCGACCAGGGCGATGACACCAAGCGCGAAGCGACATGGAAACGGTCCTTCACCGTCCCGGAAGGGATCGACTCGGTAAAGGTGAATGCAAAATTGGAGGAAGCCGTTCTTACGATCACGCTTCCAAAAGCAGAGGCCAGCAAGCCTCGTTCCATCGCAATCGATTGATTTTTCGCCCTTTTAAAAAACCAAAAAATTACCCAAACCCAACTTTAAGAAAAAATGAATACAGTTACTCAAGAAAAAGACACAGCCAGTTGCACTGCCGCAAACAGCACGAATTGCGTGGCACCAACAAACCGCGACGTAAAACCCAAATATGCTGTTACGGAGACGGAATCGGCTTTCGAAGTGAGCGTTGAGGTGCCCGGCGCAAAGCGAGAATCCGTAGAGATTGGCTTTGATGGCGGTGTCCTCGATATCACCGCTTCGCGGACGGATTCGATCCCGGAATCATGGCGACCGTTGGGCTCCGTTGTTTCTCGCCCCAATTACCGACTCAAATTTTCAGTCGCTGATTCGATCGACGCTGGCAAAATTTCAGCCTTGGTGGAGAACGGCATTCTCAAATTGAACCTCCCTCTGAAAGAAGCGGTCAAACCGCGGTCGATCTCAGTTAATTGAGAAAAAAATGATTATTAGGGTTTCCCGTTAGTGGTTCCGGGAAGTGCAAGGTGGACAGCCCCGTTCAGTTTGCTGATCGGGGTTGTTTTTTTGTGGCTTCTTCCATTTTTTTCCTGCTACAATGAAGGCCTCACGAGAATATTTATTGGATTGGTGAAGGGTTATTTAAAATGCGGAAAGGCGGACGTGTTGTGGCTGGTTGTGATGACCGGCTGCGTTGCGCTGGCTTTCCATGGTGGGCTTGTAGCTGCTCAGGAAACTGCTCCACCTCCTAATGGTCCTCCGTCGCTTCCGCCCGGAACTAAAACTGGTTTTGAAGGCGGGCGTTCGAAGGCGACGGAATTGCTCGGCAATCCTCAGCTAACAGCTGCAAAAATCGTGACCAAGGGAGGTAATATCGTTACGCGAAGTGCATTTCAGTCTGTGGCAGAAGAAGTTAGAAGAGAATTTCGGAGCTTTTTGAAAGTCCCTAAAAAAGACTCAGCTCTGAATGAAATAGTGATTCCAATAGAAATTCACCTTTCTGGTAACCCCACGGATGTAATATCCGGGCCGGATATGAGGAGGGAAGTTGTGGTGCAGGCGAACACCCAATTCAAAATCCTTCTCTATTGTAAACTTCATGAATCATTCAAGGGAGCCAATTTCGATAAAGAAATGCTCCATGTGCTTTTGTTGCACCAGTTACTTCGCATTCACATTCCTGACTCAAGAACATTACCGGGAGCTGCCGTCGAGGTGCCTGAATGGCTGGTGCGTGGGTTTTATCAGCATTTGTTATACCGTCGAAGCAGTAATCAGGGGCAGGATGCTGCCGGAATTCTGGAAGGCGGCAATGCAATGGGGGTCCATGAGATTTTGGAGACTGAAAATGCCGATTCGTTGGACCCAATCACCCGGGGAATTTTTGATGTGTCGGCGGGAATGTTGGTGCGCGCCCTGCTTGAGCAACCTGACGGAAGACCCAGTTTTCAGCAAATGTTGTACACCTACACTCGGGAGTTCACGACGAAAGGAAGCGATCCGACAGCGCGTTTGAGGCAGCATTTTCCCGGAATGCGGGAAAGCGTCGGGGCGCTCGATAAATGGTGGACCCTGCAACTTGCGACGATGGGGGAGCTCACTGCGTTTGATTTTTATTCGGTGGCCAGAACCCAGCAGATTCTTGATGCAGCGACGTTTGTCGTGATTCGTGATGATGGTTCTCCCGAGGAAAAAAAAGGGGTCTTAAACAAATTCCGTTCACAAGAAAAAGAAGCGCCCAGCGTCATGACATTGAGTATTTCTGAGTTTTCGAAATTCATCGATCGGGACGATCTCAGCACGGTGCTTTTTGAGAATATTCGTTCCGTCAAATCCGTCCACCTTCGTGGATTCCCCCTGTACCACGACCTTGCTGAGCGCTACGAATTTCTATTTCAGAAAATGATCGCCGGACACAAAAATGGAATCGCTGCAGAGCTGAAAACTCTGGAAAAGCTCAGGCTTGATATCGATACAACGATGGAGCGGGTCAATGATGTGATGAATCATTTTGAAGCCACTCAGGCTCCAGCTGGTGAAGGGGAGTTTGACGGTTACCAGAAAATGCGCCGGCGCATAGAGCGAATGCCGCCGCCGAAGCGGAATGACGCGATTTCAAAGCACCTCGATCAGCTTGAGAAAGAGTTCGAGTAAACCAGATTGGGGTGTCACACTTTCTCTGTTGGAGAAAAGATATATATGAAACCGCAATTTAAAGCCTCTTTTGACTAAAGAGGCTGTATATTTCAGAAATGTTAAACAAATTGGAGTGCTTGTAAGTCACTTGTGAAAGACGAGTTATCTATTTTTTGAGATGAGCAAAGACGCCATGAAGATTAATCTGCCGCCACCGCCGCAGAGAAAATCTGGCCGTTCTAAAAAGAGCGGGTGGATCGTTTTTGTCGTTATTGCTCTCATTCTTGGCCTTGGTGGCGGAATTTATTTAGGGCAGCAATTATCGGGAAATCCGGTCGTTTCAGGGAATACGCCGGATCCGGAAACGACGAATGCGCCCGTAAGGAGTCGTGAAGATATTCAGAAACTGTTATCGGATGCGGAAACTGCCGTTGCGGACGGGCTTTGGGTAGAAGCGCGTGATCTGTTTAATGAAGTGCTAAATCGTGACCCGATAAATGAGCGGGCAAAAATTTCATTGCCATTTGTGGACCGTCATTTGGAAGGTGCTCGCGGTGGTTTGAACGTGACGACCTCCCTTGAAGGCGCAACGGTCAAAGTCGGTGATCGGTTGACGGGAAAGACCCCCATAAAGTTTGATGATATTCCACTCGGGAAATACAAAATCGTGATTCAACACGAAGGATATGAAGTCATCACGCAGTCCGTTGTAATCAGTGAAAACAAAGTGACTCAATTGGCCGATGTATCGTTGATCAGGAGTTCAGGAAGTCTTAATGTTTCCAGTGAACCAAAAGGGGCTGAGTTCAGGCTTTTAAAAACTTCAAAAAGGGGTGAGCCGCTCAAAGGTTTCATTCAAATGGGGACCACCCCTGCAAAATTGGAAGAATTGGAAGCTGGTGATTATCGGATACTGGTTCAGAGTCCGGGCTTTCCGGAATACACTGAGCAATTCAAAGTGGAGCACAATCGCAGTTCGTCCGTCTCTGCAGTGTTTGCCAACAAAGCGCTCAGCGTGACCAGCGACCCAAGCGGCGCTGAAGTTTGGCTTCGACTGGAAGGTGAAAACGATTTTTCAAAGCGGGGCGAAACTCCCATTGCCTTGCAGAAACTCCCCATCGGTTTGCATCAGTTGGAAGTGAAATACAAAGACTGGGTTCCGATTCGTCGAACGGTGAAATTACTCCCTGATGTGACGCCAAGTCCCATCGATATCGAATGGAAACGAAGCATGGTCACTCTGGTTTCAGAGCCCTCCGGTGCTGAAATCTACCACTACAATCGTCGGCTTGGAAATGGCAGCGAAGTGACGCCATTTACGGTCGAGCTTCCTGAAGGTGAGTATGATTTGACTGCGATTCACAAAGAATTGGATCCCACCGAAGCAACGGTGATGGTGACTGGGAATGAAGAAGGATCGCTTCGAAAAGAGTTTAAATTCGAATACGGAGCCGTTTCGATTTCAAGTGAGCCCGGTGGTGCTGCCGTTTTTTCCAATGGCAAGCGAATTGGCGTCACGCCATTGAAACGGCCGTATGTGAAACCGGGGCTTTACACATTCACGCTCAGTAAAAACGGATACACTTCAGGTAGAGTTTCCGGACAAGTGGGGTTGAACGATGAGTTCGTTTTTAGCACACGGCTGAAATACAATCCGGCGCCGAAAGAGTCGCAGGACTTCACCAACAGTTACGGCCACAATTTTGTTTGGATCGCAGAACTCGGCGGTTGGGTTGGCACCCATGAAGTGACGCAAGCGACCTATCGTTCCGTGATGAGTGAAAACCCGAGTCAGTTTAAAGGCGACAATCATCCTGTTGATAGCGTCTCATGGTATGCAGCTACGGAATTTTGCAAGAAGCTGACGATCAACGAAGGCAGTCGTGATGCGATTCCACGCGGCTATGTTTACAAGCTGCCGACCGACGAGCAGTGGAGTATTTTCGCTGCTAGATCGCCGCTCAGTCAGGCCGTTACGAGTGTCGATTCGCGTCGCCAGAGCACCGAGCCCGTTGGCCGATTGCAGCCGAACCAGTATGGGCTCTACGATGTTCGGGGAAATGTTTGGGAATGGTGTTCCGATTGGTATTCGTCACAGGTCATCAAACGTGCACGGGACGCTGGCACATCAGTCACCGAAAAGTGGATGGGCACCGATCGAAAAGTCCTGCGTGGTGGATCATGGAACCGTTCTTCGGACGCTGATTTGAATCTCAGTTATCGCCTCCCGGTTCGGCAAGGAAGCGGAGATCGTTACGACATTGGTTTCCGGGTCGTGCTGATGCCGGAACGCTAATTTTCGAACAGACAGGGTTGATTCATCGAACGTACCCTGTTGCTTCGAGAAGCCATTTCGATCTAACCCTATTGGTTCATCGAACAGACCCTATTGGTTCGTGAAACCTCAGAGCCCCGCGTAGAGTTTACTTAATCGGCGGGAGTGTTCGTCGTAGGCAGATTCGAACATTTCTACGGCGCGCTCGGCACCGACTTGATTGGCTGCTGTGAGAACGGTTGGCGGTTGCCCTGCGGCCGCGAGACGCTGAGCGACTTCGGCTTTAATCGCGTTCACAATCATAGCTCCACCGATGGTTGATAGCGGCGCAACTTTGCCTTCGACGCCTTCGATTTCAACGCTGGCATCGCCAACAGGCGCGCCGGTATCGAGAATGATTTCGGCGTAGTCCGTTAGTTTTTTGCCGTCTTCGGTTTTTGATTCGCTGGCGTCGGAGTGAACTTTGCTGACCAGAGCGACAACATTTTTAACGCCACGTCGCTGAAACTCAGCTCCTATTTCGACGGGAACGATATTGGTCCCGCTCGATGAAATAATCAGTGCGGAATCAGCAGGCTTGAGATCAAAATTTCGTAGAATTCGCGGAGCGAGCCCGCTTACGTTTTCGAGAAACATCGCCTGCCGCTGGCCGTTCGCGCCGACGACTCCATTGTGAAAGGTGAGTGACAGCTCGACAATTGGATTGAACCCGGTGAACGAGCCGTAACGAGGCCACATTTCCTCAACCATGATCCGGCTGTGCCCTGATCCGAACAAGTGCACCATTCGACCCGCCAAAATAGTTTCGGCGAAAATGTCGGCAGTGCGCTCGATCTCCGCTTTTTGAGCACGGACCGTTTCGATAATTCCGGCACAGTTTTCGAGATAGGTTTCAGAGGGCGTCATTGTTTAAAACCTCACCCGAAATACTTCCGCTGCAAATCACGATCCGGTTCTTTTCCATTCAAGCTGACAGTGATGACGACAATTGCAGAAACCACCACTGCCCAAATGAATGGGTGGAGCCCGAGCAGGAGGTATTCACTGAATTCTTCGTGAACGACTCGGCCGATGGAATACAAGACGAGAATGACAACGCCGCCGCTGATCATTCCTGTGATCGCTGCCATGTCGGTCATTTTTCGCCAATAGAGAGAAAAAACGATGGGTACAAGAAAGCATGCCCCGAGGCCGGCTGATGCAAATACGATGAGGGTTTGGAGAAAGTCCGGCGGATTGATGGCGGCAATCACAGCAAGGAAACCGACAACGATGTTAACGGTGTAAGTCATCGTTTTGAGCCGTTTTTCCGAGGCGTTGGGATTGATGTGCTGCTGGTAAATATCGCGAACGATGCTAGAAGAAAATAGTAGTAAGAAACTGTCCACGCTGGACATCACGGCGGCAAAGGGAGCCGCAACTAGCAGCCCGGCAAGCCAGGGGACGCCGGCGGCTGCGGTGACTGTGGCGGCCATATCCGGCATGATGCGGTCGGGATCAATTTCCATCCCCGGCATGATGGTTCGCGCCGAGGTGAAAATCAGAACGAGTGGAAAATAGATCAGCGTGAAATAGACAGCGACCATGATGATGGAACGTCGCAAAACCGTGGTGTTTTTGTAGGCCATCTGACGAACCATATAACTCGGTTGTCCTGCACCACTGAAATTCCAAAAAACGAAGAAACTGAGCGCGAGCATCACGGGCAAAAATCCCTGGAGTTTTTTTGGATCAGGCCCTGGTGCAGTGAGATAAACGCCTTTTTGACCGGCTCCGTAGGCATAGGGCGTGCTTTCAATAACGCGGGCTCGAACGTTGGTTTCGAGTTGGTTTTGAACGCTGACTATTTCAGAATTGGTTGTGAGGATCAGGACTTCGATCGGCTCCGCGGTTTCAGTTTTTCCCGGTTGAAAAATAGCAGATTCCTTCAGCCGCATTGTCTCGGACTTACTGTTGACCCAGCTGCCTTTGCGAACCGTGGATCCCGAAGGGGAGGGGTTATCAAGATACAAAATCGCTTTTCCGTTTTCGGGTGGAGTCATCTCAGCCAAAGTTTTCGTGGCGTTGCCGAGCCCTCCCGTTAGCTGGAGTGTCAGGACCAAAAGTATGATGACGCCCACCACCATCACGAGTCCCTGCATGACATCGGTCCACACGACCGCGCGAAATCCGCCGAAGGTGGTGTACAAAATCACGGAGACCGCAAAAAAGATCAGGCAGAGCAGGTAGTCTCCTTCGCTCTGATTGACCCATGGGATTTCCGAAACCACTCCAGTCATCCAGTTGGCGCTTTGCTCAAAAACGGCAACTCCGTCCAAAAGGGTGGCCATGATTTTTGCCCCGGCTTTGAACTGCGCCACCAGGAAGAAAAACATGAAGAAAACGATTAGTAGCGTCGCAATTTGTCCGACCCTTCCGCTGGCGAAACGATTCCGCATCAGCTCGGGAACGGTGATGGCGTTGCTGATTCGACCAACTTGATTGATCCGCTTCGCAAACAAACTGAGTGCGACCACCGGCGTGACCATGTAACCGGCGATCCACCAGGCAAGGGACCAGCCGTGGGTATAAATCAGAGCGGGAAACCCCATGAAACTGCCGCCTGAAGCTGCCGTGGCAGCATAAGTCAGGGCAAAAGCCCACAAACCGATTTGACGGTTTCCGAGAAAATATTCTTTCATGAATCCGCCGGCTTCGACGGTGTTTTGCTTTCGGTTCGCAAATCCGGCGAGCAGAAATACGATACCCAGGTAAATTCCAAAACTAACGAGTGCTGCCATAAGAAATAAAGGATTAGGGGTTCAGGTGGCAATCAATCAGTTTTCAGGATCGGCGTCCAGTTCGCCTCTTAAGTCGGTGTCTTTCATGACTCGTGTCGCAAAAAAGACAGCAACCCCGATCGCAAGCAGCCATGGCAGAGCGATCCCAAACACAACCCAGCTCGGCATTCCAAACAATACCGGGACCTTTGTTTCCCCGGGCAGGTAGCCCAGCCAATAACTGACCAGACCAACCCAGGAGAAAAAGAAAAGCCACGTCCCGAGTATGAATTTGAGCTCACGCTTGGATTGGGTAAATGACTCCGCTAAGGTTTCGGTGGGAGCACTGGAATTTTCGGAACGAGGTTCCGGCTGATCGTCTACGGACATGGCAAAGATTTTACCATCGCGAAGGCAATCACTGGAAGGGAAAAGTGCGCCGCAGTTGCGCGTTTTCGGACTTGAAATCTCACCATTATTCAGGGAAAATAATATTTAAGTTTTCTTAAGTATTATGCCTGCTGCAAAAATTCACTTCTCGGAACATCCCAACTGGTGCGCGATGGGCGATGGGCGATGCCGTCGATCGGCTCGATTCGATGCTTGATCAGCTCGAAAGTCCCGAGAAACCAATTGAACAGGGTTCGA
>ERZ887942.976-NODE-976-length-21321-cov-18.270244_pt1 | contig 21321 bp, 20 predicted proteins | sample MGYA00521099_ERZ887942 | MGnify/ENA primary metagenome ERZ887942 (study PRJEB32303, sample SAMEA104408605) | aquatic metagenome | biome: Brackish water; feature: Pelagic; material: water | place: Baltic Sea | collected 2014-06-07T06:48:00 | depth 16,251 m ...
GTCGGATGCGGCTAACCAACCACCACTTATTTTAACGACTCAGGGGACACTTCCGGGACGGAGGTCGGACTACTTCGACTGCTCTAACATCCGGACGAGTGAGACCTCTGCTTTAGCTCGAATTTCTTCGGGAAGTTCAATCCGGGGTTCAAGTTTTTCGAGGCACGCATGCAGTTTTTCGAGCGTGTTCATCTTCATATAGCGACAGTCAGCGCAGGCACAATGGTCGGTGGGGCCGGCAATGAGGTTTTTTTCAGGAACCTCTTTCCGAATGCGGTGAAGCATACCGGATTCGGTCACGACAATCACGTTCTTGGCGGGAGTATCGCGACAAAAATGAACCATCTTCTCGGTTGAACAAACTTCGTCGGCAAGGAGTCGAACGGCCTTGGTGCATTCGGGATGAGCGACGACGACGGCATCGGGATATTCGTCTTTGATTGTCTGGATTGATTCGCGGGTAAACTCAACGTGGACGTAGCAATTCCCCTTCCAGAGATCCATTTTTCGTCCTGTTTGCTCAATGACCCATTGGCCGAGATTTTCGTCGGGGACGAAGAGGATAGGGCGGTTCTTGGGTGCTTGGTTGACAATGCGGGGAGCGTTACCGGAGGTGCAAATGACATCGCAAAGCGCTTTTACCCCTGCCGAGCAGTTAATGTAGGCAATGACGTAGTAGTTTTTGTCCTCATTGTCTTTCAGGAACTGGTCCAGTTTGTCAGCGGGGCAAGCTTGTTCGAGCGAGCAACCGGCGTCTTTGTCCGGCAAAACGACGATCTTATTGGGGTTAAGGATCTTGGCTGTTTCGGCCATAAAATGGACCCCGCAAAAAGCGATGACGTCGGCATCTGTTTCCTGGGCCTTGTAGGCAAGTCCCAACGAATCGCCCACGTAATCCGCGATATCTTGAATAGAGCCAATTTGGTAGTTATGGGCCAGGATGACGGCATTGCGCTCCTTTTTGAGGCGAAGAATATCTTCTTTGAGATCAAGAACGGGCTCGTTTGACATAAGCGGATTTTCCGGGATTGGCCGGGACTAGGCGAGACTAAAACCCTCCCATCCGGATCTGACCGGTGTGTTTGGCACCATCTGCCACGGTGAGGGTTCCGACCTTGATATTGCCGGTGAGAGTTGCTTTTTTTTCCAGGGCAAGGAGTCCCCGACAGGCGAGGTTACCGGTAACGATCCCGTCGATCTTGCACTCGTTCATTTGCACTGTGTTGAGGAATTCAACTTTGGCTCGTTTTTCAACCATGAGTCGATCGCAAACCACCTTGCCAATAATTTTTCCGTGGCGCCTGAGGGTGAGGTCACCGGAGCATTCCGCGCTGCCCGTAAAATCGCCTTCCACAAAGAGATTGTGGCACTGGATTGAAGCTCCCAGAACGATGCCTTTTTTATGAATGAAGACATCTCCACGGGTTTGAACACGACTGCTCCAGGGTTCCCGAATATGCAGATCTTCCATGGAAATAAGACGTCCGCATTTACGACACTGGGTCGAGTTTGATCTGGCGTTGGCGAGGTGGGAATCACCGCATTCGAAACAGGTTGCTCTTCGTTGCTCCGGTTGTTTTTTACCCGAATCCCGTTGATCGCCTTTGACCGGTGCTTTAACGAAGCGGGAAAGTTCAGGGATGACTTCTTCCTGAGCCTCGTTTGCAAGAAGAGCATCGGGTTCCTCTGTCTCAGCTTTGACGGGCGATGAGCGCTTCGAAGGCTCCGTCAAGGGAGAAGCTGCCTTGTCAAGTTCAACTTTATTCTGCGGCGGCAGGGAAGGGGAAGCGGGGTCAACAGATTCCAGGGAGGAATTCGGGTGCTCTTTTGTTGCACCTGGTTCATCGTCCTTCGTTTTGTGGACTTCAGCAGGCGGTTTTGACGGAGTGGCCAAAGACTTGGGGCCCCGCTCTTCCCGGGGTTTGTATTCGATGTCGACCTTGGGTTGGGGTGGTCGATGGGCGAAAGGGTCCGGAGTAGCTTGTGGTCTCCCGACGATTTCACCACCCTTGCGAAACGAGAGATAGGCTCCACAACCTTTGCAATATGACGAGACAGCCAGCGGGGATTCCTGCTGGAGATGCTCACAAAGAGGACAACGGACCTCCTTGGGTCCCTTGCTCTTGTCCTTGAAGAAAGCGAATGCCAAATCGGAGGGGGGCGATAGTGACGGCTTTAGGAAGCATGAGCAACGTCCTTACCGGATTGATTGCCTTGCCTTTGCTTCTTGGAGTTGATCTGCGGAGCAGGACTACTTTGTTTGGGAGCGGCCGAAGGGGTGCCGACTTCGGATTTACCCACAAAGATGGCTCCTGGCTCGATGGAGAGAATGCCAGCTTTGATGTCTCCCACCATTTCGGCGCTCGCTTTGATTTCCACGCGGTCCGTGCAGACGATGTTTCCGTGGACTTTTCCGTAGATTACCACGGATTGTGTTTTCACTTCAGCCTTGATGTGTGCGTTTTCCGCAACTGTGAGGGCACCATCGGAGCTGATTTCACCCTCGATTCGACCGTCAACCAGGAGGTCGTTAGTGAAACGAACCGAGCCCTTGATGTGAACATCATTGCTCAGAATGTTTCGTTGGCCACCATTTGAGGACGCACTCACGGCCGCAGCTGGTTTTGAGGCCTCTGTTCCGATAACCGAAGCCTGTGGGGGAAGCGGGGCGGAAGCGGGGCGAGTTGGATGAGAGTCCTCGGGAGTCTTGCTAATGATTTTTTCGAACACAGTGACTTTTGGTTTGTTAAAGATTTAATGGAGTAGGATCGCTCGAAAGGAAAGAAGGAATTCGCGACGAATCAATTATTCCCCGGCCGGTCCAGCCGGAGCTTTAGGAGGTTCGGGCGTGGTTGGAGCTTCTGGTTTTGAAGGCGCTTCGGGAGTCTTGGGAGGGGTGTTTTTTTCGGGAAGCTCTAGTTCAGGGAACTCTGAAGATTTCGTTTCGTTATCGGGTGCGGGTGCGGGTGCGGGTGTGGGTGTGGGTGTGGGTGTGGGTGTTCCCGGGGTGAGGGCTCCGGGTAGGCCTGGAATGGCGACAGGAGGAGTAGCGGCACCAGGAGTGATGACGGGTGCGGGAGGTTCCGGGGCCTTTTCAGTCGGTGCGTTGACTCCAATGAGTTTGAGCCGTTGTTCCGCCATGTTTTTTACCTGAAAATGGCTTTTCTCATACTTGGTGAGAATTTGGTCGTAGAGTTCTTTGGCCTTCCCGGACTCACCTGATTTCAAGGCGATGTCGCCCAAAGAGAGGAGAGCGAGTGAGCTGGCAGACGATTCGGTTTCAACCGACTTTTCGTAGGCTGTTTTAGCCTTGTCGGTGTTGCCTAATTGCTGCTGGTAGGAACCCAAACTGGCGTAGGCGCTCCCAAGTGCGGGGTGTTCAGGATAGTTTTCGATAAATTCCTCCACTGACTTAATCGCTTCCTGCTGCTGCTGGTCACGCCAGAGAAGCTGGGATTTAAGGATCAGCGCACTGCCGCCGGCATTTTGTCCTTCGTGTTCGTTACTGACCGAGTCGTAATCCGGGACGGTCCGCGCCGCAGCAACGTCTCCGGCGGCATTTCGCGCGGTCATTGTCTTGACACCATCAAAAATCACGTAGCCCACCACGCAGAGGATGGCGAGAATGCCGACGATGATCAGCTTCTTTTGGTTGGCATCGAGAAACGCTTCAAAGGATGAAGGTTCGTGGGAAATTTCGCCGATAGGGCTTGGGCCTTGATCGGGCTTGGGATCTGTTTTTTCGGACATAGTACGACTGTGAGATGAGGAATTAACGCGATGAGGGGAGAGAAGCAAGCCCTTGTGATACGATTTGTAGTTTGGCAAATCGAGGATCTGACGTAGCATCAAGCCGTCGATGAGTAAATCGGTTTACGTGGTAGCAGGCGAGGTGAGTGGAGACACCCATGGGGCCGAATTGATGGAGGCACTTCAAGAGACACTTAAAGAGGTGGATTTTCGGGGCCTTGGAGGCCCGGAAATGGCCGGGATTTCCGGTGGAGGGATCGTGAATTGGGTTGATGATGCCGCGGTGGTCGGTGTTTGGGAGGTCTTGCGCCGCTATGGATGGTTTAAAGAACGTTTTAACAAGGTTTTGGCAGAGTTACTGGAGTGGAAGCCTGATGTCCTGCTTTTAATCGATTACCCCGGCTTCAATTTGCGATTGGCGAGGCAGGTTCATGAACACTTGCCGGAAACCAGGATTGTTCACTACGTGGCCCCCCAGGTTTGGGCGTGGAATCGGAAACGGATTCCGCAAATTGCGAAGACCCATGATCTGATGCTTTGTTTATTTCCTTTTGAAGTTCCGCTTTTCGAGGAGGCGGGCCTGCGAAGTCGTTGTCCGGGGCATCCTTTGGTGGACGAACTCGAAGAACGGAGGGTTGAGGTGAATCGGGGGTCGATGATGGTGGGGCTTTTTCCTGGAAGTCGGACGAAAGAGGTGAGCCGCCTTTTTCCAATGATGCTGGAATCGGCGGCCAGGCTCCTCGATCAGCGGCCCGAGGTTCGGTTTGTCGCTGCTGCAGCCAGTGACAAGGTTGCCCGTGTGATGGCTTCGGCGCTGGAAGAAAGCGATTTGCCTGCGGGCGTGGTGGAAATTCAGACCGGGCGCAGTCAATTACTCATGCAATCCGTCACGTGTGGTGTCGTTGCCAGTGGCACTGCGACCCTGGAGGCCGCCTACTACGGGATGCCCTATTGTCTTGTTTATCGGGTGGCGTGGCCGACCTACCTCATGGCGAAACAGTTAATCAAATTACCTTACATCGGTCTGATTAATATCCTCGCCGGCCGCAAGCTGGTGCCTGAATTCATTCAAAGCGAAGCCAACGCCTACGAGGTGGCGTCGTGGCTCGGTGAGTATCTCGGCGACGATGATCGGCGTGAAAAACTATCGCATGAGTTGCTGGAGGCGGCCTCGCGTTTGGGTGATCCGGGAGTTCATGGGAGGGCTGCCAGGGAAATTTCCGATCTGTTTACAAAATGAATCATTCCATGGAGCCTTCCCGGACCAGTGCGATCAAAGTGGCTCTCGCGGTCATTCCCGCCCTGCTCATCGTTTCGATTTGCATCGCACTCTATCTTGGAGCCAATGCTGATCATGAAGAGAGCCAACCCGCCGAAGGGGATGTCACTGTGACTGAAATGGCGGGGTATTTAAAGAAGCTAAACGAGATGATTGGCGAGAGGGGCTTGGGGACCGAAGACGGGCAAAAGGCCTTGCGGCAGGTTGCGGCCATGACGATGGGGAACCTTGGGCCGGAAAACCTGGGCTATGAGATCTTTAAAGTCCAAACTGATTCGGCCAAGGGGCTCCTCTGGCCAACCATTTGGATCAACGCAGGAAACCGGGAATCCGAAGAGCCGTTTGTGATTGCGATTCCGCAAGCCGGGAGTGGCACGGGGGTGGCCTTTGCGTATGGATTTTCCGAATATCTCACTTCGCACGAGACCGGCAAAGGGGTGCGAGTTGTTTTTTATCCCCCTCTCGCGGGCGGGGATTTGCGCGATTGGATTTGGAAACGTTGTGGTGGGGAGGATGAGAAGATGGCGGGGTTTCTTGAGATCACGGGTGGAACAATGAAGCTTTCAATGTCCCTGCTCTCGATTCCCGAGGGCAGGCGGCCACTTGCAGAGGAGATTTCCGGGAAAAAGGGGTGGGCTGACAATCTTTCGATTGAGCTCTCGGCCTATCCCGAACTGAGGATTGAGCTCGCTGAACAGGGGCGTTTGAGCCGTGACGGTCACGCGCAGGCTTTGATCCGCCTGATGCCTTTGGTGAAGGATCTCATCGAGAAAGTGGACGAGTGATTTTTGCTCGATGGAAGCATTCCAGAGGGCTGGGTCGAAGCGTTTCGGATTCAGTCACATCGAACGGTTGGTGGCGAGACAGGAGGGAGGGTGGTGTCATTGCGGGGCGGGGACGCTGGCGGAAAGGGGGCGTTTAAAAAGAATCCCCGCATCCGCACTTGAAAGGTTGGCTCAAGGGAGGCAGTTACATGGGCATGGGAATTGGCTGGGTGGTCATAGCAACACTTCTTGCGACAGCGGGAGGTGTTCTGGGTGCTTTGGCGGCCCGTGCCGACAAGCCTGGTCAGACGGCCTTTATTTGGATGATCCTGGCATTTGGAGCTCAATTGATGGCTCTCGGTTGGCGGGGAGGTTTGCGGGGGCAATGTCCTCTTGGTGATGTCGGGGAAGTCTGCCTGTTTCTCGCTTGGTCCCTGACCTTCTTCTATCTCGTGACCGGGACGACGTATCGACTTTCCCTTTTGGGAGTTTTTACGACTCCGCTGGTGGTGTTACTCCAGGTGATTTCTCTGATTCCAGGATCGTTTGAAACAGGGGTGGTTCGCGCCGGGACGGTGGATGCCTGGCGAGAAGCCCATGCGGCATTGTCCGTTCTGTCATATGGAGCGCTGGCTTTGGCAGCGGTGGCCGGGGTGATGTTCTTTATTCTGAATTACCGCCTGAAGGCGCACAAATTTGGGGGCGGCTTGGTGCACGGCATGCCTTCGATTAGTCGATTGGTGCAGGCAATGGCCAGAATTGCCCTGGTTGGATGGTCGGTCCTGACGATGGGGATCATAGCGGGGCTCCTGATGGAGGAGGGAACCTTTAGTGTTCATCTCGTGGTGGCATCGATGACCTGGGCACTCTATGCGGTGCTTTTGGGCATCTACTTTGTCAGGGGAATGCCAGGTCGTCAGTTGGCGATCGGGCTGACCGTTCTCTTTATCCTCTCCTTATCGGTTTTTGCGAAGCTGTGATGAAACTCATTTGTCTGGGACTCAATCACGAAACCGCTCCTGTCGAGGTGCGGGAACGTTTTGCGCTCTCTGATGTTGCCCTTGATCGGGAAACCGAGTCTTTGATGACCGCAGCCGAGGTGGAGGAAGGGGTGGTGCTCTCAACTTGCAATCGCACTGAATATTACGCCGTGGTGAACGGAGGGAGCGGTATCGTCGAACTCGAGGACTGGATCTGCAAGCAGCGGGACTATCATGGTTCCCGTGAAGGAGTGTTTTATCATTATCAGGCCCGCGAGGCCGCCGAACATCTCTGTCGGGTCGCGAGTGGCATGAATTCGATGGTTTTGGGCGAGACCGAGATTTTTGGGCAGGTCAAAAAAGCCTACAAGCGCTCACTCGAAGGCGGGGCAACCAAGGCGATCCTTAACAAACTTTTTCAGAGGGCTTTCGGAGTGGGGAAGAAAGTACGCACCCATACCGGCATTCAAGAGGGTGCCACGTCGGTCGCGGGAGCATCGGTCGAGTTGGCTGAGAAAGTTTTTGGGTGTCTTAAAGGAAGCTCCGTGCTCGTGATCGGAGCAGGGGAGATGAGTCGCAAAACGGCCAGGGCTCTTCAATCGAGGGGAGCATCTTCGGTCATGGTGACCAATCGTTCTTTTGACAAGGCGGTTGATTTGGCTGAAGAGATCGGCGGGCGTGCGGTGCATTTTGAAGGATGGGAGGAGGAGCTGACTCATTTGGATGTGGTGATCGCCGCGACAGGTGCTCCCCATTTTGTGGTGAAACCGCAACACGTCGAAGCGGTGCGTCGGAAACGTAAGTTCCGACCCTTGATCATGGTGGACATTGCAGTGCCCCGTGACATCGATCCGGAGGTGGGAGAGATCGAGGAAGTGTATCTTTACGACATTGATACCTTGCAAGAGATGGCGGATCAGGCGAGGAAGCGTCGCGAGGAGCAACTCCTCCTCTGCGAAGAAATTATCCGTGAAGAGATCGACAAGGTCAGACTTCCCGCTGTGAACGACTAGATTATGAAGACTTTAAAACTCGGAACGCGTGGCAGTGCCCTCGCCTTGAAACAGGCTGAGATGACGGAAGCTGCCCTTGCCGCCCATTTTCCCGATTTGGAGGTCGAGCGCGTCATCATCAAGACGACCGGCGACCGCCGGACTGATGTCGCATTGAACGAAGTCGCCAAGGCCGAAGGGATTTGGGATAAGGGCGTTTTCATTAAGGAGCTTGAGGTTGCTTTGGAGACCAAGGAGATTGATGTCGCAGTCCACAGTTTAAAGGATCTGCCCACCGTCTTGGAGGAGCCCTTTCAACTCCGTTCGGTTCTTGAACGAGCTCCGGTTGCCGATGCCTGGATTGGTAAGATCCCCTGGTCCGAGGTGCGGAAAGGATCACGGGTAGGCACCAGCTCGGTTCGCCGTGCCCGTCAAATTCAGTTTCTCAAGCCCGGCGTCAAAGTGATTGATCTCCGTGGCAATGTTCCTACGAGGATGGCAAAGGCCGCGCTCGACCCCGATTACGATGGCATCATTTTGGCGGAAGCCGGATTGACCCGACTCGGTTATCAAACCGAGGGAATGTTCGAGATTGAACGTCACCCCATTTTTGTCGACTGCTTCGCCGAACGAAACTTTTTTCCGGCTGCCGGGCAAGGGGCGGTTGGCCTCGAAATCCGCCGTGGTGATGAAGAAGCCGGAACGATTGTCGACGCTCTCAATCACATGGACACCTGGAATCGAGTGTCCGCTGAGCGCGAGTTTTTGCGACTGCTCGATGCCGGCTGCTCCACTCCGATAGGCGTCTGGTCGACACTCACCGGTGAGCATATGGAAATGGGCGCACGGGTCTTTCCCGAGACGCCCGGATCTCCCCGTAAGGCCAAAGCCAGCGGGGTGGTTCCGCTCGAAGTGGCTCAACAACTTTTTGAGAATTTAAAATGAGCAAGCAGGGAATTTGTTACTTGGTGGGTGCTGGCCCGGGGGACCTGGGTCTGGTCACTTTGAAGGCGAAGGAGTGCATTGAGAAGTGCGACGTTCTTGTCTACGATGCCCTTTCCAGCGCTGAACTGTTGGGCTGGACCAAGAAGGGCTGCGAACTTATCTTTGCCGGAAAACGTGCGGCTGATCACGCCATTCCGCAGGATCAGATCAATGCGATCATCGTAGAAAAAACCCTCCAGGGAAAAGTGGTGACCCGTCTCAAAGGAGGTGATCCCATGATTTTCGGGCGCGGAGGCGAAGAGGCCGCCGAACTTGCCGAAGCGGGCGTCCCTTTTGAGATCGTCCCCGGTATCTCCTCCACTATTGCGGGGCCCGCCTATGCGGGCATCCCGGTCACCCACCGTGATCATTGCTCGCAACTCACCATCTTCACCGGACATGAAGATCCGACCAAGGAAGACACTTCGCTCGACTTCGACCAACTCGCCAAAACTCCCGGCACCAAGGTCTTCGTCATGGGCGTCTCGCGCCTTCGTGGGATTTGCGAACAGTTTATCAAAGGGAGTGCTTCTCCCCAAACTCCCATCGCCCTCACTCGCTGGGCCACCACCGGGAAACATCAGACTGTTCAAGGAACACTCGCAACAATTGCCGACATCGTGGAGGAGGCGAATTTTAAATCGCCCGCCGTCGCCGTAATCGGAGACGTCGTCAAGGAACGCCAAAAAATCAACTGGTTCGAGAGCCGCCCGCTTTTCGGGAAGCGCATCGTCGTGACCCGCACCCGCGAGCAGGCCGGGGGTCTCAGCAAGCGCCTCGGCGAACTCGGAGCCGATGTCATCGAGTTGCCAACCATCCGCATCGAGCACCCGCAGGATCGACAGGATTTTGCGGAGTCGGTGGCGGAATCCCACACCTATGACTGGCTTGTCTTCACCAGCCCGAATGGCGTCGAAAGATTTTTCGATGCCTTCTACGCGACCTATCAGGATGCCCGTAGTCTGGGTGGCTGCCGCATCGCCGCGATCGGGCCCAGCACGGAAGCCAAAATCCGTGAGTATCGTTTCGCAGTCGATCTCGTCCCGCAAAAATTCGTGGCCGAAGGGCTGATCGAGGCCTTTAAAAACGAAAGCGTCGAGCACCAAAAAATCCTTTGGATCAAAGCCGAGGAAACACGTGATGTCATCTATGATGGACTCATGGAACTCGGGGCCATCGTCGATTCCTGCCTTGCCTACCGCACCGTCCCTGAGACCAATGATCCCACCGGAGCGGCCAGGCAACTCCGCGAGGAAGGCGCTGACATGATCACCTTCACCAGTGGTTCAACGGTCGAGAGTTTCTTCAATATGGAGATCGATTGGCCCGAAGGGTGTGAAGCCGCTTGTATTGGCCCTGTCACTCACAAAACCTTTAAATCCCATTGCGAAGCTTCATCGGTCGAATCAAAGAAGCACGACATCGAGGGGCTCGTTCAAACGATCCTCAAGCACTACGGGAAGTGAAGACGACCATCAAACTTTACGACCAAGGCGGACATGGCGTCACCCCGGAGCCTAATCTCTGAAAGGAAGATGTCAGCGATTGGATGATGGAGTGTGGAATTTTGTCGTAGTAGATCCGGGGAGGGTTTCCGGACAAAGCGAGGGCTACGTTCCACCCACAACAGCTTTCGATCTACATTGGTGCAATGCGCCGGCTTCCGACATCGGTGGTCTTCATGACGTGGTCATTGAAGCTTTCTAGAATGAGTTTACTTTTGATGTCTGCGGCGGTGGGATCGTCCCATAGGTTTGCGAATTCGTAAGGGTCGGAATCGAGGTCGAAGAGCTCACCAAGGTTGTCTCGATGGTAGACGACGAGCTTGTAGCGCCGGGTGCGATACATCGTGGCAAAGGAAGCGTTGCCGTTACAGAACGCGCTGTCCAAGGCGTCAAAGTATTCGGAACGGATGCTGTCGCGATGATGGTTGGGCGATGAGTCTCCGCTGAGGATCGGTCGCAGGGTGTTGCCCTGAAAGTAGTCGGGAATATCGACGCCGGCGAAGTCGAGGATGGTCGCGCTCATGTCGAGAAGTTCTACCAGCGCTTCGCTCCGCACGTCGCTCGCGATGGTGTTTGGGCAATTGAAGATCAGCGGCACCCGCACCAGTCCGTCGTAGAAGCGACACCCCTTAAACAGGAGTCCGTGGTCGCCGAGGGATTCGCCGTGATCGCTGGTGAAGATGATCACGGTGTTATCGCGCTGACCGGTCTCGTTGAGACGCTGAATGATACGAGCCAGCTGATCGTCGATCAGGGCGATCATCGCGTAGTAGAGCGCCTGGATCTTTTTGGCTCCGCGTTGTTCCGGAGTCTGTGCTTCGGTTTGGAAATCGACCGGAGCCAGTTTCGCCTGAGCCTCGATGTCGCTGTCGCGGAAGTGGGGTCCGGGCATCGCCTCGGGATCGAACTTCTCTGCGTATTCCTTAGGAGGGATGAACGGAGGGTGGGGATCGTATGGGTTGATGTTGAGCATCCACGGTTTGTCGCTTGATTCCGCTTCGTCGAGAAATTCGAGGGCTCGCTCCGTCGCCCAGGTCGTCTGGTGGAATTCAGTGGGCACGTGCTCTTCGCTCTCGCGCATCGCATTGAGATCGCCGCCGTTTTCCTTCACCCAATCGGCGTAGTCGTGTCCTTCCTCCCAATCGTCGCGTGGGGCATGGCTGAATTTCCAGAACGAGAAGCCGTCATCGAGCCTCGGTTCGGTGCGCTTGCCGGAGCTCTGCAGGTGGAATTTTCCGATCAATCCGCAGTGGTAGCCCGCCTCGGAGACCAGTTTGCTAATGAGTGGCGGGTGGCCTTCAAAAGTCTCGTTTCCGTTGCGGGTATTGTGCGCACGGGTGGGGTAGAGGCCGGTCATGAAACTGCTGCGGCTCGGAGTGCAGATCGGGCTCTGGCAGTAGGTATGGGTGAATGCGGTTCCGCCCTTTACCAAGGCGTCGATTGTCGGCGTAAGGACCTGTGGGTTTCCCAGAGCGCCGATGGTGTCGAATCGTTGTTGGTCGGTGCAATACCAGAGGATGTTGGGTCTTTGTTTTTTCATTAATTAGGCTGAGAGATTGGCGTCGTCGGATGGGGGGATTGCACGCCGCTGGCGCAGCGACCAGTATAAAAGAAGGGCCGAGAATGAGAGAAACACCAGCGGTCCGGGTCTGGTCACAAGTGGCAGCCAACTCCCGCCCGAACTCATCAGGGCGGTGACCATCGATTCTTCGCCGAGCGGGGTGAGGACAAATCCGATCACGAATGGGGCGAGCGGGATGCGCCAGCGCTCGAGGAGGAACCCGGCAATGCCGAAAGCGATCATCACCCACACATCGAAGAACCGGTTGGCGAGCGCGAATGATCCCAGGACACAGAACGCCGCTACCATTGGCAGGAGGGTGTGGTGGCGGACCGTTGCAAGTCGTGCGATCCAGCGGGCGCTGAACAACATCAACGCCACCATCGCGACGTTGGCCCACAGGTAAGACGAGACGATGGTGCCAACGATCTGAGGGCTATTCTGGAAAAGCAGCGGTCCAGGCTGAAGGCCATGGATCACAAATGCGCCGAGCAAGATCGCGTCGATGAGGCTGCCGGGGATACCGAGTGCGACCAAGGGGACAAGAGCTCCGCCGACCGTGGCATTGTTGGCCGACTCCGAGGCTACGATTCCTTCTTCGGAGCCGGTGCCGAAGTCCTCTGGTTTCTTCGAACTGGCGCGCGCGGTGGAGTAGGCAATCAACGAACCGATGTTGGCGCCGATGCCTGGCAGAATCCCGACGAAAGTGCCGATTGTTGAAGAGCGCAGGAGGTTCTGCCAGTGGCCTTTCCACTCGCTCCACTTGAGTAAGAGCGGACCGTCGACAGGGGGTGGATTTGACTGAATGGAATCACTCTTTGGAGGCGGTGCAAAGACGCGACTCAGCGCGAACAAACCGATCAGGACGGGTAACAATTTGAAGCCGTCGTCCATCGCGCTGAACCCGAAGGTCAGGCGCAATTCGCCGCTACCTGGAGCGGTTCCCGGCAATGCACAGAGGATGCCCAGCAGGCATGAAAGTGCGCCGCGGTTGAGTGATTTTCCGCTAACTCCAACCACCAAGACCAAGGACATGATGACAAGTGCGAAGAATTCGAAAGGCCCGAGAGCGGTAGAGAATTGTGCGATCGGCCTGGCCAACAAGGCGAGCGCTCCCCAGGCCAGCACGCCGCCGACAAATGAGGAGCCGATGCCGAGTGCGAGCGCCCGTCCGGCCCGTCCGGATTGTGCCATGGGGTAACCGTCGAGGGTGGTAATAATCGAGGCTGGCGTGCCGGGCATGCGCAGCAGCGTCGCGGTGATCAATCCGCCGCTCACTGAACCGACATACATGGAGACCAGCAGTGTCAGGGCCGATTGGGCATCCATGCTAAAGGTGAGTGGCAGGGAAAGTGCGATCAGCATCGCTCCGGTCAGACCGGGGATCGCTCCGACGAGGATTCCCAGGGCCGTGCCAAGCAGGATGAGGACAGGCAGGCTGGGTTGGGAGAAGGCTTCAAATATCATTTTGCTACGGCAGATCGATGACCAGCACCTTGGTGAAAATGAAGAAGCACAGCAACGCGAGGACAATGCCGATGCCGGTGATGCGTATGATTGTCTGAGGTGTGCGCGCACCGGTCACGATGGCCAGCGCCGGGATGAAGATCATGGTGGCGATGGGGTAGGGAGCTTTTGCGAATTGCATTGCGAGCACGTAGCAGGCCAGCACGCCGACGGTCAGAGCGCAATGGATCCACAGGTGAGGTTTGGCCTCGCCACTCTTTCGTCGAGTTGAAAAAACGACACTTGATAGCACCACGACCAGAGCGAGAACAGGGACCACCGGATCAGGTAAACCTTCGTAGCGCACGAGCGCGACATCTTGGAATTCGCCATCCCGCGCCGCGAGATGGGATTCGAGCTCAGCTCCGCGCAAGAACAAGGGTGCCGTTTTAGATTCAGCGAGCTTGCTGCTCATATACTCGCTCGACATCGCTGCTTCGAGCGCATCGGCGATTCGATCCACCGCGGCATCGGGTGTCGATTTTGGAGCCCACCAATAGTGCACGTGAGGCATGACGACGTCGTAACCGAGTTCACGAGCTGTCGGCACCTGCGGAAGCGCTGGATGCCGTTCAGTTGCGAGGTAGGCAATCGCACGGACACCTCCGGCCTCGAAGCCGATGTATTCCGCGAGCGAAAATGGCGTGACGTCGACATGTTTTCCAACGAGCTCGTTGCGCCGTTTCGCGCCGCCTCCGCTATCAACCATACGAAATTTCACGTTCTCACCGGCAGCTTTCTCGAGTCGACGCCCGGCGAAGTTTGTCGGGGTGCCTTGCGCCATCCCGAACAAGATGCTGTCTTGATGCCCGGCGGCCGCCTCGAGCAGATCGGTGAGATCGCGGTATGGGGCATCTTCACGCACGCAGATCACCAAGCTTGATTGGCCGGTGGCGGCAATCGGGCGGAAGGCCTCGGGCCCGTAGGAGACACGGTTCGAATACTTCGAGGTGAAGATGCCTTCGTGCAAATTGAGGATGGTATAGCCGTCAGGTGCCGCATCGCGCACTCGACGGCTGCCGACCGTTCCGCCAGCGCCGGGAACGTTGAGGATGACCAAAGGCTCGGGCAAAAGTTCCTGATCGCGCAAGGCCTTCTGCATGATGCGGGCAAAACTATCGCTGTCCCCACCGGCGCCGAAGGGAACGATAACCTTGATCGGTTTACGCGGAAACTGGTCTGTAGCCGAATCAGACTCCGGGCCTTTGCATCCGCTGAGGATTAAGGAGGCCCACAGAATCACGAGCGCGCCAAGAGCCCGGTGCGTCTGGCGATGGTAATCGGCGGGGCGAATTGTTTGTCTCATCCGGGTCACTTGACAATGAGCCAATCCTTCGGAGTGACGAAGCCCTTTTTGTCCTCGAGGAAATTCGGGTTTCCGCCGATTTGTCATCGCGGGTGATCGCCACTGTGATGCCGGGTTTCAATGTCCTATCGTAGATCGCAGAACGATCGGGATTTCTGTTCATAATGTCGCGACAGTAATAGAGTTCTGGTAATCAGGGCGCAATGGCGAGTAGAAGCCCGAGTTTCAGAATTCTTGAGGAACTCAAAAATCACGATTGCTTCGTTGTCCCGTTTTGCTAAGGAAAATAAGGGGGAGGGCTGTTCTGATATCGGAATGGATCCACCCGCAAAATACCTGCACAAGACACAGTTTCGCCGCTTTAGCTCAGGGGTAGAGCAATTCACTCGTAAAGCATGGAGGTAGGCGTTTTTGTCACTGCAGTTCAAGGGAGATAGAGTGTGGTTAACACTTTCGGGTTGCAAGATGAGGGGAGTTTTTGCACGAATCAGCACGAAATCATCTCGGGTAGCAGCGTTCAAGGTTTCGCGCAGGGAAGACGCGTGAGTTCTTGGATTGAAAAATAGGTATCGAGTGCGGTGGAGGCGAGAGAGTCGGTGAGCTTGACGCTTCCATTCTGTGAGTAGCTGGCGTCGGGGATTTCAACGAGCTGGACGCGTCCGACGATGAGCTTGGTTCCATTTGATGGGAGCTTGATTTGAAGGTCTGTGAGGAAATCTTCCTCGGTCAACCAATGGAAAGGTTTTAAGTTGATGGTTCCCGGGCACTAAATAAGGGCGTCGAGGGTGTTTGGAATGTAGAGGTCTGCCGCTGGATCAGACGCTTCAAAAGTAGCTCGCGAGGTGGGGATGATTTCGTGGCCCTGGGAGTAAAGGAGTTCTTTAGTCGCAAGCCCAATGCCTGAGGAACTGCCGATGATGAGAATCTTGCGAATCATGGAGGATCATCGCGGTAAATCGCGCTCTTGTATCAACTTTTTACATCAAGTTTTTTGAGCTTTTCGAGGTAGGCGTTTTTAGGCGCTGGTTTTTCAGGAGAAGTTGGTTGTTTTAACATTTTTCCGATGATTTCGTTGCTGGTGGCGATGAGTTCTTCGATGATCTCAGCTTCGGGGAGGTTCTTCCAATACTTCTTGGGCATCTCGGATTGCATTGCTTTCACCTTGAGGCGGGCGGGATTAAAGATGCTGCGGTAGTAGGTTTTCCAAAGTTCATCCTGGGCGTCGGAGTCGGGCGCTTGGGACTTGTCCACCCCTTCACTGAAGTAGATTTTCTTGCCATCCCAATGCATGCACTCATCTGGGGTGAGGATGGACCAGTCCATGCCCGTGAAGCGCTTGCGGAAGAAGGGTGCTGACAGGCGCACGATGCGATGATCGGGCTCGAACCAAGCGACGAATTGCTCCCGGTCGTTCGCTTGCCCTACTTTGCGGAAGCGGACGAAGGCGTGCATTTTGTGAATGTCGCGGCTGATGTGTTTGGCCATAGACTTGACTCGATGAACCTCGGGATCAGTCACCATGCTGAGAAGGTGTTTTTCTCCATGGGTGAGCCGCCAAAGCATCGAGTAGAGAAGGGGCCATTGATCATCGGAGCGGTGGCAAGCCGTGGTGTTGGCGAGGTCAACGAAGGCTTTGGAAACTTGCGGGAGCTGACCTTTGACTGGTGAAGAAGCGCTTTCTTCGAAGAGGCTGGCTTGGTCCTTTTCCTGCCAAAGGATTTCGTGTGGAGGAATTTCTTTAAGGAGGAAGGAACGAGCGAGCTGCCGCCATGCTGTGAAATTTTCGGGATGCGTGACGGTCTTCATGTTAGAACTCCCCGCCGAGAACTTCGACTTTGGGAATGGGGGGTGAGGGGGTGAGATCGAGTTCGAGCTGTTGTGCGGGCGGGGCATGAATGGCGCGGATTTTCTCGGAATCGAGTTCCACGTTGGAAGGTTGATAATCTGAGGTGATCATGAAAGGGAGGCATTTTTTTAAGTTCACACGCATCTTAATCAGATCAGCAACCCGGAGGTGCGAGTGCCGCCGGATGGTGGTGATTCGTTTCGCATTACGCACACCCAGTCCGGGGATACGGACAAGCAGCTCTATGGATGCTCTATTAAGATCAATGGGAAAGAAATGGCGGTTTCGGAGAGCCCAGGAGAGTTTGGGATCGATATCAAGATCGAGGTTGGGCTGCTCTTTCGTGGTGATTTCATCGACTGCATATCCATAGAAGCGCATGAGCCAGTCAGCTTGATAGAGGCGGTGTTCTCGGACGAGAGGCGGAGCTATCAGGGGGAGTCTGACCGAGGCATCTGGGATGGGGCTGAAGGCGGAATAGTAGACGCGGCGGAGTTTGAAATTTCCGTAGAGATCTCCGGCGCGTTTCAGAAAGTGGGAGTCATTGGACTCGTCCGCGCCGACGATCATCTGGGTGCTTTGGCCAGTCGCGAAAGGCGACTTCTTCCGGCTCTTCTCAGCTTTATTTTCGGCGATTTTCTCCCCGATCCGGTGCATGGCCTCGCGAGTGCGGGAGATGTTCTTTTCAGGGGCGAGATGTTTCAGGCCTTCTTTTCGAGGGAGTTCAATATTGATGCTGATCCGGTCGGCATACTTTCCTGCTTCAGCGATGAGCTCATCGGATGCTTCTGGAATCGTCTTGAGGTGAATGTAGCCTTTGAAGTGATGGGTGTTTCGCAAGGTTTTGGCGACCAAAATTACTTGCTCCATGGTGAAGTCCGCACTGCGAACGATGCCCGAGCTTAGGAAGAGCCCTTCGATGTAATTTCGTTTGTAGAAATCGAGCGTGAGAGTGACGACTTCTTCGGCGGTGAAGCGAGCGCGCCGGACATTACTGGAGCGTCGATTGATACAATAGTGGCAGTCGTAGAGACAGACGTTTGTGAGGAGGATTTTCAGAAGAGAAATGCAGCGCCCATCAGGCGTGTAGGAGTGACAAATACCGACTCCACCGGTGGAGCCAACGCCTTTTCCGCCGGAAGAGTCCTTGCGGGCAGCTCCGGAGCTGGCGCAGGAAGCATCGTATTTAGCGGCGTCTGCGAGGATTTCTAATTTCTTAAGAGTGTTTATTTGAACACAGTGTTCTAAAGAGTTCTTTTTGCAAGGGGGTTTTCTTCAGAATTCTTAAATATCGGTGGACAGATGAGTTTTTCTCGGGACCTTCCAGCCATGGAGGTTTCTTTGGTTTATCCGCATCAGCTTTTTGCGAAACACCCCGCGATTGAGTTGGGGAAACCTATTATTCTAGTGGAAGATCCTCTCTTCTTTGGGACTGATTCAGAACAACCCTTGAGGCTTCATGCCAAGAAGCTGATGCTGCATCGGGCGTCAATGAAGCGTTATGCAGCGGGTTTGGAAAAGGTGACCTATATCGAGCTGCCGGAAGAGCCGTGTCGGTCTGACGAACTTTTGGAAAGAGTGATGTCGAAGAAGGTGAAGGAAATCACCTGTGTGGATCCGGTGGATTATTTGTTGGAGAGACGGATCCGGCGATTTTGCAAAGGCCGGGGAATTGAGCTGATGTTACTGGAGTCACCCATGTTCGTGACACCGGATGAGTGGATGAATGAAACAATGGATGGGATGAAGAAGCCCTTTATGAAAACTTTTTACGAAGCTCAGCGGAAGCGGATGAATATCCTGATGGATGGCAATAAGCCAGAAGGCGGGAAGTATTCCTTTGATGCGGAAAACCGGAAGAAGTTGCCGAAAACGATTGCGATCCCCGAGCCTTATGGTCCGCCGCTTCATGAGGAAGTGAAAGAAGCCGAGGCTTGGGTGAGGGAGCGCTTTCCAGATGCCTTGGGACGGACTCACGGATTCCAATATGGAATCAGTCATGACGATGCTTCTGAAGCGTTGGAGCTTTTCCTGAGAGAACGCTTTCAACTGTTTGGAGACTATGAGGATGCGATCTCGATGAATCACAAGGTCGCTTTTCACTCCGTCCTGACACCTTATCTCAACATCGGTCTCATTACGCCGCAGGAGGTGGTGGACCGGGTGCTGGAATTTGCAGGAGAGAGCGATGCTATTCCACTGAACTCGCTGGAGGGTTTCATCCGACAAGTGATCGGTTGGCGCGAGTTCATGCGGATCATATACCTGCGGCATGGAATATTTGAGCGGAAGGAGAATTTCTGGAAATTCACGAGGAAGATGCCGCAGTCATTTTATGACGGAACGACGGGAATTGATCCGATTGACCATGTGATTCAGGCACTTCACGAAGATGCTTATTGTCATCACATCGAGCGGCTGATGGTGCTGGGTAATTTCATGATGCTTTGTCGGGTCGATCCTGATGAGGTTTACCAGTGGTTCATGGAGTTCTTCATCGATGCTTACGACTGGGTCATGGTCCCGAATGTTTACGGCATGAGCCAGTTTGCAGATGGTGGGATCTTTGCGACGAAGCCTTACCTTTCCGGCTCAAATTACATTCGCAAGATGTCGAATTTTAAAAAAGGACCATGGTGTGATGTCTGGGATGGTCTCTTTTGGACCTTCGTAGAAGACCATCATGAATTCTTTCTCAAGAACTACCGAATGGCCCAAATGGCGCGCCTTCACGACCGTATGACTGACGAGAAAAAGAAAACCCATCGAGAAAAGGCAGCGCGATTTTTGGCCAAACTCTGAACCGATGTTCGCCGAGGCCGGGGAGGGGACTTTTGTGGGCCGGGCGCAATTTTTGCGCGCGGCATTTTTCTATAGCCACCTTATCGAGACCCCCATCGTTGTTCGTAGCGCCCCTAAACCGGAGTTTAAAAAAAAGATTCAAACTTTTTGAATCCAGAATCAGTGATCCGGCGAATCCCTTGTTGTAGGTCCTTATGGGCCTCAAAAAAATTGAACGCATTCCAAGTCACAAAATTATGAAAGCCATTGCTACCACCATCCTCCTCGGATTTTTTGCCCTCGTTCCGGCTGCCTCGGCAGACCATCACAAGAAAGCTAGGAAAGACATCGTTGATACCGCTGTCGCCGCGGGTTCCTTCAAGACTCTTGCCGCTGCCCTCGGCGCTGCCGACCTTGTCAAAACCATGAAGGGCAAGGGGCCTTTTACCGTCTTCGCTCCCACCGATGAGGCTTTCGCCAAACTCCCCAAAGGTACGGTCGAAACCCTCCTCAAGCCTGAGAACAAGGACAAGCTTGTCGCAATCCTGACCTACCATGTCGTTTCCGGAAAAGTGATGGCCGCGACTGCCGTCACTCTTGATAAAGCAACGGCCTTGAACAAAAAGGACATTGCCTTGGCCGTGAAGGGCAAGGCGCTCACCCTGAATGGCTCGGCCAAGGTGATTAAGGCAGATATTGAATGTTCCAATGGCGTCATCCACGTGATCGACACCGTGATTCTTCCTCCGTCCAAGTAATCGGATCGCTTATCTCTTTATCCCGGATTTCAGAGATGGGATCCGGGATAATCATTTTCTCACCCGGGCCATCGGGTCACGCCGTTCGTGACAGATCGACTGCAAGATGCAGGAGAGATGATCCTGGTATTGCGACCGGATTCACCGTCGTGGGACTACTCGCCAGGCGTCGCGCCATCGACTTCGCCCGCAAGGAAAGTCGTCGTCCCCAACCGGGACCTCTGCCCGATGCGGAATCACTCACCCGGGCCGCGATTGAATCCACGGCAGCTCTGCACTGCGAAGGCTAGGAAGTCCGGGCAGCATTCAAGGACCTCCCCGAGGAGACCCAGCAAAGTTTTTCCCTCCACTTTGACGAGGGAATGCCCCATCCCGAGATCATTTAAAAAACCGGCCTCCCGCTCGGCACCGTGAAGACACGGCTGAGGCGCGGTTTAATTGGCCTCCGAAACAGACTAAGCCGCCTTGATCGTTCCCAACAATCACCCTCCGCCGCGCCATGAATGACCAAGATGTTTTAGGCCGGTTCGAAGAACTCGAAGCTGGATCTATCCTCGGTGATCTCGATGCCGACGAGTTCAAGGAGTGGGAAAAGCTTTCCACAGATCCGCATTGCAAGGCCGACTTCTCGCTTGAATTGATGGCAGCGGCTCTCGACGCGGAGTTCCTTGGGAGTCGGGACACAGAACTTCCCGCAAAACTTCTCAAGAATCTCCGCGCGGGGATGGCTGAATTTGTTTCGCCCGAGCTGGAAGCGGAAGTTGTAGTTCGCCCAAGTGCCTGGCAAGGGCTCTTCGCATCTCCAAAAACCGGATGGGCGATCGCATCGCTCTTCGCGTTTCTTTTGGCCGCCAAATCCTTCGTTGACAAGACTCCTGTCGAACCAGGGAAGCAAGTCGTCACCGCTCCGGATAAATTCACTCTCGGCGAGGCTCGTGAGACCTTGATTTCCAAAGCTGACGACTTGTTCAAATCTGAGTTCGGCGGATCAGAGAAGTTTAATCAAATGTCCGGAACCGTGGTCTGGAGTGACGAGCTTCAGGAAGGCTACATGAGCCTGACGAATCTTCCGGCCAATGATCCTGGTTCCAACCAGTATCAACTCTGGATCGTCGATCCCGATCGGGATGACAAACCAGTTGATGGCGGTGTTTTCGATATCTCTGCAAGCATTGGCACGGCAATCATCTCAATCCGGAATCCGCTCGTGGTGACCAACCCCCAGGCCTTTGTGATCACGCTGGAACAGCCCGGAGGGGTCGTGGTTTCCAAGCAGGAGGTCGTGGTGGCTCTCGCCAAGACTCTCTAG
>ERZ887942.978-NODE-978-length-21287-cov-19.252355_pt1 | contig 21287 bp, 10 predicted proteins | sample MGYA00521099_ERZ887942 | MGnify/ENA primary metagenome ERZ887942 (study PRJEB32303, sample SAMEA104408605) | aquatic metagenome | biome: Brackish water; feature: Pelagic; material: water | place: Baltic Sea | collected 2014-06-07T06:48:00 | depth 16,251 m ...
TGAATCTCACCAATCACGCTTATTTCAACTTGTCCGGAGACGGCACCGCATTGGATCATATTCTCCAAATTCCGTCCGAAAGCTACACCCCCACCTGGAAGGATTCAATTCCCACCGGAAAGGTTCTTCCGCTCGCCGGGACGCCGATGGACTTCAATAAGCCGACCCGCCTCGGGGAACGTCTCGAAGAGTTAAAGCCTTCAATGAACGGGTATGATCACAACTTCGTGCTACCGAAAGCACAAGGCCTGAAACTGGCGGCCCGCCTACATGATCCCGCCAGCGGGCGGGCGATGGAGGTCCGAACAACCCAACCGGCCATCCAACTCTACACCGGAAACCATCTCGGCCACCGCGCGGTTTGTCTGGAAACCCAACATTTTCCCGACTCAGTGAATCACGCCAATTTTCCTTCGACCGTCATCCGTCCCGGCCAAGACTATCGTGAATCAGCCGTGTTTAGCTTCTCGGTGAAGTGATCCTCATGATCACCCTTTTCACTAAGGACCAATTTAGCAGAGATCAATCACTCTCCGGTATTGATTTGATCCATCTCTAAATGAGATCGAGCGTTTCTTTGACGTGAAGATTTCGAGTCACCGGTGGCATTTGCTCGGGAGCACCGGTGGCCGCCATGCGGCGGTGGAGGAACGAGTTCCCGACATCGCCGGAAACGATCAGTTTCCCGTTCTCGATACCGAAATTATTTCTGACCATCCCTCCGATGATGCCCTGTTCCTGAAGCCGGGTGGTGAAGCCCGCATATTTCATGAGGGCTTGGTTTCGATGTATTCTACAGGTCGGTTGGGATATCGCAGGTGATTGCCTTCTCTGAACCTCATTTTTCAAAGGGCCAGCCTGGTAATTCACCACAAGACTGAAGTGCAAGCACGGCGTAGGCGGTCCCGGTATTTGAGATGTAATGCTTGCTGTCTTCGGCCGGGGAGCGGGTGAACCATTTGCCACTTTGGCGCTGGTTGCTTTTCAGCCACGCGATCCCCTTTTGGATCCCCTCGTGTCGGGCCGAGATCCCCATTTCGCGGGCAACCACAATGGCAAGGCCGGTTCCGTAAGCATCAGAGATATCGGGATCGTGGGGCTTGCCGTCTTTCCGCTTGTAATCCTCCCAATCGATGAGAAAGGCCGGTGTGGCCCAGCCTCCATCGGGGCGCTGCTTGGAAAGCATTTCCTCGAGAGCCTCCTTTCGTTCGGGTTCCTCCATCAGTCCATCCGCTCGAAGGGAAGCCCAGGCGAGCATAATGCGATGATGAAGGGAGTGAGGCCGGTTGTTTCTCAGATACTGTCGCACCTTTTCCATGCCGGCCCTGGCAGCGTCGCTTTCCGCGTAGTCTCCGGGGGCGATTCCGACAGCTAGGGCAGCAAGTGTAACCCCAAAGTGATCATCGCTCTCCATCGGAGCCCAGCCGCATTTGGCCCAATTCCATCCACCGTCAATGCGTTGGGTCGTCCACATCATATCAAGGGTCTCCCGGGTCGTGTCCGACAATTCCCCCGAGGTCTGGGCATCATTGAAAGCGAGGGCTGTTCCGACGACAACCGGGTTGTAAGCCTGTTTTGGAGACTTCTTTCCCTTCTCCCACCTTTCCAGGTAATAGCCCTCGAACATCTCGCGCACCTCCCCGGAGTCTTTCAATACCGAACTCAGGGCGGGGCGAGCCATGAGATAAGCCATGTTTGTATGGCAGGTCGCACAGTTCCGGCGCTTCTGCCACGCGAGCGACGCATTGTCGAGGTAGCGGGCGGCCTGTTCGGCAGAGAAACTTTCCCGAACCGCTTCATCTGCGACGATTCTCTTCGCCGGCGGAACGTTCTTCAGGGTAATCAGGGCAGTCTCTTGGCCAGGGGCCAGAGAAGCGATGAACAGAGAGGTGAAAAAACTATGGAGTGCTTTCACGGACGTCATGGTCTCTTTGGTTTTCGGATTTCATGATAAGTTCGACCTTTTGAGAACTGGCGACCCTCACCGTGAAAGATCTACCGATTTCGAATGGTCAAAACTATCTCACCGGAACCTGAAAATCCACGACAAATTCCACGAGAGGTGGTGGTCCGCCCAGCTTCGACTTGGTTGTTCGGAATTCCGGCTCTCCTCCGTCCGCTTTTTCTTTAGCTGTCGGCTGAAGTAATCCGCCGATCTGGTAGTCACCGGAGAGGAAAAGATCGGATCAAAGGTCTCTCTTCCAGAGATGAAATCAACAAAGCCAAGTCGATGATCGCCACGAAAAGCGGGACAAAAAGGCCTCACTTGGAATTATTGCGACTATTGGATCTAGGTGCCCCATGGCAGACAACCGCTGCCGCCGGTGTAATATTTTTTTGACCTGGAAGTAAATTCTCGGCCATTGGACTTGCTAGAGTGTCCCCGGCCGGGTGGCCTGCGGTGCCAGGCTGATGGGTGCAGATTCCGCCCCAAAGATTGGCGGCGGTAGATCCAGGGATCCCAACCCAAATTTTAAGCGGTTATCGCGGCCAGAGCCGCCTTCGCCCACAGATCTCCAGGGCGTTGCTCTTTGCTTGTGCTAAAACGCCTCGTTGAGAGCCGAGAATCCCGCACAATCAAACGAAGGCCCAAAAACTTCCAACTCCCGACCAAACCCCGTCACCCATTTAAAGAAGTTCCGCACCAATAATTCCATTACCGAAAACCAAAAAAGCGCGCTTGATTTTGTGCGATTCATGCTTGGCATTTCACCTCCTCGTTGTTGTATAAGGCTAACATGCCTCTTTTCAATCTTCCCGTCGTTTTTGCGCTGGTCCTTTGCTTCCTCGGACTGGTCAGTAATCCTGTCTCGGCATCACCTGACGGGGTGGTCGTATTCAATGAGGTGCAATACAATCCGGCGGGATCTGATGAGAGCGGCGAGTGGATCGAGTTGTTCAACCAGATGGGAATCATCACCGATATCTCGGGGTGGCGGATCGACGGTATCGGATACACGTTCCCAGACGGCACCCTGGTGAATCCTGGTAGCTACGTCGTGGTCGCCAAGACGCCTGGCGCTGGTGAATTTGGCCCGTTCACCGGGAGCATCGATAACGGTGGTGAGCGATTGAGACTTTATAACCAAAGCGACCGTCTCATGGACGAGCTCGACTTTGGTGATGATGGTCGATGGCCGGCCGCCGCAGACGGATCAGGGGCGACACTCGCCAAGCGCAAGCAGTACACCGCCAGCGGTAGAACAGACCGGTGGACTTACTCATCTCAACTCGAAGGGACGCGCGCATCGGCCAACTTCCCTGATGCCGGTGGCCCGCCTCCGTCGTCGACCGTCGGATTGATCGCCCTCGCTGACGTCTGGAGATACAAGGACACCCCGGCTGATCCGGGAGCGGGCTGGGCGGCGAGCGCACATCCGGTTGGAGGTGATTGGAAATCCGGCGCGGGTGGGATCGGCTTCGAGAGCGGTACCACAATCCCGCTGGGGACGGTGTTGAGCCACCCGAATGCCAGCCCAACCTATGTGGTCACCTACCACTATGAGCGCGAGTTCGACTTGAGCGCCGCCCAGCTGGCGGGATTGCAGTCGCTCAAATTGCGGCACGGCTTCGATGACGGCGCGATCGTCTATCTCAACGGAACGGAAGTGTTACGGGTGAATATGCCTGCCGGGGTCATCGACGCCAGCACCCTGGCTCTCGGCGGTTTGGACATCGACAACCTTTCCGCCGATACGACGCTTCCGACCGGCGCCCTGGTTTCGGGAAGCAACCGGATTTCGGTCGAAGTCCACCAGGAAGGTCTTGGCAGCAGCGACACCGTGTTCGGGGTCGAGCTGGATTTAGAAATAGCCGGTGTAGAGGCGGGCGCCGGGCCCATGCTTTCACTCAACGAATTGCCGCCCGCGACCGGGGCGAGCTTTTGGGTAGAGTTAATCAACACCGGTCCAGCTGATATCGAGCTGGCAGGGATCATCATCTCGGTTGGTGCTGATCCGTTGCGCGAGCACCAGCTTGCGGCTGGACAGCTTGCCCCTGGAGCTCTTCTCTTAATCGACGAGGAGACTCTCGGTTTCAGGCCGTCTGATGGCGAAAAACTTTTCCTTTTTGATGCTGCCGGGACGGCTGTTCTCGATGCTCGCGAAGTGACAGGCAGACTACTCGGTCGTGCCGAAGATAGAAACGGGGCCTGGCTCCACCCGAGCACCGCCACGCCAGGTTTGCCGAATGTTTTTGTGTTCAATGAAGACATCGTGATCAGCGAAATCGCCTACAGTCCGCCAGGTCTGGGTGGCCGTCCGGGAGTATCTCCGACATTTGAGATGACTCCACTGGTAGCGATGGGGGACATCTGGCGTTACAACGCTGCCGACGCGAACTTGTCTGCAGATTGGTCCACGGCATCTCATCCGGCTGGCGGCGATTGGAAAACCGGGACGGGGCCGATCGGTGTCGAGAACGGAGCGTTACCCGTGCCGCTTTCCACGCGACTCACCGGTTACACCCCCGCGACAGTGACTTACTACTATGAGACCGATTTCACCGTCTCGACGGAGGTCCTGAATGCAGCGGAGTCGCTGGAGGTCACCCACCAGATCGACGATGGGGCGGTCTTCTACATCAACGGTGTGCGTGTTGGCGAATTCAACATGACGGCTGGTGCGGTCAATCCAGAAACGACTGCGAGCCCAAGTGTTGGCAACGCGGCGCTCGGCAGCCTGGAGGTTCCGGTATCGAGTCTCGTGTCCGGGGTGAACCGGATCTCGGTGGAGGTGCATCAGAGCAACACGGGTAGTAGCGACATGGTATTCGGGGTTGGGCTCGCTGCGCGCGTGCAGACTTCCCCCGGCATACCAACGCTGCCGTTCCGCAACTCAGATAACCAATGGATCGAGATCGCAAACCGCGGAGCGAACACGATCGACCTTGGCGGCTGGGACTTCGACAATGGGATCTCATTCAATTTCCCCGCAGGCACGATGCTGGCATCCGGGGAACACGCTTGCGTTGCGCGTGATTCAGCTCTGTTTGCCGCTGCGTTTCCGGGGGCTCGACTCCTCGGTGAGTTCTCTGGTTCGCTATCACGAACCGGCGAATATGTCCTCCTGCGTGATGCCAACGGCAACCCGGTGGACGAACTCAGGTACTTCGACGGAGGGCGCTGGCCTGGGGCTGCTGACGGCGGAGGCTCGACTTTAGAGTTGCGCGATTTGGATGCGGACAACAGCGATGCGGTCGCTTGGGCAGCGAGCGACGAGTCCGGGCGGACGGCGTGGAAAAGATACACCTACCGTGAGACCGCAGCCAGTAGCCGTGGTCCGGACAACCAATGGCGCGAGTTCAATATGGGCTTGCTTTCCGATGGCGAGATGCTGATCGACGACATCAGCGTGATCGAAAACCCCGACGGCAGCGCGGTGCAAAAGCTGAGCGACACCACCTTCGACAATGCCGCCGCCTGGAAACTTGTCGGCAACCATCGACACGGGGAGATTATCGATGATCCCGACAACCCTGGAAACAAAGTGCTGCGGATTGTCGCCACGGGTGCGACCGAGCACATGCACAACCAGATTTTCACGAAGCTTCCGTCGGCGATCTCCAACGGCACCGAGTATGAAATTTCGTTCCGCGCGCGCTGGGTTTCGGGATCGCGACAGTTGCACACCCGGCTCTATTTTAACCGCTGTGCCAACGTGAATTCCATCGATCGTCCGGGAGATGTCGGCACCCCGTCTGCTCCGAACTCGCGGGCCGAGGTGAACATCGGGCCGACCTATTCAGGGATGAAGCACTCGCCGGTGGTGCCCTCGGCGGGCGAGCCCACCACTGTTTCGGTCGTGGCAAACGACCCGGACGGAATTTCCAGCCTCACCTTGTTCTACTCCGTCAATGGTGGGGCATTTCAGACGGTTGCGATGGGTGGCGGCGCGGGCGGATTGTATCGCGGAGAGGTTCCCGGGCAGTCATCCGGCGCGCGCGTGCAATTTTACCTGACTGGTGCCGATTCGATCGGAGCCACGGAGACATTTCCTCAAGCGGGGCCGGACTCGCGTGCGATGTATCAGGTGAACGACGGTCTGGCGGCCACCAACGGTTGGCAAAATTTTCGCATCATCATGACTGCGGCGGACTCCAGCTTCCAGCACCAGTCGATCCAGGTGATGAGCAACGACCGTCTCGGCGCCACGATCATCGACCGTGAGGGGGACATCTACTACGGCTGCGGCGTGCGATTGAAGAGCAGTCAGCGTGGGCGCGCCAACCTCAACCGGGTCGGCTACAGCGTGCGCTTCCCATCGGACGGGCTCTACCGCGGCGCGCTCGATTCGGTGGCGATCGATCGTTCGGAGAGCCAGACGCCGGGGCAACGGGAGCTGCTATTCGACATCATGATCGCGAACTCCGGCGGTGTCATCAGCCGCTACTACGACTTCGTCAAAGTGCTCGCGCCGAACTCATCATTGACTGGCGGAGGACTGTTACAGATGGCGCGCTACGGTGACGTCTTCCTCGATTCGCAGTTTGACAACGGCGGCGATGGTCAGCTCTACGAATACGAGCTGATCTATTATCCGACCAGCGAGGACGGCAATGGCTTCAAGCGGCCACAACCCGACAATGTGACCGGCTCAAGCGTTTCGAACCACGGCGACGATCCCGAACTTTATCGCTGGTTCTTCCTCAACAAGAACAACCGCGAGGCCGATAACTTCGCGCCGATCATGGCCTATAATCAACACTTCAGTAAATCGGGAGACTCCTTCGACGCCGGACTCGAGGAGATCGTCGATGTTGACAGTTGGTTCCGCGGTATGGCCTACGCCGTCCTTAGCGGGGCGGGGGACAACGCCGGATCCGGTAGCCAGCACAACGGGATGTACTACGCGCGCCCCGACGGTCGCGTGATGTTCCTCCCGCACGACATGGACTTCGGTGCTGCCGGGGGAAATCCCACCGCATCGATCTTCGCCAACAGAGAATGCAGCAAGCTGGCGAGCGTTCCCACACGCAGGCGTATCTACTTCGGCATCCTCCACGACATTGTCACCACGACGTGGAACAGCGCTTACATGTCGGACTTCACCACCCACCTGGCATCGCTCGACCCGAGTCAGAACTGGGCTGGCAAGCTCAACTTTTTTGATCAACGCCGCAACTACGTGCTCACCCAGATCAATAACTCCATCGCCCCCATTGATTTTTCACTCACCACGTCGTCGCCGCTGACGGTCGCATCGAGCACGGCCACGGTATCCGGCGAAGGGTGGGTAAACGTTCGGGAGATCCGCCTGACCGGCGGCGCTGATCCGCTCGCAGTGGAATGGACGGACGGCGGTTCCTGGACGGTGAACATCCCGGTGGCGCCCGGTTCACACACCTACACGATCGAGGCGTATGATTTCTCCGGGGTGCTCATCGACACCGATACGATCACGGTCGATAACACCGGCACTGTTGAACCAGCCTCTGCCTTGAATCTCGCCGTCTCCGAGTTGATGTACCACCCATCCGGCCCGACGGCGGCAGAGGTGAATGCCGGATTCACTGATGCGGACCTGTTCGAATTCGTCGAGTTGGCCAACATCGGGACACTGGACATCGACCTTACAGGCGTGAGTTTTACGGCCGGCATCAATTACGATCTCCCGGCGACGATAATTCCCGCCGGGGGGCGGGTCGTGCTTGCCCGCAACCGTGCCGCCTTCCAGTCACGCCATCCAGGGGCGAGCGCATTCTTGCTCTCGGGCGAATATGGGATCGGCGACACGAACAAGCTCGCCAATGGTGGTGAACAGGTTGTCATTGAAGATGCCCTGGGAGGGGAGATCCGTCGCTTCACTTACGGCGACCGACTCCCTTGGCCAAATGCCTCTGATGGCGACGGACCGAGTCTGGTGTTGATCGCGCCCGATTCAGATCCGGACCACACCCTCCCGGTAAATTGGCGGCCCAGTGCTGCTCCCGGGGGGAATCCGGGCTCTTCGGACGCTACGGCCTTCGTTGGCGATCCGAATGCTGATCTCGACAACAACGGCGTCCCCGACCTCGTAGATCACGCGTTGATTGGCGATGGCCTGCCGATCCTTGGCTTCAGTGGTGCGACGGTCGGTTTCGAGTACGATCGTGACCTGGCTGCGGACGACGTGATTGTCGGGTTTCAAATCTCAACTGACTTGTCAACTTGGACGGATGGCTCCGGGCTGTTTTCGGAACTGGAGCCAATCTATCTCGGCGCGGGGGGGCAGCGAATGCGTTATGAAGCCCAGAAAACGGAGCTGCCAGAAGGGCGCTTTTTCATCAGGCTTCAGGTGAGGCTGACCGAGTAAAGACAGAGGTTGCCCGTCCGACACCAGGTCGGACGGCGCCCTCTTCTACAAACGATGAACCAGGTTGAACCAGATTGAAGCTGGTGAGTAAGCTTGGACAAAAGAACGCTCGCTGTAGATCCTGGTGATTCCAAAGCGCGCATCGATTTCGGTGCACTGCGCGGAAATCAAGGGAAACCCGGCGAGGCAGAGGCGCAATCCTGCGAGGCCCTGGAACTCGACCCTGCTTTAACCACGTTACGAAGAAAAACCCGGAGATGGCGATTTGGAAACAGTGATAGCCGGGCGATCCCCGTAACTTCCGGCCTCATCACCACCCCGGTCGGGCAGATCAAAACGGCATCAATTGGACGCGGTAGAAGACGCGCGGCCCGGTGACTACTGAAAGAAAGTCGACGTAGGTGCTCTCGTCCTCTTCGGCTTCAAAACCGTCGTCGAGTTCTCTCCATCCTCCGGGTTGCCCCTCCGCCTCCAGAGAGGTGGACGCCTCAATCTTGTAAATACGACCGGGAATCGAATCGAAAGTGAATTCCACCGATGGTCTCTCTCCATCAATATACTTGATGCTGGTGATCCGGGGATCCACTTGTGAGCCTGGCACCACGTTAATCTCAAAAGCGTAGGTTCTACCGAGGCCGGAGTGGCTGAAATCGCCGACTGTTTCGCCTATTGCGGTGGGCGCTATAAAATCGTTGTCATGATCAGTCGAACTGAATCCCGAGCCGGAGTTATCGGCGTCCGTCCCGATGATCTCGGAACCCAGGTTGGTCGTGAAGAACCCGGCGTAGACATCTGTCGGAGCTTCCAGGATAAAGCTTCCAGTCTCAGGCGCAGTCTGAATGCCATCAACCTCCGGGTCGAACGCGGCCCCAATCCAGAGAATCGAATAGGATGGTGAAGTTCCAGTGAGGAGCATTGGCGTGACCTCTCCGGTGCCGGCATTACTCATGACAACGTTGAGTTGCCAGTCGGTCACGTTGTAGGTGCCCGCAGCGAGTGTCGTGAAGGTGCCGTCGACGTTGAGGCGCTCTTGATCGGCGATGTCGTTTTCTGTTGCTTCCGTGATGTCGGCACCTGGACCGATAATGCTCCCGCCAATCACTGGGATTCGAGTGGCAAAATTCCAGGTTGTGTCATCGTCGATTCCCACAAAGCTGTTGCCCGCAAGGTCCGCGATCGCGGTGGGAGCAATCTGGACAGCGTAGTTTTTGCCGAGCTCGAGGTCGTCTGCCGGGTTGATCGTCAAGACGGCACCGGAGATCGAAACCTGGGCATCGCCCACCGGGATCTCGATCTGTGTCCCGTCGGTGATGTTCTTCAGCACAATGTCGCCGCTGCCGATTGCGATGAGTTCGTTAAAAATCACTACCAGGTTGCTTCCGAGCGGAACATTCATTGCTCCACTTGTGGGATTGAGGGTTGCTGTCTCCGGGGCTGCGAAGTCAGGCGCAGCCGTCGCGAAGTTCCACGTCTCGTCATCCTCGATTCCGGTAAAGCTGTCTCCGGTCGTGTCATCGATCGCAGTCGCATCGATCTGGATGGCGTATGCCTTGCCCGCCTCGAGAGGCTGAGTCGGGGCGATGGTCAGGAAATTGCCATCGACCGTGACTTGGGCGTCGGCAACCGGAATGGCGATTTGCGTCAAGTCGGTCAGGTTCTTAATTGTGATATTGCCGGTGCCGGCCACAATCGGTTCGTCGAATGTCACCACCAGGTCGCTGCTGACCGCCACTTCGGTCGAGTTGTCACCAGGACTCAGGCCGGTGTCTATAGGTGGTGTCGGGTTAGGGGCACCGATCGGTTCGACCTCGATCGAAAAGGCGTAGGTGCGCGTGAGATTGCCATGTCCGAACGAATTGAGTGCCGCACCAACGCTGCCTGCCTCATCAAAATTGAGTCCGTTCGCGTGGTCGGTGGTGCCGAAGCCTGTATCGGTCAGGATACTGTTCTGGACCGCGTCGGCATTCGTGTTCTGGATTCCCGCCGCGACGGTAGCACCTCCAGCGGGAACAACGAAAGTGTCGTCGGTTCCGCCGAAGGGAACCACGTTCTGGATTCCCGGTTCGGTGTCGATGGTAGCTCCGAAGGCCAAGACAGTGTGGTCCGCTGCTCCGTTGACGATTGTTAGGAAAGGGAACACTGGCTGGGTGGCGCCATTTGAGGCATCTGATGCGGCCTGATAGTCCCAAGTTGTTGCCCGGTAGGTTCCTTCCGCCAGAAATACCGTATCGGTGATGTTGATGTTCTGCCGCATCTGGTTGGTCGTGCCGTCGGATTGGGTGTCTTGGACGCCGGTTAGGACTGGTCCGAAGCCGATGGTGACGGCGCTCGCGGCCGTGATCAGTGATAATCCGATGGAGGCGGCCAGCAGAAGTCCGGCGCCGAGGGGTGTTTTTGTATTCATTTAATCGAGGAAGTTCGGGTCTTCTCATCCTTCTCCAATGAGTGGGATAAAAAGGCACACCATTTATCCCTCGATCTGACAGAAATTCACGACAAAAGGCAATCACTGAATTCTTCATGTTAATGCTGCACCGCGTCAACGCCCCGGGCGTCGCACATCGGGCCCCATTAATTTTAAGAAGCTTCCTACCGCAAAAGCAAAAACACAGGAACAGTGTGAACCGAACCTGAGTTCTGCCGTAAAAAACTGAAATTGGAATCTAGCGGCGGCAACGAATTCCACAGAATTCAGCGATCTCGATCAACGTGGGAAGGGAAGTTGATGGCTCAGGTAGAGCCACGACTTCGATTGGGAAACCGCAGGGCCGGGGGAGGTTTGCGTAGCTGAAGGTGTCGATCGTAAGGCCGAACGCCACGACAGTATGATTTTCGACCCCGCTAAGGATCGTGAAAAATGGGAGAACCGGCTGGGGCGCACCATTTGTCGCATCATCCGCGGCAAGGTAAGACCAGGACACCGCCTGATAGGTTCCCTGGGCGAGGAACACCGTGTCAGTGGTGTTGATATTCCGGCGCATCTGCTTGGTCGTGCCATCCAACTACGTATCCTGTAGCGGATTCGGCAATGCGGTTCCGAATCCAATGGTAACCGCGTTGGCGTTTGCGAGGAGCCCGAAGGCGGTGAGGGCAGAAAAAATTGAGAATTTTGCAGTCAGATCGATCATAAGGGATGATTTAATTTAAGCAGCTAACTTCAAGCGACTCTTTCACAGCGGTCGATTTAAACCAAATTTGGCAACCTATATCTGATCTAAAATTGGGGGAACCCAAAATTGGCTACGATTTACAAAGTAGGAACTACTGCAGGAATTTTCTTTTGGGGTGGCGAGCTTGCAGACGCTGTTGAGGGGCGCGATGAGTAAAAGCGCCGCATCACTTACTTGAAAATCCTGGGGGAAGCCCGGGGGAAAGAAGCCAGAGAGTCATGGCGTTCTCGAGGAAATTGTTTACAAAACGATCAACATTCATTGAGCAATGAGAACACTACCCGCCTTAATCCTCTCGACACTACTCTTGTTGGACGCGGTGTTCGCACAGCGGACAATGGAAGCTCTCAATCGCGGAGTCGTTGCGGTGCCAGCGGAAGGCGGCGGTCACTTCGTGGGCTGGCGGCTGTTGGGCGATGACCCGGAGTCAATTGAGTTTAATCTCTACCAACAGCGATCCGACCAGCCGCCGGCGCGCCTAAACAATGAGCCGATCTCCGGGGCGACCAACTTCTTGGTTCCCGCCGGACTCGTCGCAGTCCAGGCGGGTTACTTTGTCCGCGCGATCATCGACAAGAAAGAAGGCAGGCCCTCGCCACCGGCAAAGGTCTGGAAGGACGGTTTCCTGGAGATCCCTATAAAGACGATCGAAGGGTATAGACCCGGCGATGCCTCAGTTGCGGATCTCGACGGGGATGGCGACTATGAGATCGTCCTCCAGCAAGGTGGCCGGGCGCACGATAACTCCCACTCAGGATTGACTGATACGCCAATTCTCGACGCCTATGAATTCGATGGCACCCACCTCTGGCGGATTGATCTTGGTAAGAACATCCGTGACGGTGAGCATTACACCCAGTTCATGGTCTACGATCTGGACGGCGATGGCCGTGCCGAACTCGCATGCAAGACTGCTGACGGATCGAAGGACGGCACGGGAAAGGTCATCGGCGATGCTCGTAAGGACTGGCGCACTTTGGATGAAAATTCAAAATCGTTTGGCCGCGTGCTCGACGGACCGGAGTTTTTGACAATCTTTGACGGCCGAACCGGGAGGGCTTTGCAAACAGTCGACTATGTTCCAGATCGCTATCCGATCGACGGCTGGGGCGGGATTGGCGGCAACGCGGGCAACGACAGCTACGGTAATCGCTGCGACCGTTTCTTCGCCTGCGTCGCCTACCTCGATGGCGTGAACCCCAGCCTGGTGATGTGTCGCGGAGTCTACGGCCGGACAGTGCTGGTCGCTTGGGATTGGCGCGATGGCGCTCTCTCGAAGCGCTGGGTGTTCGATTCCGGCAGTAGCAAACCGCCTTACACAGACGCTTCTCCCTACTCGGGCATGGGCGGACACTCGATCAGCATCGCCGATGTCGATGCCGACGGGCGTGATGAGATTGTCTATCAGGCGATGGTGATCGATGACGGGGGCAAGGGACTCCACAGCTCGGGCCTACGTCACGGAGATGCGATGCATGTATCCGACCTCGATCCGCAACGCCCGGGACTCGAAATTTTCACGGTGCAGGAAAACGAAGGCTCGCGCCATGATCGCCGCACCCCGGGGGCTGCGATGCGCGACGCCAAGACCGGAGAGATCCTCTGGAGTCACAGCCTCGGCGTCGACGTTTCGATGGGACTCGCAGCCGACATCGATCCGCGACATCCCGGTTGCGAAATCTGGGGCGGACCGGGCGGACTACGCACCGCAAAAGGTGAAGGCATTGGCGCAGCGCCGCGGACAAGCGGGTTCGCAATCTGGTGGGACGGAGATCTCCTGCGCGAACTGCTCTCAAGCTCACGCATCACCAAATGGAATTGGGAAAAAGAAATGGAGGAGACCCTGGTTTCGTTTGGACGGCGAGGTCGCCGCGGCGGCAGGTATCCCAATCTATCGGCCGACCTCATTGGCGACTGGCGTGAAGAAGTCATCGTCCCGAGTCCCGATGGGCGCTCTCTTCGCCTCTACACCACTCCGATTCCGACCAAGCACCGGATTCCGACCCTGATGCACGACCCCCAATATCGCCTGAGCATCGCGCGGCAAAACGTCGTCTACAACAAGCCGCCACACACTAGCTTCTTCCTCGGCAACGGCATGGAGAGCCCTCAGGCTGCTGCCAAGCCAAACGCAGAGTGAATCGTCGACTTTTGTAATCATTTTCAAATCAGACACTTCCAAGACTAACGTCAATCGATCAATGAGACCCGACTCTTCACACTGCCCCGCCCCCACGCGAATCGCCCTGTTCTTTTTCGCTCTTATAGTTGCCCTAAGCCTCCCCGTCTCCGGGCAGGAGATCGGTGTGACTAAAACATCAGATTCGCTCAGTATCGGCGCCTACTACTACCCGTGGTATGAAGCTTCTGAAAAAGGCAATATCGGATGGATGTCCCAAGCGATGCGAGGACATCTCAAGCCCCAACAGCTTCCCCGGCTCGGAGTTTACAGTAGCCGTGATCCCAAAGTCATTGGCGATCACATTGCCCAAAGTGTCCGGGCAGGTCTGGACTTCTGGGCGGTGAGCTGGTGGGGGCCGGGCAAGCGCGATGACCGCGCGCTGCGTGACCACATTCTCAAGCATCCCGATGCCGGGAAATTGAGTTACGCCATCCTCTACGAATCGACCGGACGCCTTGGTTCGATGCGCGCGCCCAAATACGGTAATCTGCTAGACGATTTCGCCTACATGAAAGAGCACTACTTTGAACACCCGGCGTATCTGAAGATCGATGGCAAGCCGGTCGTATTCATCTATCTCACGCGTGTGTATTTCAGAGATCGCGGGCTGGATGAGCTGGCAGAGCTTCGGAAGAAATTTCCTGACCTGTATCTCATAGGCGATGATGTCTTCGGCGGTCGCTACCATGAACGCTACGCACGCTTGTGGGATGCCGTGACCGCCTACGACATCTACGGGCAATCGATGCAGCAAGGTGGCGCGACGCAAGCGGCTGTCGATCAATTGCGCGGGAACTATGAGAATGCGAAGAAGTCGGCCAATGGTGTGGGCACCGCATTCATTCCTGGCATTGCGCCGGGCTACAACGACAAGGCCGTGCGCAAGGGACACGTGGGACGGGCACGCTATTTTACAGACAGGGAGAACTCCAAGGAAGGCGACATCTTCCGAACCATGATCAAGGACGTGGCAATCCCGCTCGCCGATCCCAAAGCGGATCGCACCATCATGATCACCTCCTTCAACGAATGGTACGAAGACACTCAGATCGAGGCGACCAGGGGAAGCGGACCGACCACGACGAAGGACGACTCCGGCAGCGGCACGTTCTACACGGAAGGCGATCGCTACGTGGACTACGACACCTTGTACCTGGATATTCTGCGTGAAGAGAAAGAGGCGGCGTCCCTCCCCGGGAAAAAAGTTATCCCACCGGGGAAGCCGGCTGACGGAGCCAAAAAATATCATTTCGACAAAAAGGGCATCTCCAGGGACGTGCTGGAGAACTACCTCGAACGGGCGGTGACGATGGCATTCTACCTGGTGCCGGAGAAACCAGAAGGCCGACGGGTCTATCCCCATCACGCGGACGATTTCCGCTTCCTCGGGAACATTGGAGCCAAGTTCATCGGCAGGGCGATCTATCGCTGGGGCGAGGAGAGCCGGCTCAATTCCCCTGGGTTTTGGAACACGGCACGGTCACTGATCGAGGCCGTGCATAAGAGAGACTCCGATGTCATTTTCCAGGGTTGCCTATTCGAGATCATCACACAGGACGTCGATCAAGTGCCGATTCCCGCCTGGGTCTTTGAAGACTTCGATTTGCCGGTTGAAGACCGGAAATTCTCTTACAAAGCCATGCTCAACGGCGAGGGAAAATTCGTCGATCACTGGCGCAGGGGGAAAAGTGTTCCTGATATCAGCACCTTGGAGGCGCAGCTCTGGTTTTATTTCCTTGCGGGTTCATACATGGAGATCGGATGCGAGGCGTTCCATCTTGGTCAGATCGAACTGATCGGCATGAATGATCCAAATAAGGAATCCTGGGCCAGGCTCCTGAAGAAGATTCGCGGGCGCGCCGAAAAACATGCCCGCAGGGGTTGGGTTCTTTTGGATGCTCACGTGCCCCGCGGCGGGATGGTGAAAGACGGCGTGAGCTTGCTCGATTTTAATTCCTTCCCGTTGCGGATCAAGGAGGTTCCGGAGAAGCCGTTTGCGGGCGTCCTGGAAGCGAATCATTTGGACGCGATCTACGGGAAGAGCAAAGGCGGTGTCTCGCCGAGCGGATGGCGGTGCGAGCATCTATCGTATCTCGTGGAATTCGACAACTTTGGTCGCAATCGCAAGCCGGGTGTCGCCGATTTGAAATCGCATTTCGTTTGGGGGTGGGATGAAATTTCCTGGTTCACGCAGCAGGACGAAAATGCCAGGGATGAGTGGCTGCGCTACGCTCGCAACTGGATCAAAGAGACCGATCCGGCCGGACATCTGCAAATGCCGGGCTGCCGGATGCTGTCCTGCCCCAACCAATCCTCTGGTAGTTATCGAGCCAACAGCAAGAGCGTTGCCTGCCCTATCGGCTATTCTCAGGAAGAAACGATCCGAGAACTTTGGCACGAGTGAACATGATACGACAACAAGTATTCCTGCTCTCCCCACTTCTTGCGAGCTCCCTCCCGCCGCATGATCCCCCCGTCGCCAGCGTCGTAATCCATCCACACCCTACGACCCCAAAACTCGATGACAGCGTGGAAATTCAACCAAAATCCTACGATGATAACTTGGAAAACCAAGACGACGTCAATTTGGAATTTAACAATGACGATGAGGGTTCAAGAGTCTCCTGCGAGAGGGTGAGGCTGGTCGCGCCGAGAGTCAGGAAAAGAAAACGCATGAGAGGTCTAATAGAGCCGTTTTTTTGAGAGAGACACTTCCTAACGCTGGGATTTTCGTCGTCTTTATCGAGGGAAGCCGCAATCAAGGAAGTTTCATCGATGTTCTTCCCTTGGCTGTTACTTCATGGACAAGCCCGAGAGAGTCCCGGTGCTTGAACCGAATTTGTCCGTTTCGATTCCCAATCGCTGCAGCATACTGACGTAGAGATTGCACAGGGGAGGCGGATCTTTTGGATCGAAGTGGATGTGCTGACCGTGCTTGAAACCGCCGCCGGCGAGGAGAACAGGCAGGTTTTGGGTCGAATGGCTGCTGGCATCGCCGAGGTTGCTCCCGAGGAACACGGTGGTGCGATCGAGTAGCCTGGCATCGCCCTCATTCGATTGGGCGAGCTTTTCGAGCAAGCCACGCACGGTTTTCATGGTCTCTATTTCGACAATTTTGAGCTGCTCGAGTTTTCCCGGATCCTTGCCGTGGTGAGAGAGATCGTGATGGCCGAGATTCACTCCTTCGATCAACGGTGATGCCGTCATGCCTGCGAGCATGATCGTGACGAGCCGGGTCGAATCGGTCTGGATCGCCAGATGGGTGAGGTCGAAGATCAGTCGCGTGCGGCCAATCAGGTCGGCGGGATTGGCGATGTCTTTCGGCGGGGCGACGGCCACTTTCGGCTTTGGTTTTTTGGCCCAACTCTGGTCGGTCACCATGCGCGTTTCCAATTCCCGGAGACTGGTGAGGTATTCGTCCAGCTTGTCACGATCGTCGTTGCCGAGATCACCACGTAGCGATTTGGCCTGGTCCCGGACGTCGTCCAGAATGCTCCGTCCGTCTTCAAGATGACGCATTTGCTCGCGCTTCTGGGCAGGCGTGCCTGCGAGAAACAATCGGGCGAAAACTTTGGACGGCGAGTCGTTCGCGGGGATCAGTGCGCCGGTCCGGGTCCAGCTGAGCCCGCCCGCACCGCGTCCTGACAAGGCCAAGCTTGGGAATCGCGTCTGCGCGCCGAGGTGACCGGCGGCGAATTGATCGAGCGAGATTTGATTGCGAAATCCGGGTCGCCCCGCCCCAGGCACACCCGTCAAAAAGCTGGCCGAGGCCTGATGCCCAAACCCCGAACTCATGCCGGCGTGCTCGAGACCGGAAATGACGGTGAATTGATCGCGGAATTCCTTAACGACCTCGAGATAGGACGAGAGTTTGTAATCGCGGCCAGTCTGTTCCGGGAAAAAGTTGCCCGGGTGAATCCCCAGCGGTGCGCAGATGCAGACCATGCGCCTCGCTGGTTTTTTGGCTTCGGGTGCAGCGAATGCTTCCAACCAGGGAAGCGCGAGCGAGATGCCGGTGGTGCGGAGAAATTGGCGGCGTTGGATTTTCATGGATTGATTGCTGATTACTTGCTCTGAAAAATGGCGCTTTGTACGATCTCGTGAATCAAAGAACGGAAGCCGTAGTTCTTTTCGCGAACGCGGCCGACGATGGCTTCGATTTCCGGCTCGTCCACGGTGGCAGGTTCCGCGCCGGTCGAATACGCGACCAGCTTCTCGACTAAATTTCGAGCGAGCTGATCCTTGTCTGTCAGCAGTAGGTTTTTGTATTCATCGATGTCTCGAAATTTTCGCCCGTCGGGCAGGACGTCATTGGTATCCACCACCGGTCCGAGGCCGTATCGCACCGAACGCCCGTCGAGGTTTTTGCGTTGCCCCATGATTCGGTAATTATCCCGCCATCCTCCGATGACGTCGAAGCTCTCCAGCGCGAATCCCGGCGGATCGATTTCCTTGTGACAGCGGGCACAACTCTCGATGTCGCGGTGTTTTTCGAGCTGTTCACGAAAGGTCGTAGCGCCCCTGATATCGGGCTCGATTGCTTCGATGTCTGGCGGAGGTTTGGGTTGCGGGGTTCCCAGGATACGCTCCAGCAACCAGGCACCGCGGATGATCGGCGAGGTTGTTGTGCCGTTGGCAGTCACTTTCAGAACGCTGGCCATCGTGATGACACCGCCGCGATGGCTCTTTGCTGGCAGCGTGACTTTGCGCATGTTCGCGCCCTCAATGCCCGGGATTCCGTAGTGCCTTGCGAGACGCGCATTGAGGAAGGTGAAATCGGATGACACGAAATTCGTAAGGCTCAGGTCGCGCTTGAGCACTTCGTTGAAAAATAGTTTCGGCTCCTTGAGCGAAGCGTTCTCGAGGACGTCGTCGTATTCCGGATAGAGAGTGCGATCCGGTGCGGTGTCGTTGATGGCGCGGAGGCTGAGCCATTGGCCGGTGAAATTCTCGGTGAAAGCTTGCGCCTTTGGATCATTCAACAGGCGCTCGACCTGCTGGAGCAGCACAACCGGGTCGCGCAATTTGCGAGCCCCGGCCAGTTTCAGTAGTTCCTCGTCCGGCATCGAATTCCACAAAAAATAAGAAAGGCGGCTGGCGAGCGCGTCGTCGCCGAGCTTCGGCGTATCCGCCTGTTCCCGCAGAAAGAGGAAGCTTGGCGAAATTAGAATGCCTTTCAGGCCGACGCGCACGGCTTGCTCAAAGGAGTAACCCGTGTCGAGTCTGGATTGCACCCGCATCAGGAACGGCCGGATATCCTTGTCTGTCACGGCGCGCCGAAATGCCCGTCGCGCGAAATTGTGCAGAATGCGCTCCGCATCGATCATGGGCTGTTTCGAAACGACCTCGAGACGATCGGGATCGTCCGCGCCGGGCACCTTTTCCTGTGGCATATTTCCGAAAATCGATTGGTGACTCGGCGGTGGCCAGGATTCGTGGATCGGGCCAAAAATGTCGACCCATTGGATCACCAATCCGGGGCCTTTGTAATTCTCGGCGCCCACCTTTTCAATTTGTGGCGGGAGCGCGGGGAGTCCGTCAGCGATGATGCGGAGGCGGTTTTGAGGTTCGAGTTGCTCGGTGAATTCAATCACCGTCGGTTCGTCGGCGGGAAACGAGTAGTAGTCGATGAGGCGTTCCTCGGTCACTTCCTTGAAAGTCCCCCCGTTGACGTGAAAATCCACCGGCTTCCCATCGCTCTGATGGCCGTATCCCGAGATTCGAATGCGATACCTGCCACGGAAGTGCGTGTTAAAATTCCACATGGTCACGCGGATATTAGCCGACTCCCATACCGCAAAGATCGCCACGCCATCGTCGACGTGCCGGTAGACGCTGCCGGTTTTCGCGACCGAGTTTTCTTCTTTGAGATCGAAACGTTTGTTGATGATCCAGGGTTCACGCGCGTTGGCGATGGCGGCATCGAGCACGCGGTCGGCTGCCTTGAGGTAGGTGCTCAGTAGGAAGGACGAGGTGTGCAGCGCCTCGGCGTTGTTGTCGAATCCATTGGTGGATGTGTCCGGTGGGAGAAGGTCGGTCAGATCGACTTCGACTTGGAGGAGATCACGGATTGTGTTCGCATACTCGGCGCGATTGAGTCGTCGCAAGGGCACCCGTCCCTCCGAGGCACGACGTTTTAACTCGGCGCTCGTTGTTTGTGCACTGATCCAGCTGACCGCCTCTTGATGCTGTTGCGCGGGTGGACGCAGCTCTTTTTTAGGCGGCATGTCACCCGCTTCGAGTTGATCCAGCACCATCAGCCACTGTTCGCGATTCTGCCGGTCGGCGAAGTCCCGGGAGAGATTTTCGAGTTGGAACCCACCCTTGTGTTTGTCCCCCGAATGGCATTTGTGACAATGCTGTTCGAAAAAATCGGGCGTCGGATCCTGTGCCGCGGCTCGAATTGTGCACAGGCCAATCGCGATCGCGATCGCGATTGGCTGCGTCGCTCGACAGCCGATAGGACTAATGGACATCATTGGAGTGAACCGGGATTCGGGTTAGTGGGTTCAACTTGGCAACTTTGGTCCACGTTTTGCCGGGATCACGACCTCGCCGGAGCATCCACCGGGCCAGATTGGTTTGACTTCGTTTGCTGTCGCTTGGTTTTGCAACGATTCGGTGATCGGCGTCCAGGTCCCAGCTCGAAGAGCAGCCGGGATTAGGGTGCCGATGCCAGCGGCGATTGAAAGGGCGAGCCAAGTGGTGGAGTTCATTTTGTGAAGTGTGGACTGAGGAGAAGCGCTCGTTAGGCCAGCCCCGTTAAGGTTCCTGTGCTCGAGCCGAAGGCGTCGCTCTCCACCCCGAGTCGCTGGAGTATGGAGAGGTAGAGATTGCAGAGTGGTGTGTTTTTCCTGGCGTCGAATGCGGTGTGCCGGCCGAGCTTGAAACCTCCGCCGGCGAGCAGGATCGGCAGGTTGCGGGTGTCGTGTGAGTTGGCGTTGCCGAGGTTGCTTCCGAACAGAACCATGGTGTCGTCGAGCAGCGGCACTCCGCCTTCCTGCTTCGTTTTGAGTTTTTCCATCAATCCGCCGAAGACGCGGAATTGCTCGATTTCGATCAGCCGCAGCTGCGCAATCTTTTCCGGTTCCTGTCCATGGTGTGAGAGGTTGTGGTGATCGATGGTAACACCCGCGACCGGTGGCACGGCGTTGGCGCCCTGGAGGAAGATCGTGATCAGGCGGGTCGAATCGGTCTGCAGCGCGAGCGGAACCAAATCGAATAGCAGTCGCATGCGGCCGATCAGGTCGCTCCCGTTGGCGATGTCGCGCGGTGCCTCGGCGTCGATTTTCGGCTTGGGTTTTTGCACCCAGGCCTCGGACTTGAGGAGGCGCTTTTCGAGTTCGCGCACGGAGGCGAAGTATTCATTGAGCTTGTCGCGGTCGGTGGCTCCGGCGCGGGCGATGAAACTGCGCGCCTCGTCTTGCACCGTGTCCATAATGCTCCGGCCCTCGCGGAGTTTTTGCACCTGGCGTTCCACTTCGGCGGGAGTGCCGTTAAGAAACAGTTTGGCAAACACATGCGAAGGGCGGCTCTCGGCCGGGATCATCACTCCGCCGCGGTTGTAGGAGAGGCTGGGGCTACCGGTCCCCAGAACCAGTGAAGGAAGGCGGGTCTGCAGGCCGATTTTCTCGGCGGCAAGTT
>ERZ887942.981-NODE-981-length-21220-cov-19.256981_pt1 | contig 21220 bp, 14 predicted proteins | sample MGYA00521099_ERZ887942 | MGnify/ENA primary metagenome ERZ887942 (study PRJEB32303, sample SAMEA104408605) | aquatic metagenome | biome: Brackish water; feature: Pelagic; material: water | place: Baltic Sea | collected 2014-06-07T06:48:00 | depth 16,251 m ...
GTGCGTGTCCTCGCGCTTCGGGGGATTCCCAGGGAAACAATCGAGCAAGCCTAGTTTGCAACAGCCTGGATTCGTTTGGCCAGCAGAGCCGAATCATCCGTCCTTCCCAGCTTTACAAGTGCCTTCTGGTAACCCTTCAGGGTTTGCAAGTGGTTTGGACGAACATTCAACCCCTCCCGGAAGGATTTCCCGGCATTCTCAAAGTCACCTTGGGAATAATGAAAATCCCCCAATCGCAGCTCCATGGGATAATCAATCGTCGGGGGGAGAAGATTTGCCGGCCGACCTTGTCGGTCCGCAGCCGCAATATACCAATTTTTTGCACTCAGCTTGGTTGCTCCGGACTCCAGCTCCGCCAGCATCCCGCGTAGTTCTGCGATCGCAATCCCCAAAGTATTTGTAGCTCGCAGCCAACTGGAGTAGGTGCTTGTTTTGGAGGCCAGCTCTTGTTTTCCCTCGAGCGCTTGCGCTCGTTTGAGCAAATCCTTAGACAGGATTTTCCCATTTTCAATGTCCTTGACACTCACCGCGATTCTGACCCCGAGGTAAAATGCCAAACAATCACGATAAAAAAGAGCAAACGATTGCTCCTTGTGCCATTGCTCCTCGGGCAGCGTTTCCAAAATCTCCTGCCCCTCGTAAAAGGACGCCTTGTCGCTTCGCCCCATCATGATGCGCGCTCCCGCGGTCCGCCCCTCCCACATGAGCAATCCCGCTCCACGGGAAAAAACCCTTTCCTTCGAAACTTTCACTCCTGCCAATCCTCTCGCAATATCAAGGGCTTCATCATGCTCTCCCTTTGTCTCGTAGAGATTGATGAGGTAAAGTTTCGAGCGCACCCAGCCCTCACAGTCGAAGACCGAAACCTTTCCCGAGCTCATATAGGCCTCATAGAGCTTCACCGCTTTCAATGCCGATTGAATTGCGAGAGCGGCGTTTCCACACTTCGCTTCCACGTGGGTCAACATGAGCTGAAACGGCGGATAGTCGGGGTGGAGTCGGATCAATTTTCGGGCAATCGGCAAAACATCCTGACGGAGACCGGGACCATTCAACGGAGCTTCCGCCTGGCTGCTCACCCAAAACGACATCACCGAGAGATTGTCTGGATTCGCCCTTAAAATCTCCAGTAGTCCCTCGTTGCTTTGAAGCTGTCCAACCAGAGGCTTCCCTAATTTGTCATAGCCATCTCTCAACAAAAACAAGGAAAACAACCTGGACTGGATATCGAGGGGAAACTTTTTCGATACGGCTTTAAAGATCTCTCCCGAAACCCGCACCCCTTGCGTCAAAAGAGCACCGGCACCCTGGACATATCCCCTCTCGAGATCTGTCCAGCGATCCTCCTTTTTCGCCTCTTCTGATTCAAGCAGATCAAGCATCCGGTCCATCGCGAGTCGGCGTTGTTCAAAAAACTCATGCTCGCTTCCAGCCAGACTCATGGTGATCCCCCAATAAGCCATCAAACAATCCGGATCCAGCTTGGCGGCCTCGCAAAAATGCCGGTAGGCCTCGAAATCCCAGGCAGTATTGAGCCTGGCCATTCCCTGGGCCACATGCTTCGCCGCCTCCTCCGAACTTGTCGACACAGCCATATGGCCCTTCCCAAATGCCTCGCTCACCTTTGGCGGAGACATTTTGGCCAGAAGAGGATGAATCACTGAAGCCACCTTGAATTCTTCTGCACGGAGCGAGGTAAAAAAAGGCAACACCAGAAGTAAGAGCGAAAGCTGTTTCATCCCTCTTTCTCTTAGAAACCAGGCCTCTTGGCAATCACTCAGTCTGGATCACATAGAAGGGCTCGACAGCGCGAGGCACACCGGTTCACTCTCCGCGCATGACAATCGGACTCCTTGGATGCGGAAAAATGGGATCAGCGCTCACTCTGGGGGCAATCAAAGCAGGCGTCTTTGCCGCCGATCAGGTTCTGGCCTATGACCCTGTCCCGGCCGCAGTCAAATCCCTTGGGACCGGAATCACTTCCGCTGATTCTCTTGATGAAGTGATCCGGAAAAGCAACGCCATTCTGCTCTGCGTCAAACCCGGAGACGTCGAAACCGTCCTTTCCAGGATCTCCGCAAATAATGACTCGCCAGACAATCTCCTCGTCATCTCCATCGCCGCGGGAGTGACCATCACCACCATGGAAAGAGCCTCCCAAAACAAGGCCCGCATTATCCGGGCCATGCCCAATACCCCGGCCCTCGTAGGCGAAGGCGCTGCCGCTTTCTCCCCCGGCACCAATGCCACCACTTCCGATGCCGCATTTGCCGAAAAGCTCCTCGGCTCCATTGGCATCGTTTATCAGGTGAAAGAAGCCCTTCTCGACACAGTCACCGGAGTTTCTGGAAGTGGCCCGGCCTATGTTTACACCTTTATCGAAGCCCTCGCCGATGGCGCCGTGGCCGAAGGACTTCCTCGCGACCAAGCACTCGCCCTCGCGACTCAAACCGTTCTCGGCGCCGCAAAAATGGTTGCGAGTTCCAACGAACATCCCGCCATCCTCCGGGACCGTGTCACCTCGCCCGGCGGAACAACCATCGCCGGTCTCGTCGCTCTTGAGGAAGGCGCCTTCCGCGCAACAACGATCAAAGCGGTCCGAACAGCCACCGCAAGAGCCCGCGAACTTGGCGCGTGAGAATCGTCCTCTGTGGGAGGCTTTTTTCTTTCTCTCGCCGCCCCCTCACGTCACCTTGCGGCCTCGCAGCAAGTTCATGAAGATTATCGCCATCGCCAACCAAAAAGGAGGGGTCGGAAAGACCACCACCGCGATCAATCTCTCTGCCGGACTCGCTCACCGGGGCCAGAAAATCCTCCTGCTCGATCTCGATCCCCAGGCAAATGCCACCAGTGGCCTGGGCTCGGAGGCGAGCTCGGAAGGCTGCATGTACCACCCTCTCATCGGCCAGGCTCGCATCCAGGACAAGATCATCCCGAGCCGTATCGAAAACCTTTCAATCGTCCCGGGTGACATGGATCTCGCTGGCGCCGAGATCGAGCTTGCCCAGATGCCCGACTACCTTGTCCGCCTTCGCCAGGTTCTCGATGAGTTGGCAAAATCAAGCGACTACGACTACGTCATTCTCGACACCCCTCCCTCGCTGGGAGTCCTCATGACCTCCGCTCTCGCCGCGGCGGATGAAATCATTATCCCTCTCCAATGCGAGTGGTTTGGTCTCGAAGGCCTTGCCAAGATTGTCCACGTCATCGAACGCATCAAGGAATCCGGCGTCGGTTCTCCAGTCGTCCTCGAGGGGATTCTCATGACGATGTATGACGGACGCACCAATCTCTCCCGTCAAGTCGTGGAAGAAGTCCGCAAATACTTTCCTGATCAACTCTACGGCACCATCATCCCAAGAACAATCCGTATCGGGGAAGCGCCCAGCTTCGGCTTGACCATCTTCGAGCACGATGCCAACGGAGCCGGATCCCTCGCTTACCAAAACTTCGCGCAGGAATTCCTGAACCGTCGATCTGCTGTTCCCACCGAAGCCTAACTTCCGGCCCGTGGAACATTGATAAAAGCAACGCGGAACAAGGATGCGGCTTGACCATCCTTGACTAGCTCTCCATCGTCACCCCCTCCAAAGGGAAATTTTTACGCTTTTCCTAAGTATTAGGATTCCCAGAACCCCTTTCAATCCACTCTAACTCATTATCATGTCAGTGTTTGCACGACTTTTTGGACTGCTGTCGAACGATATCGGAATCGACCTCGGCACCGCCAATACCCTCGTATATGTCAAAGATCACGGGATCGTTCTCCGTGAACCCTCCGTCGTCGCCGTCAAAGCCGGAACCAATGAAGTTCTTGCCGTAGGCGATGATGCCAAGCGCATGCTCGGCCGAACCCCGGGCAACATCGTCGCCATTCGTCCGCTTAGGGATGGCGTCATTGCTGATTTCGAAGTGACCGAAGCAATGCTTCGTCACTTCATTAAGAAAGTCAGCAACAAGCGTCGTTCCCATCCCCGCGTTGTCATCGCGATTCCATCGGGAATCACCGAGGTCGAGCGCCGGGCCGTCAAGGAATCCGCCGAACAGGCGGGAGCACGCGAAGTTTACCTCATCGAAGAGCCGATGGCAGCAGCAATCGGAGTGGGACTCCCCGTTCAAGATGCCTCCGGCAACATGATCGTCGATATCGGTGGAGGAACCACCGAAGTCGCTTTGATCTCTCTTTCCGGCATCGTTTACGCCCGCAGTGTCCGCACCGCCGGAGACGAACTCGATGAAGCCATCATTTCCTATATGAAGCGGGGCTATAACCTCATGATTGGTGAACGCACCTCCGAGGATATCAAGATCCGCATCGGCTCCGCCGCGCCCCTCCCCAAGGAGACCAGCATGGAAGTCAAAGGCCGTGACCTCGTCTCCGGTCTTCCAAAAACCATCACCATCACTTCCCAGGAAGTGCGCGACGCGATGGCCGACCCTCTCACTACGATCGTAGATGCCGTTCGAACCACCTTGGAGCGCTGCCCACCGGAACTCGCCGCCGACCTTGTCGATCGCGGTCTTGTCCTTGCCGGTGGAGGAGCGCTCCTTCGAGGTCTCGACAAACGCCTCCGTGAGGAAACCGGTCTGCCGGTCCACGTGGCCGAGGATCCCCTAAGCGCCGTGGCCGAAGGAACCGGCAAAGTGCTCCAGGAAATCAGCTTCCTGAAACGAGTGACGAGTTCCGATCATTAATCAGCCATGCTGGGACTCCGGAGATGAAGCCGCTGAATTTTTTCGCACTGCTGCTTTTCATAGCAGGGCTCGTGTGGGTTTTTACCCTAAGCGAGAGCTCCGTGCGCAATATTCAAAAACTCTATTACTCCTCCATCTCCCCCATCATCTCAAAAGGGGGCGAAACCGAGGCGTTTGCCAATGACTTTGTCAAAGAGGTCGAACACTCCCAGGATTTGCAAAAAAAACTGGCTCAGGCTCTCAGCGAGCGGGATCGATTTAAGCTCATCGCCTCGAAAGTGCAGGATCTCGAAGCAGAAAATAACGAACTGCGCAGCGCTCTCGACTTTAAAAAGCAAACCGAGTTCGACGTCATCGCCGCCCGGGTCATCCGAAAGCAGCCACAAATGTGTGGCAAAACCATCGAGATTAATCGCGGGGCCGAAAAAGGTCTCGGAGAATCGCTCTGTGTTCTTGCCTCCAACGGTGGTTTGGTTGGGCGCGTCCATACGCCGGGCGACGAAGTTTCATCCGTCCTGCTCATCACCGACGAAGGCTCCCATGTTTCGGTGCGTGTGGAAGGCACCACGGAAGTCGGCATCATTGTCGGTCGGCGAACCAATTACGGCGAGGCGCCCCGTTTGCGCCTGCGTTACCTCTCAAAAAACGCCATCCTCCGCAAGGGGATGAAAGTTTATACCGACGGGCGGGGAGATCTCTTCCCTGCAAATATTCCTATCGGAACCATCGAAGACTTTAAAGTAGGCCCGGTTGACGGCGAAGCGGAAATTATTCCCGCTGTTGACTTCACCAATCTCAAAACAGTCTTCGTCATAGCCGATTCACCCGGTGATTAAGAGCTGGACATGTTTCTCTACCCCATCTGTCTGATTGGCCTTCTTCTGTTGAGCTGCATCGTGCAACAGTTCATCCCATCGGTTTCCGTTTGGTATGATGCGCGTGTTCTCATTCTCCCACTTGTGGTCCTCTGTGGCTCGGCCACCATTTCCACCGCCGGAATGCTCACGCTGGCCTTCCTCGGCGGTTTTCTCTGGGATGCCCAGCAGGTTCTCATCATCGAGCAGGGAGACGAAATCGTCTATCACAGTAATCCGGATGCCTTAAAGTTCGGCTACTCCATTATTCTCTACACCCTCATGGGCTTCCTCATGCAGGGGATCCGCCCGCTTTTTCAGGAAGGCAAGTGGCACCTCTCCGCAGCTCTCACCGGAGTTGCCATTTTCCTTTATCTATTTGTCGAGTATCTTCTCCGTGGCTTCATCATCGGCGGCTTCAGCCTCGAGAATGGCATGATTGAACAGATCGGAGCGACTTCCGTCCTCACCATGTTGTTTTCGCCCCTCATTTTCTGGGTTCTCTTTCGCATCGCCGATCTTTGCGGTCACACCATCAGCTACCAACACTAACCCCCTCGCCCCCCCATGGAACCCAAGTATCGCTTCAGACTTTACCTCCTTACCGCCCTCGTTCTCACCGGCTGCGGGACCCTCCTCTCGCGGCTTTATGAATTCCAAATCGACCGACGGGCTCAATTCGTTGCCAATATCCCAACAACCCACAATGTCACGATCCGCGAACCCGGCGTTCGGGGGCAAATCATAGACCGCAATGGCGTTGTCCTCGCCAGAAACCGCCGGAGTTACGAAATCGTTTTCAATCTTGAAGACATTTATCGGGGCTACCGACAGCATCTCGAAACCCAAAACAAAGAGAAAGACGAACAACTCGACAAAGAGGAAGAGAAACCGGATGACGAACCGAATGAGGACCAGGTTGTCAAGGCTGTCCGGGATTGGGTCGTTCCCCAATTGGAATCTTTTGGTCTCACCGGAGAGCGCTTCACGGACGGCATTAAATCTCATTACCTCACCTATGGTGGACTTGTCCCATACACCTATCGTAGGGATCTCACCCCGGGGCAATTTGCCAAAATCGCCGTCCGGAGCAACGAACTCCCCGGCGTTGAAGTTCGCGTCATGCCCCGCCGGATCTATCCGTATGGTTCCATGGCAGGCCACCTTCTGGGTTACGTCAAACCATGGGCAAAAGGTGATGTCCCGGAAGAATGGGACCAAAAAAACAAACACTACTGGGGCGATGTCGGAGGCGTCGCCGGAATTGAGTTTACCACCAACACGTTCCTTCAGGGAGAAGGTGGTCGACGTGTTCTTGTCCGCAATGAAAAGGGCAAGGTCATCGCCACGGACGACTACCAACCTGCTCGCGAAGGCGCCGAGGTCCAACTCACCATCGATGCCCACATCCAATACATCGTAGAAAATGTTCTCCGGAGAATTGGCCGTGGCGCCGCCGTCGTGATGGACCCCAACACCGGCGAGGTTCTTGCCATGGCCTCCGTCCCCAACTACGACCCAAATGACTTTGTCCCGGCGATTACCAAAGAACGTTTCGCTGAATATAACAACAACAAGGCTCATCCTCTTACCAATCGCGCCATCAGTTCGTTTCTTCCGGGCTCTACCTTTAAGCTCCCCACCGCCATTGCCGGAGCCTCCAACCAGCGGGTCGGCTACGGACACAGTTGCCGTGGCTACAGCGCGTTCGGGAAATCAGGGAAACTCAAGATTGGTTGCTGGAAAAAAGCCGGACACGGCTCACTCGGTCTCAGCGAAGCCATCCAACGATCCTGCAACCCCTACTTCATGTCGATGGCCGGAGACCTGAAGTCCAAGGCCATGGTCGACACCTTTAATCTATTGGGATTCGGCCGAAAAAGCGGAATTCTCCTACCCGAGGAAAGTGAAGGACTCGTTCCAGGAAGCAACGTGTGGAAGCGCATGCATGCCGGAGCTTCCATGACCCGCGCCAACCTCGCCCTTCTCTCGATTGGTCAGGGCGAATCCCTCGCCACCCCCCTTCAGATCTGCTCCGTGGCCGCAACCATCGCCAACGGAGGCCGCTATTACCAACCCCGCATCGTTCGCAGGGTCGTCGGAAAGAACCCGGCTGGAGAAATGCTCGTCCTCAAGGAAAACATTCCCATCGTGAAAGCCGATCTCATTAAGGAAGGCATGACCGAGGATCAAATGGAGGTCATTCGCAAGGGCATGTGGAAGGCCGCAAACGAGAAAGGCGGCACCGCTGGACGGGTTGCCATGAAGGACGTGTTTGTTGCTGCCAAAACCGGCACCGCCCAGGTCAATAAACTTGACCCAAAAAACACCCACAACGCCTGGACGACATCCTTTGCGCCTTACGATTCACCCCGTTACGCCATTTGCGTGATGGTTAAGAACGGCAAAAGTGGAGGCAAGGTCGCCGGGGTTCTTTCCCACCTCATTTACCGGGGCATCTTTGGCAAGGAAGCCGGGCTTCCCGTCCGCCTCACCAAGCTCAAAACCTACGCGGGCAACTTCGAACCTTACGAAGAGATTGAGCTCCCCGATGGCGAAATCTTCATGCTCAATATCGACGATACCGGCGAGACCGGCAATGAAGTCGACGATGCTCTCCTCAACTCAGGCGAGCCCATCAAGGTCAAGCCCAAAACCATTCCTCTCCCATCCATCGCTCCTACGCCGGACAAACCGACAACCGGAACCGAATAACATTTCCCAAATTTCAGACAAAATTACTCATATGATCCAAAAAATCAAAAGTGCGCTGGGGATGACCAGTGTTGACCCTCGTGAGGGCCGCACCATCATCATCAACGCAGAAACCCTTGAACGCCGGACCGCTCTTATGGAAGACGGAGTTCTCGAAGAATACAACGTCGAGCGCGATGGCGATGACAACATCGTTGGAGGCATTTTCAAAGGCCGTGTCAAAAACATCGAACCCGGCCTAAAAGCCATGTTCGTGGATATCGGCCTCGATAAAAACGCCTTCCTGCACTTTTGGGATGCCATCCCCGCAGCCCTCGACGGCGGCCTTGAGGAGATTCGCCGTGACGGACATCCTCAGAAAAAACAGAAAAAAATCACTTCCAAAGACATTCCGAGCATCTATCCGATCGGTTCGGAAATCATGATCCAGGTCTCCAAGGGGGCTATCGGAAACAAGGGCCCCCGGGTCACTACCAACATCTCGTTGGCCGGACGTTATCTCGTCCTCATGCCTTATTCCGACCAATTTGGCATCTCACGTCGAATTGATGACCCGAAGGAACGACAGCGTCTTCGCAAGATCATGCAACGCCTCAGTGTTCCTGAAGGAATGGGCATCATCATGCGCACCATCGCTACCGGAACACGCGCCCGACACTTCGTGCGTGATCTTGCCATGCTTCTCGAACAATGGGATCAGGTCGAAAATATCCGCAACACCAAGAATGCCCCTGCGTGCTGCTTTCGCGAACCGGATCTTATCGAAGGAACCGCTCGCAACTTCCTGACCGACGAAGTTGATAAAGTCGTCTGCGACGACGAAAAAACAACCGAACTTGTCCGCGAAATTGCCTCCAAAATCTCCCGCCGTGCCAAGCGAAAGGTTCACTATCTCTACTCAAAACAAACCATCTTCGAGCGCTTTGGAATTCAGAAGCAGATCGACGAGGCCTTCATGCGCCAGGTTTGGCTCCCTTGCGGCGGCTACATTGTCATTGATGAAACCGAGGCCCTGATTTCGATCGACGTTAACACCGGGCGCAACCGGGGTTCAAAGGACGTCGATAAAATGCTCCTCCAAACAAACGTCGAAGCCGCCGAGGAAGTGGCCCGCCAACTTCGTCTTCGCAATATTGGAGGTCTCGTCGTCGTTGACTTCATCGACATGCGTCACCGCCGTGATCAACAGACCGTTTATCGCGCGATGAAGGAACGCCTAAATCGAGACAAAGCGAAGACCCAGGTCCTGCAAATTTCTTCGGTCGGCCTCATGGAAATGACCCGTCAACGCCTCAATGAGAGTTTACTCGATTCCACCCTCGAGCCCTGCCCTTATTGTCAGGGTCGTGCCCGGATCAAGACCACCATGAGTATGAGTATTGAGATCCAACGTCGTCTCAACACCGTCATCCAACGTCACAAGGAAAACAATGAAGACGGCGACCTGATCATCACGGTCAATAGTGACGTTCTCAACCGCTTCAAATCCGAAGATTCCAAGATCCTCATGGAGCTGGAACGTTCACATAGTGGTCGCCTCATCTTCCGAAGTGATGCCAACCTCCACCGCGAGCGATTTGCCATCATTGACGCAAAGTCAGAAAAGCCTATTGTTCAATTCTAAGCTCAATCACTTTATAACCATGATGATCCCGATGATTCGCGCCCTGCTCGTGAGCATCGGGATTTTTCTTGTGACTTCCTGCTCTGCTCAAAACGCCGTGAACGACGTCCCAAAAATCCGCCTCGACGAGACCCACCTCCACACCTTCGACGGAGACAAGCTTCCCTACACCAGGTGGCTGCCGAAAGATGAGCCCGAGCTCGTAGTCATTGGCGTGCACGGCATCAGCGGCGCCACCTCCGACTATCGCCCTCTTGCCAAGCATCTCCTTGCCAAACTTCCGAAGGTTGCGATTTACGGAGCCGAAACCCGGGGCCAGGGCAAGGATCCCGTCAAAGAACGTCGCGGGCACATTGGTAATCGCAGGGAATGGTTCAAAGATCTCACTTCCTTCACCGCTCTCATCCGCAAAAAACATCCCAAAGCGAAAATCATCTGGTGTGGTGAGAGCATGGGAGCCCTCATCATCCTTCATGCTTATGCCGAATCCGAGGATCGCAAAAACCTTTGTGACGCCATGATTCTCGCCTCACCCATCGTAGACATCAAGAGAGACTTCCCCCGTTGGAAAATCAAGCTCGCCAATCTGGCGGGCTTCCTTTTTCCCAAAGCGCGCGTTTCCCTCGAGAGCCTCTCGGGCCAGGACGAGGTCCGCGTCACCAAGGACACCATTCACCAGGAGCAGGCAGCGACCAATTCCTACCACGTCAAGCGGCACACCCTTCACCTGCTCACCACTCTCGGCGACATGATACTCACCTCGAAGAAAGCCGGACAAAAACTCGATATTCCCCTCCTTATCCTCTACGGCGGAAATGACGTCTTTACAGATCCCAGGGATGTTGAAGCATTCATCAACGGTCTCCCAAAATCTGTCACAGTGACCAAAAAATTCTATCCTGAAAGCTTCCACCTCCTCTTCCACGACCACCAGAGCGACAAGGTCGTCGCCGACATTGCAGTCTGGATCAAGAGCCCTCCCAAACAGAAATAGAGGGCCGGGGAAATGACCAACGGCTAATTCTTTCGTATCATTGGATTCGCCCTTCTCCGGCCCGCTGATCACTCCTTTTGTTTGTCCCCCCTCTCTTGAAACTTTCTTTCCCCCTCTTTCGTAGTTTAGCTTCTCAAATCATGACCCGCACACTTGTTCTTTCTCTCTCGGCGCTTCTCCCGCTGCACGCACAGCTCGTCCCCTCCAAGCTCGACCCCAAAATCACCATCCCCGAAGGTCTCACCCTCAACCGCTTCGCCGACCAGAGCCAGGTCCGGAACGCCACCGCCATTTGCATCGATGGCCAAAACAGGGTCTACATTGCCGAAACCAATCGTTGGCGGGTGCAGGTTCAGGACATTCGCCACGGCGGAAAAAACGGCCGCTACCTCCGTGACCGTGTGAATGGTGACATTTCCTCAATGATCCTCGCCGACCGCACCGAGTTCCACAAAAAATGGGCCGGCAAGGAACCGGATTTCCTCAAATGGGAAGAGTTCACCAAAGACTCCGAAGTCATCAAACTTCTCGAAGACACCAATGGCGACGGCGTTTCAGATAAAACCACCGTCTATCGTGGCGACTTTAATGATCCCCTCGCCGGCCCCTCGGGAGGCCTCATTGAAAAAGACGGCACGATCTACTTCGCGATGATTCCCGGCGTCTACAGCCTCAAGGATACCGACAACGACGGCAAAGCCGAGGAGGTGAAAACCCTGGTCAACGGATTCGGGGTCCGGGTGAGCTTTTCCGGACACGACCTCAATGGTTTTGCGTGGGGGCCCGATGGCAAACTTTACTGGTCCATCGGCGACCGCGGCTATCATGTCGAACAGGATGGCAAAACTTTCTCCCGCCCCGACTCCGGCGGTGTTTTTCGCGCCAACCCCGACGGCTCTGAATTCGAGGAATTCTATGTCAATCTCAGAAACCCGAAGGAGATTGTCTTCGACGAATTCGGCAATCTCTTCACCGTCGATAATGACTACGACCATGGCGACCGGGAACGCATTGTTTACCTCATCGAACACGGTGACTCGGGCTGGAAGATGGGACATCAAACCATCGCTTCGTTCGGAGGCAGCGCTTTCACCCACATGGGCGGAAAGCCTCCAAGAAAAGAAGATCAACTCGACGCGTGGATGAACGAAGGCCTCTGGAACACCCGTCACGACCGCCAACCCGCCTACATCAACCCGCCCATCGCCTATAGCGCAAACGGTCCCTGCGGACTTGCCTACAATCCCGGCATCACCAGCCTGCCATCTTCCTTCGACCGCAATTTCTTCTTTGCCAGCTACGTCGCGGGCCCTGATCGATGCCTCATTGAGCGCTTCACCCTCAATCCAAATGGAGCCACCTTCAAGCTTGGCGAACAGGCCAACTTCCTCAAAGGCATCGCTCTCACCGATCTCGACTGGGGATACGACGGCAAGCTCTACATCGCGGACTACGGCGGCGGCTGGACCAAGTCCGGCAAGGGCAATGTCTACACCCTCGCCGACACCTCAAAGCTCAACACCCCCGCGATCAAGGAAGTCCGCGAACTCTTTGCCGACGGCTTCCCCAAAATGGAATCCGACACACTCTTCGCTCTTCTCGCGCACCCCGATCAACGGGTCCGTCAACGCGCCCAGTTCGCCCTCGCGGATCGCGATCTCGCCTCCCTTGCCCACTTTGAAAAAGCCATTAAGCCCGGCCAACCTCTCATGCGCCGCATCCACGGGCTCTGGGGCATCGGACAACTGGGTCAAAAAAATCCCTCCGCCCTCAATTCACTCACCAGTTTGATCGGCGACAAGGAAATGGAGATCCGCGCAAATCTCGCCCGCACTCTCGGAAATCACAGCAAGCATCTTGCTCCCTTCCGCAAGGCTCTCATCGCGATGCTTGATGATCAGTCCACCCGCGTCGCATCCCTTGCCGCCATCGCTCTCGCCAACCACGGCGACAAGACCGCCGTCGAGCCTGCTCTCGCCCTCATCGAGAAAAACAACGACAAGGATGTCGTGATCCGCCACGCCGGCCTCATGGTTCTCGCAAAATGCGCCGACTCGGCCGAACTCGCCAGATTAAACACTCACAGTTCCACCGCTGTTCGCCGTGCTGCGGTCGTCGCTCTCCGTCGTCAAAAATCAAAGTTCCTCGAATCCTACTTTGATGACAACGATCTTCACGTTCGCCAGGAGGCCGTCCGGGCGGCCTACGAAATGGACGTCCGCGCGACCTACCCCGCGCTGTCACAGCGTGCCTACACCATCGCCAAGCGGGTGACGGCAGAAGTCAAATGGCACCCTCTCACTGCCCGCCGCGCCATCCACGCCGCCTGGGCCCTCGGTCGCCCTGAAGATCTCGCTGTCCTCGCGGGAATCGTAAGCGATGCCTCTCTCGATTTCCGGGTCCGGCGTGATGCCCTCGTTGCCCTTCTCGATTGGAACAACCCTCCCGTCGCTGATCCTGTCACCGCCTTCGTCCGCATCCTGCCGACCGACCGAATCAAGTTGGATGCTTCCCTCCTCGACCAATTGACCGGACTGATCGATGGCACTGACAAAAACTCCCTCAACCTTCTTCCCCGTCTTCTGACGCTGGTGGAACAGGACAAACTCCCTCTTGGAAGCGAGCACCTCACCCGCTACCTGCAATCGACCAGCGTGCCTGTTGAAGCGCGGGAAAAAGCCCTTCAACTTCTTGCTCCCTCGCAAAAAAACAACCCAAACTGGCTCGCAACTTTGGAGATCCTCACCAAGGACAAGAGCGATAAAATTCGCAGCCAGGCTCGTGAGCTTCTTTCCAAAACCGACCCCAAGCGGGTCCTCGCCCAGCTGGGTGACCTCCTGACCTCAAAGAAGGCAACCGTGAAAGAGAAGCAACTCACCCTCAAGACTCTGACCAGGCTCAACTCACCCGAGGCCAGGAAACTCATCCAATCAGCACTCGACCGACTCGTTGCGGGCAAGGCCTCGGCTGGCATCGCCCTCGATGTTGTCACTGCTGCGGAAAAAGCCGAAATTTCGCTTGATAAGTTCCGCGCCTCTCTTCCCAAAGACGACCCGAATGCCGAATGGAATCTCCTATGCCGCGATGGTGGCGACATCAAGCTCGGTAAAAAAGTCTTCTACGAACATGGCACCGCCCAATGTCAACGCTGCCACACCATGCACGGAGTCGGCGGCGATGTCGGGCCTGAACTCGGAGCCATCGGAAAGGACCTCGACCGCGCCTACCTCCTCCGCTCGCTTATTGATCCCGGGGCCGAAGTGACAAAAGGCTACGGCATGGGAACCATCACCCTAAAAGACGGAACTCAAATCAGTGGCAACTTCATGCCCGACGACAAGGATGGAAATGCCGTCATCAAATTCGCCGAAACCACCAAGCTCATCAAAAAGTCCGACATCGCCAATAAGAGCCAACCGATCTCGGCCATGCCCCCCATGTCCGCGCTCCTGACCAAACAAGAAGCCCGGGACCTCGTCGCCTTCCTGGCCTCTTGTAAAAAGGATCAAACCGACGAAGGGCATAAGTGATTCCTCCGGAGTGCGGAGATTCAACTTCGCACTCCTTTCCGGTCACCCCACCCACACCATCTCCAAAAGCTCCTTCAAACGTCCCACCCCGGACGCCGAGGTCTTCGCAATGAATCCCTTGTTGTGGGCAAAATGAACATCATCCTCTTCACCGACCTTGGTAAACTCCATCCGCTTGTCATCGTTAAAGCGTGACATCCCGTATCCTTCCCCGCGGCGGTCGGGATAGACCATCGCGACGACTTCGTCCTTGAGACCCAGGTCTTCAATGTATCGCCCCATTCCCATCGAACCATCTTCGGGAAGGGGTTCGGTGCGCGGCATGAAGAGCACTTTTTTGCCAAAGCCTGTCTCCCAAATCTCAGTATTCTCTGCGATGAAAGCGAGCTGCTTTTTCATTCCCCGGACGAACTTGATCAAGTCCTCCCCCACCATCTTCATCACCTCGTAGATCGGATGCCCGGGCTGGTGCTCCGTCGATCCTGCAAAACGGCGAAGAAGAGTGATATCGATCGGGGAATTCAACTTCGACATCGCCTCGCGCTCCACTCCCAACCACTTTGCGGTGTCATTCGGACCACGGGTGTCGATGTATTCCGCAACCTCCAGCCAATCACAAAATTTGCGTGTCTCGTCGTAAATTCCAAGATGCTTCAGAACAAGACTGAGGGCACAAAGCGGCTCGGCGTCGCGCGGGAACTGATGGTGGTCAAAGTTCATCTTCGACTCGTCCCATTCCAAGCCCACATCTACCACCGCGATTTCGACATCCGCCAAATCCTCCGGTGTCGGTTCCCGGCGAAAAATGGGGACCCCGTGCTCCGCGATCAAAAGTGCGCAAGCCAGAAAATCATCCTTATGAGCCCCACCGGGGTGAACTACAATTTGTCGAATCATGGAGGCGGGCTTAACCTCCCGGTGAGCGATGCTCAACAACGAATGAAAATCTCCGTCATCATCCCTGCTCATAATGAAGAGGAATACCTCCCTGGCGGACTCGAAGCTGTCGCCAAAGCGGCCGCTATTTGTCCCTGCGACGTCGAAACGGTCGTTGTCCTAAACCGCTGCACCGACCGAACCGAAGAAATCGCAAGGAACGCCGGTGCGATCATTGCTCACGAAGAATCCAAAAACCTCTCCCTCATCCGGAACGCAGGCTTTGACGCTTCTTCAGGTGACATCATCGTCACGGTCGACGCCGATAGCCGGTTACATCCGCAGTTCCTTCGAATTGTGGTCGGGAAGCTGAAACAAGACATCGTCGGCGGAGGCGCATTTGTGCTCCCCGAGCGTTGGTCGCCTGGCATCGTCGCGAGCGCCATGATGCTCTTCCCCTACATCGCAAAATATCGAGTCTCGGTTGCCGCCTTCTGGACCACTCGCGAATACTTCCAGGCCATTGACGGTTTTAATCCCGACTTCGTCACGGTCGAAGACATTGACTTTGGCGTGCGACTTCGCGCCCACGGCAAAACCATCGGTAAAAAATGGGGAACTGTTTGGACAGCCCCTCTCGTCACCTCATGCCGAAAATTTGATCAGTTCGGCGACTGGCACGTTTTCACGGACCGAACCTTCATCCGACGGGCCTTCGAGGGAGACAACCGGGAAATCGCCGACCTTTATTGGTACAATCAGCGGGATTAAAACGCTCTGCTATCTCGCCGCCTTTTGATAGGCAACTTCAACTGATTGCCTTGAAAGCACTTCGAAGGTGCAGACTCCCAAAATCTTCACCCACGTAATGGAAGATCGCCAGAAGGCGAATCTGCCCGGTATCGGGGGATCTTCGGGAAGAGGTGGCGGCGTCATCGCATCACGCGTCGAGTTTCAAAGCAGCCTTTTGTGCGGCCGACTTGGGACCGTCGCTCTTTTGAGTTTCACTGGTAAGGCGCATGCCCACCGGCTTGGAGACTCCAAACTCTTCCATCGTCACTCCATACATCACATCGGCGCGTTCCATCGTCCTTTTGGAGTGCGTCACAATGATGAACTGACTTTGGTCAATGAAGGCATCGAGTACTTTCAGGAATCGACCAATGTTCGCTTCATCAAGAGGTGCATCCAATTCATCCAACACACAGAACGGGCTGGGCTTCACCATGTAGATGGAGAAGAGCAGCGCCACCGCGGTCATGGAGCGCTCGCCACCCGACATGAGCGAAATGGATTGGAGCTTTTTTCCGGGAGGCTTGGCAATCACTTCAATGCCACACTCAAGCGGATCGCTTTCATCCTGAAGAATAAGATCGGCCGTTGCTTTCTCACCAAAGAGACGCTTGAACATCGACTTAAAGTTCTTACTCACCGCATGGAAGGTCTCGGTAAAGAGACGCTCCGACTCGGTGTTGATCCGATCAATGATCTCCAGAAGCTTGGCCTTGGAATTCACAAGATCATCGTGCTGATTCTTGGTGAAGGTATGTCGCTCTTCGAGTTCGTCGAATTCCTCGATGGCATCAAGATTCACCGGACCCATCGAATCGAGGCGGCGCTTCAAATCAGCGACAATCGCCTCCACAAACTTCCAATCGGGACCTTCTTCGCCCAAAAGCTCCATAACGACTTTCTCGTCCTCATCTGACTTTGAGCCCACTTCGATCTCCTCATCAACCTCTTCTTCGCCATCAACACCGGCCCGCCCCTCGGAGGACTGGCGACGACGACTTTTCTTCTCCGCTTCCTTGCGCTCGCTGATACAGGCAATCAAGGCATGGGTATCAGGCCGGAAATGCGCAAGATCCACCTGATGGCGCTCCATCGTGGTATCGACGAGATTCTCAAGGCGCAGGTCGAGCTTGGTGCAAGCCACCTCCTCCTTGCTGATTTGCTTGAGAACCGTGTTTTGACGGCTGCGGATCTCGGAGAATGCCGCCTCGGCTTCCTCGATCCCCCTTGCGAGCCCCTTGCGTTGTTCGTCGGCGTGGCTCAATTCTTCGGTGAGTTTGGAAACTTCCGCGCGGTAGCCTTCCATCTCCCTGAGCATCGTCTCGTTCTCGCCATCCCCTTTTGTGATCCTTTCACGAGCGGATTGAATTTCACTCTTTCGACGGGCATTCAATTCAGCCAGTTCACGAATGCGTCGGCTCATCGGATCCTGCTCACGCGCCGCCGAGTCGCGGGCTTGCTTCTCAACCGCCAGAGCGGTGCGGGCTTCATTGAGTTGCTCACGGGACTCGTTTTCCCGCTTAATCGCTTCCTCGGCGCGAACCGAGAGTTTCCGGGAATCATCCTCCAGAGCGGTCAGTCGCTCACGGGCGCGGGCGAGTTCATTTTCCAGGGCGGAGCGACTGTCCGTTGCGCTCTTTTCCCGGTTGCTCGATTCATCGCGCTCCCACTGGTTGTTCCCCACTTTGGATTCAACGGAATCCGCCTCGCGCTTGGCCAGCTTGAGTTGACCTTGCAAGGTCGAGTCTTCGACCCGATGACGCTGAAGGCGATCCTTGGCCTGCTCCAATTCCTCGCGAAGTTCTTTGGTCCGCTCTTCACAATCGAGAATGTTCTGCTCTGCCGCCTTCTCCTCGTCAGCTAATTTTTTAACCTCGATGATGAGAGCTTCGATCTCGTTGCGACGCTTTAGCAATGAGTTATCTTTTCCTCCGCTCGACCCGCCACGAAGGACCCCTTCAGGCGTCAGGATTTCGCCAATCTCTGTGACGAAACTCAAATCGGGATAATCGCGGCGGAGCTTGAGAGCGGTCGCCCGATCAGGCACGATGAGAACCTGTGCGAGGAGATGCTCCATCAAGCCGATGAACTTGGCATCCACCGTGACCACATCGAGAGCCCATGCGGAAGCTCCTTCGGGCAGAGCCTCGATCTGGCTTCCCTTTGCGGCCGGAAGAAGGCTTTCCGGAAGAATGGCCGCAGTGCCTTTTTTGCCATCGATGAGACGCTCAATGATGGCATCGGCAAGCTCTTCGTCACGGACAATAATCGCCTGAAGGACCTGGGAAAGTGCCGCCTCAATCGCGATCGCATATTCATCGGGCGCTTTAAGTTGGGTCCCCAGCAGACCGTTGAGGCCGGGCTTGATTAAATCCGGATCGTTCAGTCCCTTGAGCACAGCCTGGGTTCCTTTCTCCAATCCCTCACCGCTCTCCACGAGCTGTTTGAGGACATCGAGACGAGAGCTTTTTTGGGAATAGGCGCGGTGTGCCTCGGATGCGGCCTTGCGTGCCACATCAAGAGAGCCTCGTACTTCTTCAAATTCCCGTTGGGTTTTCTCCCGTGCTTCTTCCAATCCCGGAAGCGTCTTCTGGTGATCTTCGAGAAACTTGATGAACTGATCGCGCTCGGCAACCGTCTTGATTTGCTCTTTTCGCAGCCGCTCCGCCTCTTCTTCGAGCTGTTTCATGCGCTCCTTGTTCCCCTCCATCTGGCTGAGGGCACTCTCAATCTTCGCTTGTGAGCTGGCAATGATCTGCTGGGTTGAGTTGGCCTCGGCACGAGCCCGACGCAGTTGCTTTTCGATTTCCTGACGCTCTTGGGCCAAGCCATTGGCAGCTTGTTGGCGCTCGGTGGCCTGGGTCCCTTTGTCCGCGATTCTCTTTTCAAGATCCTGCAAAGCTGCCTGGCTTTGCTGAAGGGTCTCTTGCTGCTCGGCGAGATTGGACTGGGTTGAATCAATGTCCTTCTCGTTTTGAGCCAGCCGTTCGGCCAATTCTCCTTTGCGCTCGTTGTTGAAGGCAACACGACTTTCAGCGGCCGAAATCGCGTTCTTTTTATCGGAGAGACGTTGGCGAAGTCCGGAGAGCTGGGAATCGAGCGCCTGGGCCTTGTCCCGGGCATTCACCACAGCAGCCTCCTGCTTGGGAAGGTCCTGCTCGATCGAGTCGCGGTTCTTAAAGAGAGAGGAAAGGGAAACGAGCAATTCCTCTCGTTCACCGGTGAGTCGCTGCCAGAGACGATGACTCAAATGAGTATCAAGAATCGTGACGTCTTTGGCGAGAGACTGATACCGGCGGGCCTTGGAAACCTGCCGCTTGAGGGAGTTCATGCGGCGATCCTGCTCGGCGAGCACATCCGACACCCTCAGAAGGTTTCCCTCCGTGTATTCCAACTTCCGCAGGGCATCCTTCTTCTCCTTCTTCGACTTCGTAATCCCGGCCGCTTCCTCGAAAACCTGTCGACGATCCTCGGGCTTGGCCGAAAGGAGCATGTCAATCTTGCCCTGCTCCATGATTGAGTAGGAAGAACGCCCAATCCCGGTGTCCATGAAAAGATCACCAATATCGCGGAGACGACAGCGGGTATTGTTGATGAGATACTCCGACTTGCCATCGGCGTAAACACGACGAGTGATCGAAACTTCGTTGTGGTCGGTTTTGAGAGCCTTTTCACAATCAGCAAGGGTCAGTGTCACCTCGGCCATTCCGAGCTTCTTGCGCTTCTCGGAGCCGTTAAAAATGACGTCGGCCATTTCCCCACCCCGCAATGCCTTGGCAGAGGTCTCACCGAGCACCCAACGAATAGCGTCAACCACATTGGACTTACCACAACCATTCGGCCCCACGATGCCAGTCACCCCTTCGGCGAATTCAAAACGGGTCTTATCGGCAAAGGATTTGAAGCCGTAGATGTCGAGGGACTTGAGATACATGGTTACTGGGGAATGAAAATTGATGAAAGAGTGACTACTCCGGAGAAGGTCTAGATCGTAAAACCGCTCCACCGAAGCTGCAAGAAGACTCCAGAAAAACAACTACATATTGTGCTGTTTCTCGCAAATCACACAACATGGAGTGGAGCGGGGAACTTTACCAATCTGAATAAAATCACAGATCTCCCTCCGAAGTCGGCTCGCTTCGTCGTAATTTCCAGCACTCCTGTCAGCTTCTACGGCTATCCGGCAAAGAAGAATGAAGGCAATCCTTTCACTCCGAGACCTTTGACGACGAAAAGGCGACCTGCATGCTCCTCTACCTCGGTCTTATGAACTCCGGTGGTAATATAGAGATCACCTAAATCCGGACCACCAAAGGCACACGCAGTCGTTTCCAGACACGGGATTTCAATCCGTTGGACCTCGTAACCGCTCTCAGGATCGAAGCTCGTCACACAGGCCCCGTGGCAGAAGGCGATCCAGAGATCACCGTTTTCATCAATCGCCATCCCATCAGGCGAGCTTTCGATATGGTTCAAGGCCACCACACGCCGGGAATTGGTCATCGCTCCATCAGCATAATCGAAGGCGAGAACCTGCTTTGCGGGAGTATCGACATAATAACAAGTCCGACCATCTGCCGACCACACGATCCCGTTCGAGTTTGTCACCGGGCCATAGGCCCTTGTGACCTCAAGATCGGGCGACAGACGATAAAGATCCGCATCGCCTTCCTTCTTCACCAAGCTGATGGTCCCCGCAAAAAAGTGACCGTCCGGAGAACATTTCCCGTCATTAAAGCGATTATTTTCCTTCTCGGGCTCGGGATCGGCAATTGGAGTCACTTCACCGGAATCCTCATCGAGAAAGGAAAAACCGTCATCTCCCGCGATCACAAATCCCCCGCTTTTCCGCGGGACCACTGTTCCAACCCGTTGTCCAACATCCCAAATTCGCTCGTTTCCGCTCACCGGATCAAAGGAAATCACCTTATGAGACTCGATATCGACATACAAAAGTCGATCCCCCACCCATACCGGGCCTTCGCCCCAAGCCGAACGATAATTCCCAACCGGTTCAATTGTCATGGGACGACAAAAACTTTGTAACGGGCGTTTGTCGAGTTTTTCAAAGGAATTACCCGTCATCTGAAGGGCGATTGGCTTGAACCTCCTCATCGCCTACGTAGCGGGGAAATATTTT
>ERZ887942.982-NODE-982-length-21210-cov-7.124510_pt1 | contig 21210 bp, 19 predicted proteins | sample MGYA00521099_ERZ887942 | MGnify/ENA primary metagenome ERZ887942 (study PRJEB32303, sample SAMEA104408605) | aquatic metagenome | biome: Brackish water; feature: Pelagic; material: water | place: Baltic Sea | collected 2014-06-07T06:48:00 | depth 16,251 m ...
TCAGAATCGCAATTTCTTCCGGCGAAACCCGATTGCCTTTTGGTGGCATTTGGATATCGGAATCATCCGTTTTCAGCAATTCGATCAAATAACTTTTACTACCGTGGCCAAGATCGAGGACAGTGTCATTTTCACTTCCCGCGAGAATATCCTCGCGCGTGTTCATCGAAAAGCCGCCCTTCTTTTTGTCATCGAGATGACAGTCCGCGCAATGGGTTTTCAAGATGGGCACGACATCGTGCGCAAAATCGACAGCCATCAATGATGGCGAAAAAGCAGCCGCTAAAATTATCAATCTGAAACGATTCATTGGCGAAAAGCTAGTCACCGTGACGGCCGATTGCAACGACTCGAAAACGTGAGGTTTGAAGTCACTCAATCAACCTTCACGCGCTGTTTTTTCTTGTCGAGGTTTCAGAAACAAGCAAATCCTCCACCCGCAAAAGTGAATCACCACGACTGCGACCGGAATGATGAAGGTTTGCCCCAGCGGAGGGATGTTTCCCAACCAGGAATCAGAAAAGAAAGGTCCCGTTGAATTGCCCATGACAATCCAAATTAAAACGAAATAGTCAATCGGAAACCCCCACCGATCAGGGGTGTGAGGGATTCTGTGTTTCCAAAAATGCCGAAAATAGAGCGGCGTCGCAACCAAAAACGCGATCAATAAAATCACTTGAATCACTGTGTCCTGCAATTGCATTGTCGAATTCTAGGCTGGGAGAAATAAATTCCAACCTCAATAAATATACGGATTGATTGCTGAAATCAAACAGAGCTACTACTGAGCGATTTCGCACTTTTCCCCTTGCTAAAAAATCGATCGGAATTTGACTATTTTGTTACACGAAACCCCTTTCTCCACCTCTCGACATGGCACAGGCAAGACCAGGAGCATCGCTTCTGGAAAAATCATCACTCTACAAAGAGTTTATCGCGCAGCGCGAAGAAATCCTCCGCCATAAATGGTTGAAGTCAGAAGAAGCGCAACGCGACATCGGCTTTGATACCGCATTGGTAGATTGGATCGTCAATCACCAGGCTGAGTGGAAAAAGAACCGAGTCAAATAAGACCTCGTTAGAGCAGTGATTACTGCACTTTTTCCAGCGTGCTTCGCATGAGCGATTCCCGCGCCTCAATACTTTCGCAAAGCGCAAACTGAACCCGTGCGCGGTTCAAGTTTTGGTCTGGGTAAGTCGTCTTAAAATAGACATCGCCCGCAAGATAATCGGCAAAAAATCGCAGGCCGAGTTCAAACGTGATGAGCCGAACGGAATCGTAGAGATAATTGCGATCCGCTTCGGTCAGGAAATTTTTGGCCTCGCGCAAATACCCGCTGACAAGGGCTTCAAACAAATCCGTGTCGAGGAAAACCTGACTCAAGTTTTTCGTCTCTTCACCCGCCGGATTGCATGAACTCCGTGCGCTGTCGCCAAAATCATAGTGAACCAACCCTGGCTTAACCGTGTCAAGATCAATGATCGACGTGCCTTTACCCGTGAAGGTATCGATCATGATATTGGTGATTTTTGGATCGCCATGAATCGGCCGCAACTTCAATTCGCCCCGTGACAGCGCATCCTCAAGCAAGGGGGCAAAGTCTCGGCGCTTCTCAACGAAATTAGCCAAACGCATTGCTTCAGTTGAGACATCGAGTCGCTTTTTTGCCTCGGGATTGTCAGCTAAAACGGAGTCGTAATCCGCCAAATATCCCGGGGTGATGTGAAATCCGGGCAAGGTATCCTGAAGTTCATCAATCGGAAAATCGGAGATCAACCGCTGAAAATTGCCCAGGACCACGCCCGCTTCAAATGCGATTTGGGGGTTGGTCACTTTGTCATAGGTTTTCGTGCTGGCAATCAACGACAAGGCCCGCCAGTAATCGCCATCTTCGTCACAAAAATGAGCCTGATCGTCCAGCGTCGGGATCACCCGCGGAAGCTGCCAAATGCGATCCGCTTGATCAGCTTCCGCATCAATCCGGCGGTGAGCATGATCGGTCACGGCCTTAATATTCATCATCACCGCCGCGGGGTCTTTAAAAACGGCCTGATTAATCCGCTGCAAAATGAACTGCTCCTCAGAGAAGGTGGTCCGCTGAATGACACGATAGGTGTCATTTACATTTCCGGTGCCGATCATTTCGATAGCCACGAGGCGACCGGGAACTTGAAATTGACGGGAGACTTCTTCAGCTGCTGACATAACGGGTTGAGTTGCGATTTTAACGCAAAAATCGCCCGATGCCATCACGGACCTGTGTCAGCGCAATAAGCCGGAACGAATTAACAAATCGCACTCAGCTGCCTGGCGGCAATGAAAATTCGCATATGAAAGGCCATAATGATAGCGCCCCCAATGGGAACGCCAGTTTACATTGCGAGGATCAAACGGATTGCAGTGGGAAGCGCAGTTCGATTGATACTTTGGCCACGTGATCAAAATGCGTGTGACGATTTCAAGACTTTCGTATCCGCCCTCATCAGCCACAATATCATCGCCTTTTCCACCTGAAACGTCAGCGACCGGAGCTGGTTCCGGCTCAAACATTTCCCGGAGATTGTAATTTAGATCCTTAAAATCGACTTTGGCCGTTCCTTTTGAGTGGCGAAACAACAGCCCGTTTTCATCAGCCGTGATCAATTCCACGCCTCTGAAAAACCTTCCCGATATGGTTTCCAGAGTCGAGAGTTCAATTCCTGCCGGAGCTGCCACACCGTCATCAGCTTGGAGATGCAACGCATCAAGGGCGGAAAAATAACTGCATTAGTCGCGATTTTGATAAACTTCCCACTCACAAGAATCAACTACGCAGGAATAAAGCGATCTGGAAAGTATGAAAACCAAAAATATTTCGTAATTTTTCATGATAGTTCAGCGACTTGAAAAATCAGATAAACCCGCAGACCTTGAAGCTATGAGTAAAGAAACCGAAGCCGAACTGAAAGAACGCCTCAGCCCAACGCAGTATCAGGTCGCCTGTCAGTGCGGAACCGAGCCGCCTTTCGATAATGAATATTGGGACAACAAGGCCGAAGGGATTTACGTCGACATCATTTCCGGCGAACCGCTGTTTTCATCCAAAGCCAAATTCGACAGCGGCACAGGCTGGCCGAGCTACTACGAGCCGATTGAAGCGGAAGAAATCGTCGAAGTGAAAGACACGAGCCACGGAACCATTCGCATCGAAGTTCGCTCCAAAACTGGCGACGCCCATCTCGGTCACGTTTTTCCCGATGGTCCCGAGCCGACAGGTCTTCGTTATTGCATCAATTCCGCATCGCTTCGGTTTGTTCCGAAAGAAAACTTGGAAGCCGAAGGCCTGGGGATGTATGTGGCACTCTTCGCCTAAAAAATGGACGTCTTAAAAACTGTAGCCGAACTCCGCGACTGGAACCGTGCCAATGGCGGGAATCGCCCGCGCGTGCTCGTTCCCACGATGGGAGCGCTTCACGATGGGCATCTCAGCTTGTGTGATATCGCCCGCAAAAAAGCGGGAATGACCGGCACCATTGTCACGACAATTTTTGTAAATCCAACTCAATTCGGACCGAATGAAGATCTCGACGCCTATCCGCGTCCGCTCGAAGCGGATTTAGAAAAATGCCGTTCCCACGGAGTCGATGCCGTTTTCGCACCTTCGGACAACTCTGAAATTTACGCTTCCGACGCCTCGATTTCGATTTCTGAAACCAGTCTTTCTAATCATCTTTGTGGCGCGAGTCGCCCGACTCACTTCAGTGGCGTTTGCACCGTCGTGGCGAAACTTTTTAACCTCACCCAGCCCGATGCGGCGGTGTTCGGAGAAAAAGATTTTCAGCAGCTCGCCATCATCCGCCGACTCGTTCGCGATCTGAATTTGCCCGTCGAAATTATCGCCGGAACGACCGTCCGCGAAAGTGATGGACTCGCCATGAGTTCACGAAACGCCTATCTTTCGCCTCAAGCACGAGCCCAGGCTCCTATTATTCGCCAAGCGCTCGGACATGCCGCCGCAACGATCCAACAGGGTAAGTTCGACGAATCAATAGGGTTGGTTCGTAAAACGATCGAGAGCGCTCCGCTCGCAAAAATTGACTACATCGAAATCGTTGACGCGGAGACGCTGCAACCGATTTCAAATTTGGAATCAGGAAGGCCGGCACGCATTGCTGCGGCCGTATTTTTTGGTAAAACCCGGCTGATTGATAACATTGGCGTCGAATTTTAACGGCACTGAGATTGACTCTTTCCATTGTTCGTTTATGCAGTAATTCACTTCTGCATTCATGAAAATTTTCCATACATCCGATCTACATTTGGGCCGCCGTCGGCTTGATGGACGGCTGCCTGATGAGGATTTGGCCGATGCATTTGGATTTATTGCAGATCAGGCGATTGATGAAAAAGCCGATGTTTTTGTGCTAGCTGGCGACCTGTTTGACCGTCCGCAGGTCGAGCCGCCGAATTTGCGTCAGGCACAGGAAATTTTGCAGCGGCTGAAAGATGCTAAAATTCCCGTCGTCGCGATCGAGGGAAACCATGACAAAGCGTTTATTCATTCGGGCGATCCGACGTGGGTTCGCTTTTTAGCAGATGATAATTTGATGATGCTCCTGCAGCCTGAATTTGATGGTGAAGGCGCGATTTTGAACCCGTGGGACTCTGAATCGCGCAAAGGTGCCTTCGTCGATATCGACGGCGTACGCTTTGTCGGAGCTGGTTATTTGGGAGCCGCGACCCCAAACAAAGTACGCCAAATTTTAGAAAAACTGGAGCCTGAGAAAACGCATTTGATGTTGCTTCACGCCGGGCCCGATTATTTCGTGGGCGAAGGCGGCGGGTTTTCGCGGGATGATCTCAAAGCCATCGAAAGTGCGGTCTGCTACTTGGCGCTGGGCCATATTCACAAACCCATGCTTCACGGCGAATGGGCCTGCAATCCCGGCTCGCCAGAGAACTGCGATTTGAGGGAAGTTGGCTACGATTTCGACCGGCAGGGCGAGAAAACGGGACGCGGCTATGCGGTTTTAGAAGTCGACTTAAAGAATGCTGATAAACCGAAATCGCTCGAAATCCGGAGCAATCCACGCCGCCCCTGTCATCGATTGGAACTGGATTGCACGCCGTTTGGTAATAAACTAAAAAACGGATCGCAGGCGTTTGTTGATGCCAGCGTTAAGAGCATCAAAGCTGCGAAAGTGACTGAAGATTCGGTTGTTGAACTTCAGCTCACGGGAAAACTGAATTTGAATCGCATCGCGCTGGATATTCCCGTTGCGGCCGAAGAAATTTGCGAAGCAGGCAAGGTGTTCGCCGTTTCAATCGAGATGTCAGGCCTGAATGTTGACTCCGACATTTCAACCATCGGCGACGAAACGGAGGGAGTTTCGCGAGAGTCGCTCGAACGGAATGCGATTCGCGGACTCGTTGATGGCGAAAATTTGTGGGGCCTGGATTCGGAACAAAAAGCATTCGCCAATCTGTTTTTTGAATTGAAAGAAGCCGTTCAGGAAAAAGCGAATGCCGATCAGTTGGCCGAAAAATTGATCAACTCGCCACTCGTTGGAAAAATTGCTTATTCGATCGCGAATCCGCCGATGGCATCGGTAGATGAGGACGCAGAGCCGGAATTAGCAGCAGAAACCTCAGCTGTTTCCGAAGGAAACGCAGAACCCGAAACCGAACTTTTTCACCTCGAATGATCGTCCACTCCATTCGTTTGAAAAACATCAAATCGTTCGGCGAAGGACCGGATGGTGATGGAGTGACCGTTGCATTTGCCCCGGGTGTGAACCGCATCGCAGGGCGAAACGGTCATGGAAAGACCACGTTGATCGAAAGCCTCGGCTACGCGCTTTTTTTGACGAATCCACAGTTCGAAGAAAACTTCAATATCGGGACGTATTTTCTTCGCCATGGAACAAAAACCGGCGAGATCGACGTAACTTTCGAATTCCACGGCGAAGCTTATCGGATCGAGCGCGGAATCGGATCGGCTAGCAAACGCCGAGCGAAAGTGATTCAACTCAGCGATTCCAGCACCTGCGCGGAGAACGATAAGGAGGTTGCCGAATTTCTTTGCGAGCTGTTTGGCTTTCCAAGTTCCAATCGATTCTCTGAACTTTTTGCGAAACTGATTGGAGTGCGTCAGGGAAGACTGACGTGGCCATTTGATTCCAAAAGAACTTCGGCACGAAATTTTTTCGAACCGCTTCTGGAAGTCGAAATCTTCCGTCGCTGCTTCGAAGATTTGAAAGCACCACTCAATTTGGTAGCTGGGTTTCAGCAGGAACAGAAAGTAAAACTCGCAGGCGTGACCGAGCGAATCGCCGATCGCTCGGACAGCGAAGAAACCGTCGCTGAAAAGCGAAGTGATGTCGAAAAGATCACGGCAAAACTGAAAGCGGAAACTGCGGCACTCGAAAAAGCGCGAAAGCAAAAGGAGGCGCTCGAACTGAAGGAAACTGCCGTTCAAAAAGCTGAGGCGGCTCACGAAAAAGCAAAATCGGCGACTGAATCAGCGACCGAACGAGTCGAAGCTGCCGAGAAACAAGTTCTAGAATCGAAAGAAGCTACGAAGATTGTCGAGTCGACCAAAGCGGGGCACGCGCTGTTTCTTGCGACCGAGAAAGCACTCGAAAAGTTGCGAAAACAGCAAGCCGAACAAACCGCTCTGGAAAAACAGAAATCAGCTGAAGAAAACCTGCTTACCAAGTTTGCAGGCGAAACTAAAGCGGCAGGAGAACAGGCCGCAGCTTTTGCATCGCAGAAAAAAGCGAAACTCGCGGAACTCGAATCAACAGGAAAGAGCCTGAAGCCCCTGGAAACGCGGCTTTCTGATTCAACCGAAAGCTTTTCTAAAGCAGAAACGGCAAATCTTCAGTTGGTGGAAAACTCTCAGGAATTGAAACCGTTCACGAAGGGGCTCGCCGATTTTTTAATCAAGCAAAAAAATGATCTTTCGAAAATCTCGGAATTGAATGGCGAATTAAGAGGCTGGGATCCCGAGCAATTTAAAACGGTTGTTGCTGCCGAGAAGGAATCCAAAAAGGGAATCGAAAATCTTCGCGAGCTGACGACCAAGGCAACGGAGCGACGGAAAAACTTGAGTGAGCAGCTTGCTCAAATTGGCGGCGGTTTGTGCCCGTTCTTAAAAGAGACCTGCAAGCAATTTGATCCGGCAAAAGTCGCCGGAAATGTCGATGAACTCGTCGCTGAAATCGGAGATCTTGAGAAAAAATTGGCCGAAGCCGAATCGACCTATCAGAAGGCGGCAAACTCGCTCGAAAACCTCGCAGGCCAGGAAAAACAGCTTTCCGTAAAGCAGTCGAATTTTGACGAACGGCTTTCAGATTTTTCGAAATCGGTTGAGAAGGTTCTTCCCGAAAGTGTCGCAAAAGCCGCTTCCGAAATTGCCAGCGTTGTTCCTGAAATCGCGCCATTCCCGATTCCACCTGGAATTGAGTCACCTCTGAGTATGATCGACGATGCGGCGAAAATTCAGAAGCGGTTGGTCCAATTTTCACAATCGGTGGATGCATGGCGGAATGCGGCGTCCCCGAAAGTAAAAACCGCTCTCGACGCTTTTGAAGCTGAAAAATCGAAACGGCAAAAAGAGGGGCAGGAAGTCATTCACCTAAAAAAACGGCACCAGGAATTAGACGACGAAGCGAAATCATTGACGAAAAAGGAGCACGAACAGCTCGAAATCCAGAAAGCTGGTGGCACGAAATTGGAGTCTGCAAAAGCCGTGATTACCGATCTTGAAAGGAAATTGAAGGCGTTCGCAACGGTTTCAGACTCGATCACCGCTCAAGAAGTCGTGGTGGGGGGAAATCGCGAAAACCACGAAGCATTTCTCACAGCAACACCGTTGGCAACTCAGTTACCGGATCGGGAAGGAGCACTCAAAACTCACTTCGATAATCAAAAAAAAGCCGAGGCGGAGTTGAAAAAATCGGCCGCCGAATTGGCGAAGGCCCAGAATGACTTTGATCCGGAAAAACTAAAGACGGCGCGGTCGGAATACGAATCGATCGGCAATGCTGTCGCCAGCGCAAGAGCAGATTTAAAACATGCCGAGGAGGCGTTGAAACGAGAAGAAGCCCGGTTCGCCGAATGGAAGAAAGCGCAGGAAAAACAGGGCGTGATCGAACAGGAATTGAAACGATTGGACGCAGCAGCGGAGCTCGGGCAACTGGCACGGCGGGTTCTGCGGGATTCCGCTCCTGCTGTGGCGCAGCATTTATGCAATCGGATTGCCGATCGGGCGCAGGTAATTTTTAACCAGATCAACCAGGCTCCCGCAGAATTGAAGTGGGATTCCGAAAGCTACAGCATCCGAATTGCTCCCGGCGACCGACGTTTCGCGATGCTTTCCGGCGGCGAACAGACCAAGCTCGCGCTCGCGATGACTCTCGCCATGGCTAAGGAATTTAGCGGGTTGCGGTTTTGTATTTTCGATGAGCCAACCTACGGAGTCGATGCTGAAAGCCGGCCGCTGTTGGCCAATGCGGTGCTGGAAGCTCAGGAAGCAGCCGGTTTAGAACAGCTGCTTCTCGTCTCACACGACGATGCATTTGAAGGGAAAATTGAGCACGCGATTCTGCTCGAGAAATCGAGCGAAGGCAGTCGAGTGGCTTCAATGCAATAAACAACGTTTTTTCGTTAGTTTGAGCAAGCCTGTATTGACTCCCCGCCGCCAATCTCTAAACTGCTGCTTTAAAATTATGGACCTTGAAGCACCGTCGAACGAAAACGTAAACCACGTGAAGGATATTCTTGCTCGCGCCAAAGCAGAAGTCGCGAAAGTCATCATCGGACAGGAAAACGTAGTTGATCACTGTTTGATCGCGATTTTCACCAACAATCACATTTTACTGGAAGGCGTTCCAGGAGTGGCCAAAACCCTGCTGGTTCGGACCCTGGCACAAGTTCTCGGAACCGACTTTTCGCGGATTCAGTTTACGCCGGATCTCATGCCGTCAGACATTACCGGCACGAACGTTTTCAACATGAAGGAAAGCGAGTTCTCGCTCGTAAAAGGACCGGTTTTCACGTCTTTTTTATTGGCAGATGAAATCAACCGGGCCCCCGCAAAGACGCAATCGTCTTTGCTTCAGGCGATGCAAGAACGTCAGGTGACGATCGACGGAGAAGATCATCAGCTGGATGAAAACTTCACGGTGTTCGCGACGCAAAACCCGATTGAATACGAAGGCACCTACCCCCTTCCCGAAGCGCAGAAAGACCGATTTTTGTTGAAGGTCGAAGTGGATTATCCACTGCGCGAGAATGAGTTGGTCCTAGCCATGCAATCGCTTGGAACCGAATCTCCAGAAAAACGATTCGACGCAGGTGTTGTTCAGCCCGTGTTGAGCGGAAGTGAGTTGTCGAAAGTTCGGGAGTCGCTCCGCGCGATTACGATGAAAGAGGAACTCGTCAGTTATGTGGTGGATTTGATCCGCCAAACGCGCGAAATTGACAGCATTCAGGTGGGAGCTGGCCCACGGGCCACTCAAGGGTTGTTGCTTTCAAGCCGGGCATATGCAGCGCTGCAAGGTCGCGATTTCGTGACGCCGGACGATATCCGGGCGATGGCATTTCCAGTTCTTGCCCACCGCCTTGTGCTTCGTCCGGAATACGAAATCGAAGGAGTCACCGTCAACGAAGCAATCAGCCGCCTACTCGAAAAAGTGGCGGTTCCCCGTTAACCCAACTTTCACGAACCTACAGGGTTGGTTCATCGAACAGACCCTATTGGATCGAAAAACTCCGCTGCATGCGTTTTGTCCCAAATAATCTTCTGATCTGGATCACGGTCCTGGTGCTCGTTCCCGCGATCACGATGTTGGTTTATGGCGGCGCTTTTCAGATGATCGGTCTGGTTTTGATCATCGCGGTTGTTTTTGTCGCAGTTGTTGATTTGCAGCTTTCACAAGGACGGCTGAAAAATTTGGAACTTGAGATTCCTGATTTGAATCGCTGCACTAAGGGGCGTGAAGTTGGCGTTCCTGTCACGTTTTTGAATCGTGGGCCGGAACTGCCATGGATTCGGTTCGGGCTCGCGATGATCCCAGAATTCCGGGCAACGAACAAAGTCATTTTCCGAGTTCCCAAAATCGAGAAGGACAAATCGCGCCAAATTGAATACGAGCTGCTTCCGTTGAAGCGAGGTCAATTCACGATGCCGACTGGTCACGCGGAAACTGTGTCTAGTTTTGGGTTCTGGCTGATTCGCCGAAATTATGAAATTGATATCGAAATGCGGGTCTACCCGGATTTGAGCGTTGAGAGGAAACGTCTTTCGAGCCTGTTTTTGCGGCGCGGAAATGATGGCTCCCACGTCGTTCGACAAGTGGGGAAAGGCCGCGAATTTGAACAATTGCGCGATTACCAACCCGGCGATGACTACATCGATGTTGATTGGAAAGCGACGGCGCGGCGCGGGGTTCCGGTCACGCGAACCTATCAAATCGAGCGAACCCAGGAAGTGTATGTGGTCGTCGATCACTCCCGATTGAGCGCTCGGGAATTGAAGGTCCCGCTGGATGAAGCAGAAGATCACGAGTTACTGTTGAATCAGGATAGTGCGGGTGGTGAATTTTCGATCACGACGCAACTGGAACGGTTCCTGCATTGCTCACTGATTTTGGCATCGGTGGCGGAGAGGCAGGGCGACCTCTTTGGTTTTGTGAGCTTTTCAAATCAAGTTGATCGATTCATTCGCGGGAAGAATGGGCGAGACCACTACAATATTATCCGCGATGCGCTTTATACATTGGAGCCTGAACCGGTCGCGCCTGATTTTGAACAGCTGATGATTGCTCTGCGGACTCGACTCACCAGACGCGCTTTGATTGTGATGTTGGTCGATTTGAGCGATCCGCTAACTGCTGAGCATTTTTACGAAGCAATCCCCCTGATTAGCCGCCAGCATTTGATTTTGGTGAACATGGTTCGACCGGAAAAAGCCCATCCGTTGTTTTCAAAAAATGCCGTGCCGGAAAATGTGAGTGATATTTATGAGTCGCTCGGCGGACACTTTCAGTGGCAGGACTTACGCGAGACCGGCAAAAAGCTCAGTCATCTCGGTGTCGAATTGGGGCTGCCTGATCACGAGGAATTGTGCGCTGAAGCGGTGACGCAATATCTGAACGTGAAAAAGCGTCAGTTGATCTAGAACGGAAAAAACCGATCCCGTGCTTTCGCACAGAGACCGGTTTTCCTCCCCTTTAGGAATGCTAAGAATTATTTTTTGAGGAGAACGTCGCCGAGGCTGAAGATTGGTGCGTAAATTGCGTAGACGAGCATGCCGACCATTCCACCAAGAATCACAATGGTGACGGGCTCGATCAATTTATCAATCTGCTTTGCGGTCGTATCGAGTTCGTCCTCATAGTCTTCTGCGATCTCATTGAGAAGTTCTGTTCCTGAACCGGTTTCAGCAGCAACTTCCATCAGTCCACAAATGGTTCGCCCATCCGGCCCCAATCGATGCGACTCGATAAGGAAAGCGTCGGGCAACGTCAGACCATTTGTGATGTGAAACTGCACTTTATCAAAGAACGTTTTGTATTCATGATGCCACGATGTTTCGCTCGTAATTTCGAGGGCGGTTGTCAATCGGACATTTGCCTCGATCAATAGCGCCAACGTTCGGAAGCTAACTGCCGCAGCCGACTTTCGGACAATTCCTGAGACGACAGGTAATTTCAAAAAGAGCGTTTGAACGGCTGGCATCATGATGAACTTCCCCCAGTTTTTGAAGAACATGACGAGTCCCATAATTGGAATCAGGCCCACCCATGGTTGATGGACAAGCACATGTGAAAGCGCTTTGAGGGCTTTCGTTGCGTTAGGAAGTGTTGAACCCAATGAATCATACAATTTCACCATCGCGGGTACGAGAGTAACGCTCATTACCAGAACAACGATCACGGCAATCACCGTAACCACCGCCGGGTAGATCAATCCAGATTTCAGCTTTTTGATGATTTTCGCTGTCTTTTTCTGCGAACAGGCGACTCGACGAAAAATTTCAGGGAGGCGTCCTGATTCTTCACCTGCACGAATTAGGGCAATGATATCATCGGCGAACAAATCGCTCTGATTTCCCATGGCATCGGAAATTTTTTCACCGGCGGCGAGGTCAGCAGCAATGTCAGCAATCGCCCCGCGATAACGGGGAGTCTTCACGCGGTTCGCTTGAAGCTCGAAACTCTTGATGATGGGGATGTTCCGGTCGAAACATTTCGCGAGACCGTTGAAGAGAGCGACGCGGTCATCCATCGAATTCTTCTTCCCGGTGAAGCGTTGCAGGGTCTCATCAAAGCCGGTAACATCGGTGATGTTTGCTGTCTCAACAGCAGTTTTACCGGCACCGACGATTGCTTTCTCATCAGTCAATGTATCCACAATCAACGAGGAATTGTTTCCCGTGTGGATGTTCGTCAGGTTTACTTTCTTTAGCATGGCGGGAGGTGAAAAATGGTTTTGTTGGGGTAAAAATTGCAGGTCAGTGCATTGGGAAACTTAGGGATTCGTGTACTGGTTTGAGCGAAAAACTTCGACAGTGTGTGAGCGGGTTACGGTTGAATCACCGCTCACGGCTTTTTCACTGCCCCAAGCTGTTGGCGCGCTCGCGGGCTTAAATACCATCGTGATCTCCATCGTAGGAACCGTTCCGATACCCGTGACGGTCTGGGTTTTTCCGCTGAACGTCAGGGAATTGACAGCTGGCTCCTGTGGAAGAAGTGCCTCGATATCGGCCGGCTCAATACCAAGTCGATAGAGAGATGCTGCGTTTTCAAGGTGGTTCATCGCTCGAACGGTTCGTTCGTTGATTTCCTCCTGAGTCAGCATCGTAAGGCTCATGGAAGCCGCCGCACCAATGCCGATCAATAAAATCGCACTGGAAACAAGCGCTTCGATAAGGGTGTATCCACCACGACGGAAATTGTTAGATTTTGAAAGGATTTTCATGAGAGAAATTATTTGCGAATGGTTTCAATCCAGGCCGTGCGGCTCGCCATTGTTTCGAGGACATCCACGTTGGGTTCTTTCCGAATCGTCAGACTACCGTTTTTAGCATTTACGAGCTGATCGGTGCGAATGCCCCCGTATATCCGGACTCCGCCGATGGCTGACATGTCCCATTTGGTACGAATCCCCTCCAGTTCAAGCAGCATGTGCCAATCAGGAAATGTGGAAACGCCCGAAAAGCTCACTATCGAACTGCTGTTTGAAGCGACCCTCGAGTTGTGAGCCCCTACTATAATACGGCGACGATTTAAGTCCCGGAAATCCAATCGCCGAAGTTCAACGCCCGGGTCGTTCACGATGGCAATGATGCGTGGCTCTTCCGCTTCGAGCGCAGTAGCAGAAGCGTCATCTGGCTGGCCGATGAATTCAACCTCACCGACATTGTTGATGATCATGTGAGGCAGCGTGGCCGAATTGAGATTGACGACCACACGACCAAAATCGGTGAACACATGATAACCTGCCGCTTCGAGAACCGAATTTTCAGTCGTTGCGGTCAACACTGGCGACTGAACCACATTGCCAAGCGTGTCATCCGGAAGCGGTTGATTATCTGCCATGATGGAAGCCATTTCCGACTCGTTCAACGAAGTGTCAGCGAGGATCATCTTTAGGTTCGTCGATGAAAGCGGAGCGTAAGGGGCCAAATTCTCAGAAATGTAACCTCCTCCCAAAATAATTGCCAGGACCGCGGCATCATCAGCTGTCGCGGGATTCGTATCTGCACCGCTGCCGCTACCGGACGAGCTGGAACCATCAAGGGCGACATACGTTCCGGATCCATAGCCAATAATTTTTGCGACATAAGAATTCGATGGAGTGCCGGTGTTGTTCACCACATTCAATTTCCCACTGAATTCAGCAGATCCTCCAACGGCGCCGCTCGTTTGTGCCACAAAGGGAAAGTTTGAAGGTAGAACATTGGCATCACTGCTATTTTTAAACGGAAGCTTGGGAAGCGTTTTCCCAGCAGCCAAAACAGCATCAGTCAAGGTCGTCGTCGCTGACGATTTATATTCGGCATTCCACAATTTCATCCGGCCTTCGACTTTTAAATCGCCGGTTACCTCAACAAACTCATCACCGGTTTCTACATTCTTGTGAACGGTAATCAGATCTCCTCCCAGAAGCGGGCTGTAGCTTTTCAGTTGGTAGGTAAAATCATGAAGATAATCTCCGTCATCCACAGTTACATCAACATCCAGACTGAAGGCCCGATTTGGGACGGCCCCGGTTTTATTGATCCGGGTCGTCGCATCGTATCCAAAAACAGGATCTGTCCAGGCATCGATCTCAACAAGTCCCCAATCATTTTCGAGTGAGTAAATCTCATCATCCGAAGTCGGGCCACGATTCGCGTGGAGATATCTTTGATAGATAACTTCGCGAGCCAATCCAATGCTGTTCCCATAACGAACGCGTCGGTCCAATGCTGTGGCGCTTTGCTCGGCTTCGTGAGTTCGCGCATCAAGCAACGAGGCCCAGGCAGCGACCCCAATGGTGCCCAGTCCTGCCAGCACCATGCAGATCACGAGGATACTCCCGCGTTGACGCGTCTTGTTGTTGTTAAATTTCATCAGTTACGAGTCAATAGGGTCTGTTCGATGAACCAACAGGGTTGGTTCGTTGGGTTTCGTTTTAAAGTGAGGGGAACATGGGGGCAACGACCATGAAGGATGTTTTGCCCGCCATTTTTTCATAGGTAGCCCGAGGAGAAGTCGCTGCGTCAACGGCAGTCCATGCCGGCTTGCTTTTAAAGTCGATTGCCGGATCCGGGAAAAAGAAGAAGTAAAACGGAGCACCAGGAGAAACTTTAAAGCGGTCGATATCAGCGGATTCTGATATTAGCTGGCGTGACTGGCGTTCGAATGCCACAAAAACAGGATAAAGGTCGTCCCCGGGACCATCTGCGTAGTAAATGTCGTAATAGTTGGTCAAGACGCTATTCTTGTAGCGGCGGACCGATGCATAGGTACCCGTTTTCCCCGTTGGGGTTACCAAGTCGATTTCATAAACTGCATTCACTCGTATAAAATCGCTCTGCGTCAGCGCCCCAAGCATGAAAATTGTCACGCTGGGTTTTGCTGTTGGAGGAACGTTGCGGATTTCAGTATCAAAAACTCCAGTCGAATCAGGCTCAATAACCGCGAGGAAATCACGAAATGCTTCCGGAGAATCCAGTTGGGGATGTGCTGCAGTAGCACCGGAAGTGCCTGACGGAAAATCAAAGAACTCTGGCCTTACCGTATTCACATTGCTGCGAGGCAACGCAAAGCAGGCACTGGCATAGTTCAAATCTTCGACAAAGACATTGCGCATTTCCTGAGCCTGCAGGAGCTGGCCGAAGTTAGGAGCAGCGTATGGACGAACGACATCGACATCTTCTCCGTTTGGAGTTGGTCCGTAAAAATTCGTCTTTGCGATTGACCCAATGTCCACATCCACAAGACTCGTGAGACGCTTCGAATTGTGATTGATACTGGACAGAACCAGTGCCGCCGCACCCATGAAAATGGCGGACAACGAAACTGCGACTAGCATTTCAACAAAGGTCCAACCTCCCTGATGGGAGACTACATTTTTAGATTTCAGGTTCATAGAGGGGCAGATGTATAAATTAAGGGGGGCTTACCACGTGGAAAGCCTTTTACTGAGCACGTTCATAAACGCCTGCGGGCAGGTTCATACGTGGATTGATTCGCTTGTATTCTTCAGCAGCGCGCTTGCGATCTTCATCGATCCGAATGATTCGCATTGGTCGTTCACCTTTTTCACCCTCGTGTCCGGGCAAGAGCGAGCGAACTCCGGGACTCAAATCGTAAGCGATTTGCATGGTCTTTCCGGTCAATTCACCAGTTTCGAAGTCTAACCAACCAAAGCTGATTTCGTTCTCCGAGATCTCGAGAACTTTCAAGTTCTCAGTCTGATCAGGAAGAATTGGATCAACCTTGCGGCCTTTTTCGAGAACGATTTCCCCTACAAGAATCCGACGACCGTTTTTACCGATTGAACAACCGCCGACTGGCATCGTAAGCAGGCGGTTACGAATTCGGCTTTCCTGAGAGTCTTCGCTATTTTCAACGACCTCCTCTTCTTCGGTTCGCTTCGCATAAGGATTCCGCTCCTGATCATTTACGCCCAAAGGACGCTTATCAGTGGGCTTCATCTCGATCGTCCGTGACGAAAGGAGGCTGGTATCGGGACCGGTCGCGGCTTCGCCAGCGGCTGGAACTGCAGCAGTTTGCGCGAGACCAAGACCACCGATCGTTGAAAGCGTGATGATGGCGGCGGCAAAAAATGTAGAATTATTAGTCTTCATAGGTTGGAGCTTGGTAAAAAATTAGCTTTCGAGCACGGGGACTTGGATGGTGAGTTCGACGTGAATGTTATCGCCACGGTCACCGCGAATCATGCGGCACTTAGCAACGCGGCAAGACGGGATGAGATCTTCAACTTTGCCGAGCCAGTTCATGGTTTTTACGTAGTCATCTTCGACAACCAGAGTCGCCACGAGTGCTCTGGAGATCATGCTATCAGGATCAATTTTCCGCTCTTCATACTTTTGCGAGAGCAGAAAGATATCACCGGCACGAACGAGTTCGCTAATGCGCTGCTCGGCGGCTTCGGGATTCTGAACTGCCAGGAAATGCGGCAGCCACACTTCGTAGCTTTGGCGAAGGTCAGCAGTCTTTGCCTCCAACGATTTTAATTTAATCTCTGCAAGCCGTCTGTCTTGCTCAGCCAATTCAGCACTCGATTTGGTGCTTTCCGCTGCCTCCCGGGCAACGACCGCACGGTTGCGCATTTTCTGCGTTCCGAAGAACATCGCTCCAACGAGGAGAACGAGAAGCACGCATGCCATTTTGTGATTTTTCATAGTGTTAAGGTAGGGTAGAAATTATTTATCGTTCCAAATGAGGGTGGCTTCGAAGTCGATTGCGTTTTGACCCCGCGTTTGGTTTGCTGAATAGGTTTGGAAGTTCAGGGCGGTGATTGAATCGAGTGTGGTTTCGATTTGCTCGCTGCCACCACCATTGATTTTGAGCTGCATGTTCGTATGTGCCGGGAGTTCCGGGTTTCGATCCAGGGTCAACTCAGCAATGGTGGAATTCTTGGTCATGCTGCGACCAATCGCGACCGTAACCGGCTGAATCGGACGCGAGCCTTCAAGCCATTTGGCCAGACCATCTGCTTTTTGCGCGGTGCCAACCATTTCAGTCTGCTTTCCAATCAAGGACGCTTTTTCAGTATTCGCCGCATTTAACCGTCCCTGCCAGACTTCCTTCGATGCCGTTTGATGCCGAAAATTCATGAAGAAAAACAAACAAAGAACGCAGGAAAGAACAACCGCAAGATAGAAGGCGATCGGAATGATTTTGTAGAAGACCGGAAGCCCCCCGGAGATATTCGGGCGCTCGGTTTTAAGGTCGTGAATAATATTTTCCATGATGTGTAGAGAGTGAGTAGTTGAAGAGGATTAGTAATTTCCAAGAACGCTCCAGAGTTGGTGCGGCTCGGTTACATCGGTCACGTGGAGGTTGCCCAACATGTCGAAGTAGTTTTGTTTGAATTCGTTTTCAGCGCTTTCACCCATGAATACGACCTGTGTTTCAGGAGACGCACCGTCGATGTAGGGCCGCAGCATCTGCTGGACCGCTGAAGAATCTCCAGGAGCCAGTCCCGACCGTGAACGCAGTTCCTGCCACTGACCGTTTTTCTGACACAGGACACAAAGAGAGCCGTCGCACCAGGTCACAACAATGAGTTCCTGCTTTTTGAAAGTAGCGTCTGTGTTGATCCGATTGAGAAGATGCCCCGTCATTGCGAACAATCCGCAGCAAACCCTCGCTGCACGAAGGTTGTGACTCCGCATGGATTCCTCAACGCTTTTGATCAACGAATCATCGCAAGCCATGACCAAACTCGCGCTGGTCTCCGGGTTGTGATGAAGTGCGTAGCGCTTCGTTCGATCATGTTTCGTTCCCAGGAGTGATTTAGGATTATTTCGAATTGTGTCCTCCCAGCCCTGAGTCCGGGAAAGGTTGTGCTCGAGACTGATGATAAACCGGTTATTCAGCGAGACACCGATCCAACCGTCATCACTTTGACTACGCCACTCACTTGCCATCTGTGAAGCAACATCCATGAATTCGCCGTCAGCGACTCCTTCGTTGGCAACCTTGCCTTTTTTATCGAGAAACCCCCACTTTACCTGGCCGCGACCAACGTTAACGATGACGGATTTCTTCCCTGGAAAGCGTTTGCTCCAGGGAAACCGTGAGTTGTCTGCTTCGGGCCGAAAAGCGGCCATCGTCAGAACGTCTTTGATATCTTTAAATTCCATGGTGTTTAGGCGGATGTAGATGGTTGCTGTTGTAAATTCTGATTGTCGGATTCAAGAGTGCGCTCGTGGTGTAAATACTCGGCAACCTCGTGTTCACTAAAGCCGGTGGCTTTCCGGGCGCCGGATTTCCAGCCTTCATAGGCCCGCATTGCAATGCTGTATTCGAAGCTCTGCATGCCTTTGGTGGTTCCTGTTTCGAGTTCGTGATCGAGGCGTTTGAAGTCACCTCGGCGAATCATTCCAGTCACCGAATCGTATGGGAAAAGGATCTCGTGAATTCCGAAACGACGTTCCTTGGTGTTATCATACAAAAGTTGCTGACAAAGGATCATCCGCATCGAATCCGCGAATGAAAGCATCGCGTTTTCCATTCGGTCACTCGGAACGAGTTTCAAAAATCGTTGAACGGTCTGAGCCGCCGAAGAGGTGTGCATCGTCGCAATGACCACGTGACCGGTTTCAGCCGCCTGCAGGGCGATGTCGGCAGTCTCACCATCACGAATCTCACCAATCATGATGACATCAGGTGCCTGACGAAGGGCCGCTCGAAGTGACGTGCCGAAATTCGTATCGTCCGAACCCATTTCCCGCTGAGTGACCAGCGTTGGAAGGTTTGTTGGTAGGATGTACTCAATCGGATCCTCAAAGGTAATCACGTGCTCTCGACGACGTTCGGCGCGAGCCGCAATCATCGATGCAATGGTGGTCGACTTACCTGATCCAGTCGCACCGCAGATAAGGAACAACCCATTCTCTGCTTCGAGGTAGGATTTCAACGCCTGTGCAGGAAGTGAAATTTGTTCCGGAGTCGGAATTTGATCCGGGAGCAAACGCATGACCCAACGCAGACGACCACGAGTCACCAATTGGTTAACACGGAAGCGAAGCGGTCCCAGCTGCCAGGCGTAGTCAATCGTTCCAGGTTTCACTTCCATCGCCGTTTCCGGTTGAAAAACAAATGAATCAAAATTCATTTCTCCGTTCTTCCGGTAAATCAGCTGCTCCCAGGGCGTGATGTAAAAATCACTTATATTGTGAGACTGGGCGAGGTGAAGAATCCGGTTTCCCAGAGCGCTTCTTTCGTCAATTCCTTCCATCGTGTGTTGGTATCTTAAAGGTTAATAAAATGTGATTTCAGTTCGGTGAATAATTCGAATTACGGCTCGGCAATGAAGGTTGCACGGAGCTCACCTTGACCGGTGGCCCCCTCGTAAACGTGAAACTGGTTTGAAGTGGCAAATCCAAATGAGTCGGCTCCACCGAACTCGAGCTGAATTTCGTAACCAACGCCGTTGATATTTAAGGCGACAGGCTGAGTCAAATTCGTCAATCGAACGTAATCCGCGCTCGCATCGTCGTCGAGAGAGTTGTCCGTATTCACCAACTCCATTTCCAAATTGAAGGTGAGGATTTGGTTTGGGTTTTGAAGCGCGATCGAAACTTCGAGCGTCACTCCAGTTGCGTGGGAATCGTTAAACGTCGTTCCGTTGTGATAGTTGAGATCGCCAATCTTGAATTGCTGTCCGGGAGCCACATCCGCGATATTTGCCGTATTGAACTGGAGTGTATTCGGCTCGCCGGCATCGATAATTTCTCCATTCAGGTCTATCGTCGGGTTGCCGTGAGAGAAAAAATTGCCGCCCTCCGAAATTGTCGTATCCAGATTGTTTCCTCCCTCAGGAGTATGGAAGCTCCCCGAAACATTTCCGGAAAGGCTTGAAACAATCGGATAGAAATATTTATAGTTCGTATAGCGGTCTTTATAAGCAGTTGGATCAACCGCCCGATATTGAGCCCGAACTGCCGTGTTCATCGGGACCGAAACGGAAACGGTATAAGGCTCCCAAGCACCTGAACCCACGCGGAACAAAGCATTCGCGATTCCCGTATCAGGAACATTAGTGAGAGAGAGAGTCAATGGAAAGTCAGTGTCCAGATGAGCTCCGCCCGGTTTGTCGTATTGAGGATAAGGCAAAAGCGGAATCACTGGCGCTGGTTCCGGTTCCGGTTCTGGCTCTGGTTCCGGCTCCCCTACTCCGCCGCCACCGCCACCCGCACCGGGTCCAGTGCCGGCTCCGGGGTCTGAATTGGGCGGGGCTGTTCGTGTATTTGGCCCCGTTGGACCAGATGGACGATGGGGATTTGCGAGTGAACCATGATCCCAAACCCACGTTTCATTTTTCGCATAATTAACAGCGCCGTGGCTTCGAGTTTCTACGGGAATCGTCATCTCGTTGAGACTTTTATCCAGGTCGAACAGCACACCCGCAGTGTCTGTGTCGACAAGCACAAATTGCTGTTTTGCTACCGAATACGCCGCACGGGATTCCCAATCTGCCACCGCTACGGCTTGCGCCACAACTCGTGGATCAATCATTCGTCCTGAAGGTGCTCCAGTGTGTAACTTCTGATCAGCGCTACTTCGAGTTGTCTTCAGCTTTTTAAGTACGGCAGAAGGGGCGCTCAGCCCCGATAAATCATCGCCGTTCGAAGTATAAACTCGAATTGCAGAATTCAGGGTTGCGACATCCTGCTCAAGTTTGCTCTTCTGCGCCGTGCGCATCATCAATGTCGCAAAAACAAAGCCAAGACTGGCAAGAATAGTAATCAAGCCGATCACGGAAAGCAGCTCAATTAAGCTGTATCCGTGCTGTCCTCTCCGACGGAAAGAACTTTTAAAAGTTTGAGGGGCAGTATTCATGGCATTCAAAAAATCTAAGGGCATTTATCAAACTCACTAAAATTACTATAAATATTTAAACTAGCAACATTCATTTTGTTAATTTTTGTAAAATTTATGCTTGACCTTAAGATGATAATTATTATAGTATTTATTGTT
>ERZ887942.983-NODE-983-length-21198-cov-6.508584_pt1 | contig 21198 bp, 19 predicted proteins | sample MGYA00521099_ERZ887942 | MGnify/ENA primary metagenome ERZ887942 (study PRJEB32303, sample SAMEA104408605) | aquatic metagenome | biome: Brackish water; feature: Pelagic; material: water | place: Baltic Sea | collected 2014-06-07T06:48:00 | depth 16,251 m ...
GCATACCAGCTCCGACACCGACACCGACACCGACACCGACGCCGACACCGACGCCCACGCCGACACCGACGCCGGCTCCGCCACCACCCGCCCCCGCACCGGCACCGCCTGCCCCTGTTCTGCCGCCACCCGCCCAGGAACCTGAGCCCACTCCCGAGCCGATTCCGGTTCCCGACGGGGTGAGCGACCTTGCGGCACAGGCCATGGACTCTGGCGCCGTTGTCAGTTGGGCGCCACCGGCAAATAGTGAGGGTGTGCTCGGTTACGAAGTAGATGTCCACACCGACGGTGAAACTGTGCAGCAGTTGCAGACCACCGCCACGATGATGGTAATCAGCGATTTGGAAAACGGTCGCGGCTATGTGTTCTCGGTTGCCGCGGTCAATGAATCCGGGACGGGTGCACAAACCGAGTCGGCCACCCTCACCCCGGTGGGGGTGGCGGGCGTCCCGCGATCGGTGAAGGTGCGCAAACGTTCGGGTCAGACAGTGTTGACATGGCGACCACCGGGCGATAGCGGTGGTGCAAAGACGTTGGAATATGTCGTGCAGATCAGGATTGGCCGCGGCAAAAATCGACAGCGGATGTCCTGGGTGATCAATAACCGACGCTTTACCGTGCCAGATCTTGGTCGTGGCGGCATGTATCGGATTCGGATCGCTGCGCAAAACACAGCCGGGGTGGGTGTGTTTTCGAAAAGTAAAGTAGTGAAGATTTTAGTTACCTAAACTAATGAGTTACACTAACGACCTATGCAGAAGGTCAGTCACGAACTCCAGGTAGCCGTCATGCGGCTGGCGCGTCGGTTGCGGGCAGAGCGCGCCGATCATGGCCTCACCCTGAGTCAACTATCTGTCCTTACCGGCCTCCAACGTCATGGGTCCATGACCCCCGGTGAACTCGCTGCACACGAGCGCGTGCGACCCCCGTCTATGACGCGCACCGTGGCGGCCCTGGTGGATCTTGGCCTGATTGAACGCGCACCCCATCCCGATGATGGCCGTCAGGTGTTGTTGACGCTGAATGAGCAGGGACAGGTACTACTCGCCGCTGACCGGGCGCAGCGTGAAGCATGGCTGGCCCGTCAACTCAAAGAGCTCAGCGTCGGTGACCGACGCACGCTCGCAGATGCAGCTGTGATCATGGATCGGCTCGTTGGTTTATGAGCCCCACCTTTGCCGCTCTAAGTTACGGTCAGTACCGCCGTTACCTGCTAGCGCAACTATCGACCGGTATCGGTTTTTGGATGATGCGCCTGGCCCAAGACTGGCTGGTGCTAGACCTCACCGACGGCTCAGGTGTAGCGGTTGGCATTGCTACTGCGCTGCAGTTCATTCCCTTTCTCATCATCACTCCTTTCGCCGGCGTCATGGCCGACCGATTCTCGCGTCGAACGCTGATGATTTGGGCCCACATAGGCCTCGTCTCCATCTCGATCGTGCTCCTGGTCGCACTCCTGACTAATACCGCCAACGTCGCGGTGGTGTTTGTCCTCGCCGCTCTCACCGGCTCCATGGCGGCGATCGATTTCCCCTCTCGGCAGGCGCTGGTTGGCCAACTCGTGGGCAATGAACACCTCACCAATGCCGTCGCATTGAACTCAGTCGCGTTCAATCTGGCGCGCATCAGTGGCCCGGCTATCGCCGGTGTGCTCATTGCCGGCACCGGGTTGCCGGTCGTTATCGGAGTCATCGTCGCCTTCTTCGCGATTGCGCTGACTGCGATTGCGAGTTTGCGCCGCATACCGAAAGCACGAAAGGGGGATCTGCCACGCGCGACGTTTTCTGATGGACTGAAGTTTCTTCGATCGCGGCCGGAATTGATGTTTCTGCTCGCGCTGGTCTTTTTTGTTGCGCTCTTCGGACTCAACTTTCAGCTGACCACCGCACTGATGGCAACCCAGGAATTCGCAGGGGGAGCCGCTTCCTTTGGTATTTTGTCGACCTTCCTGGCGCTGGGAAGTTTGGTGGGCTCACTTCTAGCGGCACGCAGGACGCAGGTGCGAGTGCGCTTGATTGTGGTGTCGGCCCTAGCTTTTGGGTCAGCAACATTGCTGGCTGGCGTCATGCCAACGTGGGCGCTGTTTGCCTTGGTGTTGCCGCTTTGTGGAATCACCGCAATGACCTTCACGACTGCGGCGCAGTCCTTTTTGCAACTAGCCACGCCAGATCACCTACGTGGGCGAGTGATGGGTATCTACACGATGCTGTTTTTTGCCGGTACGCCCATCGGTGCGCCGCTGATTGGCTGGCTGTCAGATATTCTCGGCGCACGGGTGGGTCTCATCGGTGGCGGAATCGGGGTGGTGGCCAGCACCGCACTACTGTCCTGGCAGTTGCTCCGCAGACGCGAGATGCGAGTGACCGGGCACCTGCATTCCCCTCACCTGCAACTCCATCGTCGAGTCGGGGCACTCCCACCTGCAGAAGCCGATTTGCCTCTGTCCCATCTGTAGGTGGTCTGTGATTCCTCTGTGAATGTGGACGTCCTAGGGGAGGAATAATCGATCCATGGGCTCGACTGAGCGACACTAGGGTCTTGAGCCCAACCCGACACAGACGGTAGGAGAACCAAGGAATCGTGTTTCGTCGCGTACTCGTCGTCTTTTTGGCCATGGGCTTACTCGTGGTGCCGGGCACTGCCGTGGCAGTGCAGGCCGAAGCGTCCCTGCCCGATGAACCGCGAGCAGAACGCGGTGACGAGGCGCTGGCACGAGGAATCCTCGTGCGCACTGAAAATCCAACGCGCACCACGCTTCGAGCCTTCGACGAATTCCTGCCACTCAGCCAGGCGCTGCTCAGGGCCGAGCAGGTAGCACAGGAGCCGGGCGTTACCTGGGCGGAGCCTGACCTCGTGCTTGGTCCCAGCGACATCACCATCCCCAATGACCCGCTGTTCGATCAGCAGTGGTCACTGTGGGAGGGCGGTTCAACCGATGACGTGAGCGTGCGTGCCCCCCTGATCTGGGGGATTGATTCTGGTGACCCCGGTGTCGTGGTTGCGGTAATCGATACCGGGGTCGCCGCTCACCCAGATCTCGCTGCGCGAGTCATCGCTGGATATGACTTTGTATCTGACATTGCGATGGCCAATGACGGCAATGGATGGGATGCCAACCCGGCAGATCCGGGCGACTGGATTTCTCAGGCCGATATCAACTCAGGTGAGTTTTCTTCTGGATGCGATCTCACCGCGTCAACCTGGCACGGCACGCATGTGGCCGGAATTATTGCCGCGCAGTGGAATAACGAGTACGGCATTAGTGGTGCTGCACCCAATGTCACCGTTCAAAACGTGCGGGGCTTGGGCAAGTGTGGCGGCACGATCAGCGATATCGCGGCCGCCATTCGCTGGGCCGCTGGTGACACCGTCGTCGATGAACTCACCGGGATCGCCGTGCCGATGAACCCCACCCCGGCCGATGTCATCAACCTGTCCCTCGGTGGTGCATCCGCGTGCACAAAGACCATGGCCGACGCGGTGTCAACTGCGCGGGCACTGGGATCTGTGGTGATTGCCGCTGCCGGTAACGAGGCGGCACCGGTGTCGTCGTACCTGCCGGCCAACTGCCCCGGTGCGCTGGCGGTTGCCGCAACCGACGCCACCGGCGCTCAAGCGTCCTATTCCAACTTTGGTGTGACGGCCGGGCAGATTTTTATCGCTGCACCCGGTGGCGGTGGTGGCCGAGGGATTTTGTCCACCGACAACACCGGGCTGACCTCACCTGCGCAACCTGATTTCGATGTGAAGGCGGGTACCTCCATGGCCACCCCGCTGGTTGCCGCTGCTGCGGCACTGATCGCATCATCGGGCGTGACCGGTCCGGGGGCCATTGAGCAGCAGTTAGGTGCCGCCGTCCGATCTTTTCCTGTCACCGGTGGCCAAGACTGCACCCTGGTGACCTGCGGGGCCGGTCTGCTCAGTTTCGACCTGCTGGCCGCCGCTATAGCCCTGGACGGTGAGCGGGGCACGGTACGTGGCCGAAACGGTGTGCTCGTCGATGGCACCACCCTGGGACTCCCCGAGGGGGAGTTAGTGACGCCCTACACCAAGTTCCCTGGGGAAACGAGCTATACGCGCGGCGTGGGAGTGCGCCGGGTGAGTGTGGTGTCGGACACTCGTGGAGAGTTCACCTGGCAGCGGCGAACGGGCAAGAAAATCTACGTCTATTTCCGATCCGCATCCGGTGAGCAAAGCAAGCGCGTCATTATCCCGGCGTAGCAGCCCAGCATGCAAAATCTGTGCCTCGCGTAGCGGAGTTGTTGCTGACCCCTACGATCAACCCATGCGTTATCTCATTACTGGCGGAGCCGGCTTCATCGGATCACATCTCACCGACGCCCTGCTTGCCCGTGGAGATCAGGTAATGGTGCTCGACGACCTATCTACCGGTCGGCATGACAATATTCGTGCGCATTTGGCTGATCCCAACTTTGAATTTGTGATGGGTTCCATTCTTAACGAGGCCCTCGTTGACGATTCGGTGCGCCGGGTCGATGTAGTGCTCCACCTCGCTGCTGCCGTTGGTGTGGAATTGATCGTGGGGCGCCCGCTGGAGAGTTTGGCAACCAATATTCGCGGCAGTGAAATCGTGCTGGAGAAGTGTCATAAATATGGCCGTAAGGTGCTGGTCACCTCCACGAGTGAGATTTACGGCAAGAACGAATCCGACCTGCTCAGCGAAGATGACGATCGCATTCTTGGCTCCCCGCTGAAGACCCGCTGGTCATACAGTGAGGCCAAGGCAATTGAAGAGGTGCTCGCCTATTCCTACTGGCGCGAAAAGGGTCTACCCGTGGTCATCGTGCGACTGTTCAACACGGTGGGTCCACGCCAGGTGGGCCACTACGGCATGGTCGTGCCGCGGTTCGTGGAACAGGCACTGAAGGGCGCCCCCATTACCGTGTACGGCGATGGCACCCAGCGTCGCTGTTTTTGCCATGTGACAGACGCTGTTCAGGCCCTGCTGGGCCTGGTGGATTCCCGTGAGGCCGAAGGTCAGGTGTTCAACGTCGGCTCCAACGAGGAGATCTCCATCGCCGGGCTGGCCACCACGGTGACCGACCAGCTGGGATCGGACTCCGACGTGGTCACGGTCACCTATGACGACGCCTATGAAGAAGGATTCGAAGATATGCCCCGTCGAGTTCCTAACACCGCACGGATCAATGAACTGCTCGGTTGGAGTCCCCAACTGCGGTTGCGCAACATCATTGCTGACGTGGCCGAGGACATTCGCACGCGCGCTTAGGGCTGCCCTTCACCTATGAATCCACTGATCTATCTTGCGGCGTTCGTTGGTGCTGGTCTTATGTCCACGCTGCTGGTGTGGGCGTCCATCAAGATTGCCCACCGCACCGGGCTGGTGGATGGTCCCGATGGCGAACGCAAACAGCAGGATCGTCCCATCCCCAAGATCGGTGGTATCGCGGTAGCGGTGACGTTCACCGTGGTGTTCATGGTGGCGGTGGGTGTGTCGGGTGACACGAGTGAATTCGGGTTGCTCGCCAGTGTCTTGCTACCCGCGCTTGCTGTAGCCGCACTGGGTTTCGTTGACGATGTACGTAATCTCAATCCCTGGATTCGCCTCGCGGGTCAAACGGTGCTTGCCGTGATCGTGTGGGTCAGTGGCACCCAGGTGAACTTCACTTCGATCATGGTCATCGACCTGGCCATCACCGTATTGTGGATCGTGGGTCTGACCAATGCGATGAATCTGCTGGACAACTCCGATGGCCTGGCCGCCTCCACCACCCTCGTTGCCGCGCTAGGCACGGGTGCGATCGCAGCTTTGTATGGCCAGTATTTCGTGGGTGGGTTGGCCTTTGCGCTGGCTGGAATTGCCCTGGGATTCTTGATGTACAACTGGGCACCGGCCCGGGTGTACCTCGGTGATGCCGGGGCCTACTTCCTGGGCTTCCTGCTGGCCATCGTGACTTTGCGATTGCGACCGGTGGGCATCAATCTGCCCTGGAGCGCCCTTATTCCGCTGCTGCTGGTGTTCTTGCCGGTAGCCGACACGACATTTGTGGTGGTGCGCCGGCTCTGGGAGCGCCGGCACCCCTTTACCCCCGGTCGCGATCACCTCAGTCATGTACTCATGGATCGAGGACTGTCGGTGCGATCTGCGGTGGGTGTACTTCAACTGGTGCTGGTGATCTCGGTGGGAGCGGCAGTGGTGCTCGCCGTCGTCGCGGTCTAGGCTGTTGGGTCGCTAAGACCTAGATCTCGGCCATGTCGTATTCTGAACAATTATGACCGAATTGATCATTTTTAGTTCCGGTCACTACCCGCCTGTGTCATTGTGCGCAGGCATAGGGGATGTCCGCGACGGGGGAGCGGGCATCCCCTGCTATGTCGCAGGTGTCACCCCGACGAAAAGTTAGGAATGCGGCGAGGAGTTAGGCACCGGTTGGCCGAGGAGGGCATAAACCTCACTCGCGCGGTAACGACGGTGCCCACCAAGGGTGCGAATACTAGAAATTTTGCCCGATTGGGCCCAGCGCGTCACGGTTTTAGGGTCCACGTGAAAAAGGCTTGCCACCTCAGCCGGAGTGAGGAGCCGGTCGGCGCCGGCGGTTACGGGTGGATTCACCAGGTCCCCATCGTTGGATGCTGCGTGGACAGTTAAGTGTGGACAATTGAGTAATCTCGCGGGTTTTTCTGACCGGACAATGCCCAGAGTGTGTCCATTCTGGCAGATCTGGCCGGCTAAGCAGCCGGTGGTGCACTAATTTGTCCGATTCGGGCCAGGGGTGACATAGCCCCCTTGGGTATCAATGTGGGGTCAAGATCAGCGACATCCACCGGTGCCTCACCCCAGGCGTTGAGGGTTTGCTGCACACTGCGCCAGGTGGTCGCCAGTTTGCGAGCGATCATGCGCCGGGCGGCCCAGTCAGTTTCGCGATGGCGCAGGGCTGCCTCAATGGCCTGCGCTTGTTCCGGGGTAGAACTCAGTCCGAAAGACTGTTCGAGGCTTTCTCGAGCTTCGATGCGGTAGTCGTGGCCGCGGCGCACGAACGTACCCGGCTTGGAGTTCATGCCATTGAGTAGGTCGACGGTAGCCAGGACGAAGGTGCTGATCGGGCGAAACCGTGATTCGCGCGGAACCATCGGTGGGCGAGTGGCTGGCGGTCCCATCCACCAGGGTGGTTGAAAAGCCATCCGGTACCCGTATTTGTTCACCGGATCGTCGTCATGGATGACCATCATGTGGCGCATCTGCCCCGGTCCCAGTGGTGGGGCGTCACTAGGCTGGCTGACGCACACGAGGTGATCCCCGGGATCCATCGCCTCAGGATTGGCCTGCCAGCGGTGCCAAAATTGGGTGCGGAAGGGCACGCCGTAATAGACGCCGCCAGCGACGCCGAGGTGATCGAGAGCGGGGATTCCGACATAGGGCCCGGGCACGGTAGAGACGTCGAGGGCGACATTGGCGCCGAGGCTTTCCCCCAGCAACACCACGACGGGGCGACGGTCGGTGGGCAGGGATTGGATATGGGCCTGGATACCGACGAGAACTAACCGGGTCAGTTGCACGCCTTCGGCAGTACGCGGCATGGCGAGGGCACTGGGTACGAGCGCGTACTGGGGAACAACCGTGGCGCAGTCGCCACCGGTCAGGTATTCCAATGCCTCGGTAATCGTGTAGTTCACATAGCCCACGCCGGTGGGAACGGCCACGCAGATGATGCTGCGCTCGTAACCGCCGCAGGCCTGCAGATCTGCTAGAGCGAGTTTGGCGCGCTCGGCGACATCGGCGGAAGACTCAAACCCACCCACCACTCGCACCGGGTCGATCGCCGGCTGGCCGGTGACCCGGGTGATTTCGGCGGCGGTGAGCGCCATCAGAACAAAACGACGTCCCTCCTTGCCGATACTGGCGAAGGGCATCGCGCTGGTGGGGCCGGCGGACACGTGACCGGAGGTGGGTGGTTCCGGGTACGCCGGTTCGACGGTGTTGTCGCGAAACTGCAGCCGCAGGGTGGTGGCCCGAATCGCGCGAACGGAAAGCGCGGCCATTCCGCCGAGAAGCACGGTGTGTGCGGCCAGCGCGCCGATCGCGCCGGGGTCGCGGCGGATAACCCGGGCGATGCCGTGTTCGAGTACCCGGGCTGCTGCCTGCTCGGTGATGACGAGCGTGGCCAGGCCGAGCGTGCTGCCCAAGCCGGCTGCCGCCGCCACCGAAACCGATCGTGCGTTCACCCCGGAGAATCGATGATTGTCACTCGCGGTGCCGTAGCGATGTGCCCGTCGAACGGCGAAAAATACGTTGCCCGCAGCAATGGCCGCACCGGTGATGACGTTGGGAATCACGGTTGTGTCGATGCCGGGGCGCAACTTTAATTGCCGATGCAAAATCTCATCCCAGATCGAGGCGGCACCGCCGGCAATGCCAGCGAATGCGGTTTGGCGACCGAGAGCGTAAGCGCCGGCGGCCACGGTTGAATGTGGTGCCCGAGAGGCGGTGGCGAAGGCGGTCGCGTAGCCGACCGAGATGGCTGCTGCCGCGACCACAACGCGGGCGCGGGTGCCGGGGCGCTGGCCTGGCAGAGCAGCTGCTGCTTCCAGCGAGGCCCATCCGGTGGCGGTGATTTCGTAGTTGATGGTGGCCACGACGCCGGTGGCGACGGCCTGCTGGATCGGGGATCGAGGGAGCAGGCCGCGAGAAAGGCTGCCGGCTACGCTCCATGCGGCGCCGATGACGCCGGCCTGGGCGGGAACGTCGCTCACCCAGCGCGTCACCCACGCGGGACGGTGCAAAAAAGAGACAAGACGTCGGCTGGCCATAGGGCCATTGTGCCCTAGGAAGCTCACTTGGGGGGTGAACCCCGAAGTAAAAAGGGCAGCCGGGGCGCTATTGACGGGGGGGACAATAACGCAGCCCGGCTGCAATGTAGGACATTATCGTGCGCCACAGTTCAGCGTCAACCAGGGTGCGCCGGCGATGTCGCGGTTACTGTCGATGAGGAGGATCAACTCCACGATGTGCTGGTACCAGCCAGCCAGTAACGGTTATAGCGCACTGTTTTCCCGGTAGTGCACAATCTCATCGGCTACATCGATGAGAGCCTGGACATCAGCCGAAGTGGTGCGCGGGTTAGTGAAGCAGGGTCGCAGCCAGGTCTGCCCATCCAGTTGGGCATGGGACACGTAGACGCGGCCATCTTGCTGAATGGCCTCCACTAAGGCAGCGTTGTCGACGCCTTCGTGTCTTATCAGCACAATCGACAGTGCCGGGTGTAGCGCGACCTGCCAGCCGGGACGCTGGGTAGCCAGGTCGTGCAGAAGTCTGGCCTGATCAATGTTGCGCTGCAGCGCTGCCCGCATCTCGGCCGCGCCATGAACCCGAAACGCCAGCCACATTTTGAGTGCCCGTAAGGGGCGGGAATATTCCAGCGTCACGTCGACAGCGTTTAAGGTAGCGCCAGGAATGTAACTGGTGGCGTGGCCGAAAGCTTTTGATAGCGCTTGCGGTTCACGCACCATCACCACACCGCAGGCTTTGGGCACAAACATCCACTTGTGTGCATCCACGCTGACCGAGTCGGCCCGGGCTAATCCGGTGAAGGCATCGGGCATCACCGCAGCTGCAGGCAGCCCGTATGCACCATCAATGTGTAGCCAGACGCCATGAACGTCGCAGACGTCGGCGATGGCATCGATGGGGTCAATCGCACCCGTCAGCGTGGTGCCAGATGTGGCAACGACCACCATAGGCGTGCGTCCCTGGGCAATGTCGTCATCAATGGCGTGCGATAGCGCGATGGGATTCATGCGCCGATTCACGTCAACGGGAATCGGGCGCAACCATTGCGAGCCAATGCCAAGCACTTCAATGGCTCGACAGATGGAATAGTGCGCATCAGCTGAGCAATACGCCGTGGCAGAACCCGGAACTACGCCGTGCTGCCGCGACCCGGGAAACGCACGTTCGCGCGCAGCGGTGAGCGCCGTGATGTTCGAAACTGTTCCACCGGAGGTAAACGAACCGCCCTGTGCGGGGTAGCCGATGAATTCCGCCACCCACCGCAGCGCCTGGGCTTCCACCAGGGTCGCGGCGCCGGCGTCGATGGCGAGATTGGCGTCGTGGGAGCCCACGAGCAGGTCGGCGAGGGCACCGACTTCAAGGCCGCTGGACCCGATGTAGCCAAAGTAACGCGGACGAGCCTGTGAGGTCGTGGTATCTAGCGCTTCAGCCGCTTCATCCAGGGCTTGCACTGCGTCGCACGGTTCATTGGGCAGTGGCGCGTTGAGTAAGTCTAGGAGTTCAGGGCTCACGGTGGGTTGGTACTCGCGAGCGCTGTCAAAGTTGCGCCAGGTTTGCGATACAAGTTCACGTGCATGATCCAGCGCACGCTCACGGTCCCAGCTCAAATGCGAAGTCATCAGCGTTTTCTCACAGTCGTTGGCGGTACTCGGCTAGATCGGCGCTTGAATCCGGCACCGATGATCAAGACGTCGGTCATGGGTCAACTGTATGGATCGTGATCGGGGGGATGCTGACAGGTTGGGATCAACCCCGGTACCGTCGTCGTCGTGGCTGATCCCGTGTACCGACCTATTGTGACCGGATTCAAAGGCTTCTTTGCCGCTGTTGGTTTGAAGTTCGACATCGTGGGTGTCGACAACATTCCAGCCACGGGTGGAGCCGTGATTGCTATCAACCACACGAGTTATTTGGATTTCGCGCTCTCCGGTATTCCGGCACACAGGCGGGGTAAGCGGCTGGTGCGATTCATGGCTAAGGATTCGGTGTTCAAACACCGTGTATCTGGACCCTTCATGCGTGGTATGAAACACATCCCGGTGGACCGTGATGCTGGCTCGCAGGCGTTTCGCGCAGCGGTCAGTGCGCTGAAGGAGGGGGAGCTCGTGGGAGTTTTTCCTGAGGCGACCATGAGTCGATCCATGGATATCAAACCCATTAAGTCTGGCGCTGTGCGCATGGCAGTTGCCGCTGGCGTTCCGATCGTGCCCATGTGCGTCTTCGGCGGTGCTCGGCTTTATTCCTACGATCACAAGGATTTCAAACGGGGCAAAACGATTGCGATGACCGTAGGTGCACCCATCTACGCCACGCGTGCCGATAACGCCGAAGAGGTGACCGAGCAACTTCGCCAGGACATGTGTGCACTTCTCGACGCGACCGTGCAGCGATACCCCGGGCCTAAGGACGCGTGGTGGATTCCGGCACGGTTGGGCGGGAGCGCGCCTCGGCCCGAAGACATCGGCGAAGCAGATATCCAGTCATGACCGACGAGCGTCAAAGCTGGCGGCGACTGTCTTTGTGTGTCTGAGTCCACTCGCGCATCCGGCCCGGGTACCCCACGACGGCAGCGTCGTAGATCGGGATCTTCCAGTGTTTGGCAAGGCTGTGGGCCTCATCTGCGCTCTCCACCCGGCGGCGCGTCCACTCACCGTCGTGGGCGATGAGCACCACCGTGGTCTCCGTTGCCATCGTGACCGGTTCTAGATAGGCCTCGACTCCCTTGCGCGAGTCGACGAACTCTTTCAGGTGAGCAATGTCTTCAGAGGTAGACCCACGATCCCACGCGGCATGCCGTTTTCTTCGACTAAATAAACCCATGAATGTAGTCTGCCCTAGCCTGGGGCAGTGACGTCACCTGCACCGAAGCGTGCCCAAAGCGATGACGTCGAGCGATTGATTGCTGCTTTGGGGCGCTGCCAGATCGCAGCCGGCTACCCGGTGAACGAGGTCAACGACACCCTGCAGGCCGTTGCGACCGCCTTCGATCGACCTGATCTGCAGATTTACGTCCTCCCGAATGCAGTCTTCGTTGACGACGAAGTAACCGGTCGGGCACGGATCGTCGCAACGGAGACGGCCTCCCTGCGCCTAGACCAGGCGGCGCGAGTGCACCAGGTGGCCCGGCAGGCCAGCATCGCCGCGATATCTCCCGATGCGGCCATTAAGGAGCTTGAATCGATCGAAAAAATGCCACCGCGTTTTCCCGGCTGGGCCGTGGTTCTTGCCAACGGGTTCGCCGCGGCCGGATTCGCCCTGGTGTTTCGGGTCAGCCTGTGGGGGGTGCTCATCGCCGGGATTCTTGGCGTATTCGTTGCCATCGCCTTGCGCGTCACCGCATCAAGGCCGGGGCTTACCTCGATCGTTCCGTTCTTTGCCGCTGTGGTTGCCGCCTACCTTGTGTTCACCATTGGCGTGGCATTTGATGAACAGGTGCAGCCCATCCGGGTGGTGGCGGCACCCCTGATCACCCTCATTCCCGGCGTTGCCATCACTCGCGGTACGCAAGAGTTGGCCAACGGCCAAATCGTGTCCGGGTCTGCTCGCATCACGAGCGCGATCTTGCAGATCCTGGTCTTGACCTTCGGTGTCTTAGTCGGTGCCCAGTTGGCACCGCTTGACACCTATGACTTCGGCGATCTCACCGATGTTTTGCTGCCCTGGTGGGCAGCGTGGATTGGCGTGCTCATTTTCGCCATCAGCCAGTCCATGGTCTCCAATGAGGCCAGGGGTGGAATTCGGGTGGTGGTGGGTCTGCTAATCGTTGCCTACGGAGTGCAAACCTTGGTGTCAGCCACGGTTGACGTGGTACTCGCAGCCGGCTTGGCAGCGGCATCGTCGCTGTTCTTGGCCATCGTCTATCAACGTCGGTCTCGGCGCGGCATGCCAGCCTTTGCCCTGTTCGAACCAGTTTTCTGGCTGCTGGTTCCCGGATCCCTCGGCCTGGTCGCCCTCACCCAGGTCTTTGGCGACACCGACAATAATCTTTCACCAGAAAATGCGTCATCGGCAGCAGACCTCACCGCGGGTGCGGACATTCTTTTTGTGGCCGGTGCGACCATCGTGGCCATTACCATTGGCATGATCGTGGCCAGTGCAGTTGGTCGGCTTGTGCCAGCAGTCGTCCCCAAAGCAGCGGAGGTAAATTGATGAAGGCTATTCAGGTGAGTGACTTTGGTGGCCCTGAGGTGTTGCAGCTGGTGGAGCTTCCTGAGCTCACCGTCGTGCCAGGCCTTGAACTCATGACGGTCAGTGCCGCCGGGGTTAACTTCGCTGACACGCACGCCACCGAGAACTCTTATCTTTCTGAACAGACATTGCCCTTTGTGCCGGGCAGCGAAGTGATCGGCTACCTCGCTGACGGTCGACGCATGTGCGGGTTCGCCACCACCGGCGGCTACGCCGAACGAGCGCTCGTACACCCGGAGTCATGCTGGGAGGTGCCTGAGCAAATTTCTGATGCCGTTGCCTTGAGTTTGCTGGTGCAAGGACTCACCGCTTGGCACCTGCTCGCAACTTCTGCACGCATGACACCGGGTGAATCAGTCGTCGTGCACGCGGCGGCCGGTGGTGTCGGAAGCCTCGCCATCCAGTTAGCGCGGTACTGGCAGGCAGGCCGGGTTATCGCCGTTGCTTCTACCCAGGAAAAGCGCGATTGGGCGTGTGAATGGGGCGCTGACATCGCGGTGGATTCCGGTGTGGATGACCTCGCTGCTGCACTGCGCGAAGCCAACGATGGCAAAAGAATCGACATCATTCTCGACATGGTGGGTGGCCCCACCACGGATTCATCCCTGAAGACCTTGGCTGCCTTTGGTCGGCTCGTCGTGTTCGGCATGGCTTCTCGCCAGGTCGCCCAACCCATTGCACCGGCAGCCCTGATGCAGCGCTCGCGCAGTGTCATTGGTTTCTGGTTGATTGATGCCATGCGTGATCCGGCCAACCTGATCGCAAAACCATTGCGCGAACTCGTTGAACTGGTCATGCAGGGCCGCATCACCCCGCTGCCTGGCATGAGTTACCCGCTAGCAGAGGTTGGTCAAGCCCACCGCGATCTGCTTGAGCGACGTACTACCGGCAAGGTCATCCTGACCATGAAGTAACGATTCGCATCGGTACGCCAAAAGCTTCGCTAAGGATTGGGGCGGTAAGAGTTTCCGCTGCTCTACCGTGGCGGCAGATGCGGCCCCTAGCCAAGAGTGTCACCTGGTCGGCGAGCGCGGCTATGCGCCCAAGATCATGGCTCACCACCACGATCGCATCACCGGCGTTTCTTCTGTTGCTGATCACCGCGTCAAGTTGTGCACGACCAGCTGCGTCGAGAGTCGCGTCAGCTTCGTCGAGTAGCAGCACCGGCGCGCGCTGGGCAAGGACGCGGGCGAGATGAACTCGGGCCTGTTCACCACCTGATAGTTCGGTAATGCGTTGCGCAGCGAGATCGCAGATGTCGGTCTCGAGCATGGACTGGTCGATCGCTTCAGCATCGTGTCGCTGTTCGTCGGTGCCGCGCCACGGGTACCGACCCCAGGAAACGACATCGCGAACGACAAACGGAAACGTCATCGGCGTGGCCTGGGCCAGTAGAGCGCGTTGTTGCGCCTGATGGCGGGGGGATGGTTTTGGGGAGGAGCTCGATGGCCAAGTAACGCTGCCGCCCGTCGGTTTGATTTCACCGGCGAGAACGTTAAGCAGCGTTGACTTGCCCGAGCCGTTCGGGCCCACGATGGCATGAATTTCGCCGGCACGAACAGATATTGCGATCTCATCAAGGCGCGGATGATGGGTACCGGGTACGTAGATGTTTTCGGCGCGAATGATCTCTGCAGACATCAGGCCCAACCACCCTGCTGCGCGCGCGTGCGCCTGAGTAGCAGCAGGAAAACTGGCGCACCAATCACCGCGGTTACCACGCCGATGGGCAGTTCCACGGGGGCCACGAGAGTGCGTGCGGCAGTGTCACCAATCAGGATCAGGAGCGCACCTCCGAGAGCGCTGCCAATAAGCAGGGGGGCATGCCGTGGGCCGAGGACGAGGCGAATGGCGTGTGGCACTAAGAGTCCGATGAACACGATGATGCCCACGACCGCCACCCCGGCTGCCACGGTGAGCACCGCAGCTACCAACGCCCACCAGCGCACCGAGTTCACGTTGAGGCCACTGGCGAATGCAGCGCGGTCACCTAGGGATAGCACGTCGAGACGGCCAGAGATGATTGCGGCAATAATGAATCCGGTCAGCACGAACGGAAGGGTTGCTGCTACGCCGGGCCAGGTGGCCAGGGCGAAACTGCCGGTGGTGAAAAAGGTGGTGGATCGGACACCGGCTAGGTCCGATGTGGTCAAGACAATGCTGAGTACAGCCGCGGCGAAGGCGGTGATGGCGACGCCCGCCAGGATGAGCGTGACCACTTCGACACCGCGTGGTGAGCGAGACACGACCGTAACGGCAGCCATCGCGGCGAGACCACCGATGATGCCGCCAATGGCGGCGACTACCGAGCCATAGGCGACTCCGGTGGACACAATCACGACGGTGCCCAAGGCTGCACCCGCGCTCACGCCGATGATTCCGGGGTCGGCGAGGGGATTGCGCAAGGCGCCCTGCAGGAGTGCGCCGGAAACACCGAGGCCGGCGCCAACGATGGTGGCAAGAATTATCCGTGGCGCACGGATATCCCACACGATCACCGACGTGGTGTCCGCCACGCCCACATAGACCGCGCCAATGCCCGCGAGGGCCAGAGCGATCGCGAGGCCGATGAGAACAAAAATCGATCGCGCCATGGGTCAGCCGGTGACCGTCACCAATGCCGCCCGCAACTGTTCAACCAAAGCCGGGGTGCGGGGTCCAAAGGAGAGCAACACCTCATCGTCCACCACAATGACGCGGCCCGATGCGCCCGCAGAAGTCTGAGCGACGCCGGGGAGGTCAAGCAACCCATCGACGCCGTTCACCGAATCAAGCCCCTTGGTCATCACCAACAGCACATCTGGATTCAACTCCACGAGTGCTTCAGCGGTGAGCGGCACAAAAGGATCGAGGCCTTCGCTCGCACCCACATCAATACCACCGGCTGCGGTGATCAGAGCATCAGCGCCTGAGCCTTGTCCACCGAGCAGATAAATACCTGAGGTTCCGCGCAGATAAAGGAACGCAACCGTGGGTGCATCGGGCGGTGTCGTGACGGCCGAAAGTTCCCCCACTGTGGCCAGCAGCGCCGCGGGATCAACATCGACCGCAGCGGCTACCGCGGATATGCGCGCATCCATATCGGTGAGCGTCCAAGCTTCCGGCACGCTCACCACCTCTACGCCAGATCGAGCGATTTGTTCCAGCGCTTCCACCGGCGCCGTGGCTGAATCGATGAGTACCAAGTCTGGATTCAGGGCGAGAACTCGTTCTGCTGAAACGCTGTGTGCAGCGGTGACGATGGGGGCTGCGGCTATCCCCGGCACGTCGGAGGTTTCATCGCGACCTACAACACGGTCGGCAACGCCGAGAGCCGCAAGTGTTTCGCCCACGCCGGTAGCCAGACTCACGATGCGCAGCGGTGCCGCTGAGCCGGGTTCGCCCGCAATCGCGGCAACCTCGGGCAGGTCTGCGGATGTGATGTACACCACTGGTTCGCCGTTAACCACTGGCGCAGCAGACATCAAAGAATCTGACGCGGTGGCACATGCGCTCAGCAAAAGTCCTGCTATTGCTGAGCCGAGGAGAAGTCGTCGGTGTTGCATACCCGAAGTATCCGCCAAGAGTTGTAGTCAGGGGCTGACACTGTGTCGGGATCATCCCGACGCTGTGTCGGGGCGGGCGCTGAAATGTTGACCTATCGTCCAGATATGAAACGCGAGGCGGTCATCCTGCTGTGTTCAACGGCGCTGTGCTTGAGTGCTGTGCCCGCCGCGGCTGCCGCCACAAACTCTGCGATCCCGCCGTCGGTGGGTTCGGTGAGTGTGGCGCCCGCCGGACTCACTGTCCAGGTCAGCACTAAGAGCAAGCGCAAGAAGACCGCCAAGGGACCTGCCGGGAACCAGATTCGGGTGAGCAAGGTTCGTAACCTTGCCCCGTTCGGAAACTTCATCACCGTCCGGGGTAAAGGCTTCTCTGAAACCGTGGGCGTCTATGTCGCCCTGTGCAAGAAGAAGCCTAAGGGTAAAAAGCCCGGCCCCTGCGGTGGTGGTGCAGACACCGACGGGAGTTCCCAGGCATCGGCATGGGTGTCTTCGAACCCACCGCCCTACGGCCGCAATTTGGCACAGCCTTACCAACGCGGCGGCAACTTTTTGGTGCGCATCAAGGTCTCCGCACAAATTGGCAGCATCAATTGCCGCATCAAGAGTTGCGCCATCGTGGTGCGCGCCGATCATCTCAATTCCACCGATCGTCGCTGGGACCTTTCGGTGCCGGTGCGGTTTCGCTAGTCAAAATTTTTGGGCACACAAACAGAAAAGGACAGCACATGAATGCACGCATGAATATCGTGGCGGCAGCGGGTTCATTGGGTCTAGGCGCTGCACTGATGGCGGGTACCGCTCAGGCAGTGGAACCCTTTGATGCCACCCTCAACGGACTCCCGAACAACAGTGTGATTGCTGATCTGCCACCGTCGAGTGACCTTTCCCTAGCCGTCGCCAACCTGCCTGCCCAGGCGGGGTTGTACGGGATTCACTGCGCAGTTCCAGTGGACCCGCGCGGTGCACCAACGCGATGTGACAGTGCTGCGGGGACAGCGATTTTCATCACTCCGGTGGGTGTGGATCGAGCTGAGATCGTGGAGTCGATCACGGTGAATGCTGAGTTCATCGGGTCCAACCCCAATCGCGTCTCCGGCGATCAGGGCACTGATGCGATCGATTGCCGCGAACAGGCGTGCGCGGTCTACACCCTGGGATCAGGCCGAGAGTTCGTGAATCCCACCTACCTGCGCTTCTTCTCCACCGAGTTTGCCTCAGTCGGGCCTCGGGAGGATGACGCGATGAAGTTGCGGTTGCGCAATAAACCCGTTGCTGACAACGCGGTACCGCGCCTTCGCTACGGCAAGGACGTGCGATTTACCGTACGGATGACTTCGGGTCTAACGCCTACCGTTACTAGCACCAACTGCCGCGTTGATCTTGACACCAAGACCATTAGAGGCCTCGTTCGAAACGGCAACTGCACCGTGGTGGTGACCACCGCGGGCGACACCGAATTTGCCCCGTTCGTGAGCGAGCAGAAGTTTAAAATCCGAGATCGGTCGGCTAAGCGATAGCGGTGATGCCGGCGAAAGTGAAGGTGACAACTGCGTCCACCTCATCTTCGCTGGCACGACCTGCTTCGATGCGCCGCGTGGCCGCATCGACGGTGCCCCAGATAAAGGCGGCAACCTGTTCAGGTTCGGCGACGTGAAGTTCAGTGAGTGCGCTCACGATGGGAGCGGCGAGTTGCTGATGCAGGCTGCGCACCTGGGCCCGGCGCGCCGGGGGGAGCGAAGCGTCAGCGGTGGCGCGCACAATCGCGTGACGGCCGTCGGTGACGTACCCCAGCGCCGCGCGCAACCATGCTTCGAGCCGCTGGCCAGGGTCGGCAATATCTGCGGTGGCTGCGGTGAGATGGTCGTTCCAGGCCAACATTTCATCGACGACCACATCAGCCACAATGTCGTTGGCTGAGCGGTAGTACTCATAAATCGCTGTGCGCGAAAGGCCGGTGCGTGCTGCCACGCTCGCCATGGTGACGGCTGCGGCCCCTTCGTTGAGCAAAATTGTGCACGTTGCCGCGATCAGGGCGTCGTGCCGGCGCTGCCGATGCTCGGCCACTGTGGGGGCATCTATCGCGGGCATGGCTTCATTGTGCCACCGACTGCTTCCCCATGCCCGACCTAGGGCAGGGCCGGCGCCTGATCCTCAAGCAACCTGATCAGTTGCTTTCGCCGCTAACGCCGGCATGTGCGGCCGGGATCGAACCGAGTCGCCCTGCTTGGAAATCTTCGAATGCCTGCACCAATTCGGCGCGGGTGTTCATCACGAATGGTCCGTGTGCGGCAACAGGCTCGCGGATGGGTTGGCCGCCGAGGATGAACACATCAAGAGCGGGGGTTCGCGCGTCTTGCTGAGTGTCTGCCGACACCGTGAGTGTTTGGCCCTGCCCCAGCACCGCAAGTTGGCCGCTCTTGAGGGGCCGGCGTGCATCACCTGCGCCTACTGATCCGCGTCCGGAAAGCGAATACACCAGTGCATTGAAATCAGGGCGCCAGGGCAGGGTGAGTTGGGCGCCGGGGCTGATGGTGGCGTGCACCAGAGTGATCGGCGTATGGGTGGATCCGGGGCCGTTGTGGCCGGCAACCTCACCGGCAATCACCCGCACGAGGGCGCCACCATCGGCGGAGGACAGCAGTCCGACCTGGCCAGAGCGTAGGTCCTGGTAGCGGGGTGCGGCCATTTTCATGCTGGCCGGCAGGTTCACCCACAATTGCACTCCGTGAAAGAGTCCACCGCTCGTCACCAGGGCCTCCGGTGGTTTTTCGATGTGCAAGATGCCTGCACCCGCCGTCATCCATTGGGTATCGCCGTTGGTGATCGTGCCGCCACCGCCGTTGGAATCGGAATGCTCAAAAATCCCATCGATCATGTAGGTGACCGTCTCGAAGCCGCGATGGGGGTGCCAGGGAGTTCCCTTGGGCTCACCGGGCGCGTACTCAACCTCGCCCATCTGATCCATGTGAATGAAGGGGTCAAGAGCCTTCAGGTCAACCCCGGCGAAAGCCCGACGCACCGGGAAACCCTCGCCCTCAAAACCGGTGGGGGCCGTGGTGAGGGACACCACCGCACGATCTGCAACCCCGGGTTCAGCAGCCGGGATCAGTGGCAGGGTCATGAGGTCTTCGACGGTGACAGCGGGCATCGGACGCTCCTTCTGAGAAAGTTAGTTGATCGTTAAACTAAGTATGCACGTTGTGCGGAGGTCCGTCAAGTCAGGAGCGAAAGAGGAGGCAGGAGTTAGTCGCCGGCGCGCGGGTCACCCAGGCATTGGATGAGCAGCGCAACAGTGGCGGTCCAGCCCGTTTGATGGCTTGCACCGAGGCCCTGTCCGGTATCGCCGTGGAAATACTCGTGAAAGGGAATGAGGTCCTTCCAGAACGGATCTGTTGCCATGAGGTCGTTGGTGCCGAACACCGGGCGTCGACCATGTTCGTCGGGTAGAAAGAGGTTCACCAGACGTGAGCTCAGATCGGTAGCCACCTCACCCAAAGTGCACATATACCCGGACCCAACCGGATGCTCCACCATCAATTCATCGCCGTAAAATCGATGCATTGCCCACAGGGACTGAATCAGCATCAGATTCATCGGAAACCAGATGGGCCCGCGCCAATTGGAGTTACCACCAAACATGCGATCCTGGGATTCACCGGGCCAGTAACTAATGGTGTGTGAGGTGCCATCGACGTCGAAGGTAAACGGGCTGTGTGCGTAAGACTTACTCATTGACCGGACACCAAACTCCCCGAGCAGGAATTGCGGGTCACACACCCGTTCCAAAATTCGCACAAGTCGTTCAGCCCCCACCACTCCAACAAGTCGATGAGTGCCATCACCTCCCGCCCGCCGCAGCAACGGAGCAAGCCAGGGGTAATCGGCGGCAAACTCTGCAACGGTTGAGTTGAGTAGATCTGCAGGGCGCGCTAGGTCTCGGTTGATGGCCGTGGTGGCGAATAGCGGCACGATGCCTTCAATAGAGATGACGTCGAGTGGCACTGTTTCGGTGTCGGTCACAATCACATCGCGATAAAAACCGAGTTCTTCACTCCACAGCGATTCAGTCGGTGTTCCCTCCTCCAAATTGTGCGCAATCATGGCGAAGTTGAGAAGCAATCGCTGGAACTGTGGCAGCAGGTTGGGATCAGTTATCGAGAGAAATGCAATGATCTCCAGAACATGCAAGGTAGTAGCTGCCATCCACGCCGTGCCGTCAACCTGCACGAGGCGACCACCGGTGGGTAGCGGCGAATCCCGATTGAAAACCCCGATGTTGTCTAAGCCCAAAAAGCCACCCCCGAAAACGCCTGCTCCATCGGGGTCCAAGGTGTTGAACCAAAACAGCAGTTGCTCCAGGTGGGAGGGCATCATTTCGGTGAGAAAAGCGTTGTCGCTATGTCCGTGGAGCCGCTCGTCGATCACATGAATCATCCAGGTGGCCCAGGACTGCACGGGTGGGTTGGAGTCAGAAAAATCCCATTCATATGCCGGCACCTGACCGTGGGGATGCTGATAGCGAACCGAGGTCAACAGGCGCATTTGATCCTTAGCAAAGCCAGGGTCAATCAGTGCCATCGTTGCGTTGTGAAAACTCCAGTCCCATGCGGCGTACCATGGGTACTCCCATGCATCGGGCATCAAAATAATGTCGCGATTCACGATGTGCTGCCATGAATGATTGCGTCCCTGCCA